>Ga0075493_1037371_pt1 | contig 21707 bp, 30 predicted proteins | sample DEB08_RNA2_14_FD_73466 | JGI IMG/M metagenome (GOLD analysis project Ga0075493, IMG submission 73466) | Aqueous microbial communities from the Delaware River and Bay under freshwater to marine salinity gradient to study organic matter... | ecosystem: Environmental > Aquatic > Marine > Coastal...
GTCGCTTTAACAGTTGATAAATCTGGCAGCGAGTAAGGAGATGCTTGCAGTGTCGTGACCGGAATTGTGCACTGAGTAGTGGCCTTGATTGTGGCGTCGGATCCATCACAATTGGTTAACTCTGTGCTGAACGATGAATCATTATGCTTGATCTTGATCGTGTAACTTGTGATAGTCGAGCCATTGTCACTTGGAGCAGTCCAGCTGACCACAATGTTTGATCCAGACAGTGTAGTTGTTGGCGCTGCAGGAGTAGCTGGTATCGCAGGAAGAACGGCTGCTCCTCCTTCCGGAGAGGTTCCACTAGATCCATCGCTGTTCGTAGCAAGCACTGTCGCTTTAACAGTTGCTCCATCTGGTAGTGAGAAGGGAGATGCCTGCAGTGTCGCGATTGGAATCGTACACTGAGTGTTGGCCTTAATAGTGCCATTAGTTCCGTCACAGTTTGTCAACTCGGTACTGAATGATGAGTCGTTCTGCTTAATCTTGATCGTGTAGCTCGTGATGGTGGCGCCATTGTCAACCGGTGCGGTCCAGTCGACCACAACGTTTGAACCTGACACTGAAGTTGTAGGTGCTGAAGGAGTCTCTGGTACCGTAGTAATGACGGCTGAGCCTCCTTAAGATGACGTTCCACTGGGTCCTTAATCGTTCGTTGCAAGCACTGTCGCCACAACAGTCGCTCCGTATGGAAGCGAGAAGGGAGATGCTTGCAGAATCGAGATCGGAATCGTGCACTGAGTATTGGTCTTGATGGCGGCAACAGTACCGTCACAATTGGTCAACTCTATGCTGAATGCTGCGTTGCTCTACTTGATCTTGACCGTGTAGCTGGTGATTGTGGCTCCGTTGTCACTCGGGGCATTCCAGTCAACTATGATGTTCGATCCAGACACAGTTGTTGTAGGTGCTGCAGGAGTATCTGGCGCAGTCGCAGTATTTGGAAGCACAGCTGTGCCTCCTTCTGACGACGTTGCACTAGCGCCAACATCGTTCGTTGCAAGTACGGTCGCTTTAACAGTTGATAAATCTGGCAGCGAGTAAGGAGATGCTTGCAGTGTCGTGATCGGAATCGTGCACTGAGTATTGGTCTTGATGGCGGCAACAGTACCATCACAATTGGTCAACTCGGTACTGAACGATAAGTCGTTATGCTTGATCTTGATCGTGTAACTTGTGATGGTAGCTCCGTTGTCATTAGGGGCAGTCCAATCGACCACGATGTTTGAGCCAGACAATGTAGTCGTTGGTGCTGCAGGAGCATCTGGCACATCAGGAAGAACGGCTGTGCCTCCTTCCGATGACGTTCCACTGGGTCCAACACTGTTCGTTGCTAGCACTGTCGCTACAACAGTTCCTCCGTCTGGCAACGAGTAAGGAGATGCTTGCAGAGTCGTGATCGGAATCGTGCACTGAGTGTTGGTCTTGATCGTGGCATCGGTTCCATCACAGCTGGTCAACTCTGTGGTGAAAGATAAGTCATTCTGTTTGATCTTGATCGTGTAGCTGAGTATCTCTGCTCCGTTGTCACTCGGGGCAGCCCAGTCAACGATTACATTCGAGCCAAGGATTGTAGTTGTTGGTGCTACAGGAGTATCTGGTGCAGTCGCAGTGGATGGAATAACGGCAGTGCCTCCTTGCGAAGACGTTGCACTAGATCCAACACTGTTTATTGCAAGCACTGTCGCTACAATAGTTGATAATTCTGGCAACAAGAATGGAGATGCATGAAGTGTCGCGATCGGAATCGTGCACTGAGTATTGGCCTTGACCGTGGCGTCAGTTCCGTCACAACTGGTCAACTCTTCGCTGAAGATTGAGTCGTTCTGCTTGATCTTGATCGTGTAGCTCGTGATAGCGGCTCCGTTGTCACTCGGAGTGTTCCAGTCCACGACAATATTGGTGCCTGATACGATGGTAGTCGGCGCTGATGGAGTATCTGGTGCAGTAGCTGGAATAGGGATAGCTCCCGTTCCTCCAGCCGCAGACACTGGACTGTCTCCGACATCATTATGCGCTTACACTGTGGCAATGACGGTGGCTCCGTCTGCCAAGCTGAAAGGACCAGCTTACAAGACCGAATAAGGAATTGTGCACTGAGTAGTCACCCTGATAGTCGCATCATATCCGTCACAATTAACAAGTTCAGTTGTAAACGTGACTGCATCGTTGTGCCGGATCTTGATCTCGTATCCATCAATGGTAACTCCGTTGTCGTCTGGCGGAGACCAGTCAATGATGATGTTGTCACCAGAAAGCGTAGTGGTAGGTGCTATCGGCGCATCTGGAGCTCCGTGGTTGATTGCAGCTCCTCCTCCCGGTGCAGAATCATTAGAGTCACCCACTTCGTTGACAGCGACGATCTTAGCGAAGACCACATCTTCGTGCACCAGGTTGAATGGAGCTGTAATGAGGGCAGCCTTCGGAATCGAGCAGCTGGTGTTGATGATAACATTGCTGTCATTTTCACCGTCACAGTTTGTCAAATCTGCTGTCCATGTACTTCCGTCGTCTTCCAACAGATAAATCTTGTATCCGATGACATCATTTCCACCTGTGTCGCTTGGCACATTCCAATCGATGATAATGTTCTCGCCACTGACAGTCGTCGTTGGCGCAAGTGGAGCATCGGGCAAAACTGCCGACAAAATCTCGAACTCGTTGGAGTAAACACTAAGGCCTACTCCGTTCCTAGCTTGAATCTTGAACTTGTACAGGTTGCCAGCAGAGATGCCTGCTGTCTGAATATGGCTGAGAGTGGTTACGCCATCTGCGGCGAGGGTGTACGTGTTGATACTCTGATCGTACTCAATCCTGTAGTCAAGAATCACGCTTCCACCATCCGAGGGAGGCACTGTCCAAGTGAACGCCACTTGGGTCCTGTCAGTGTTAACCTCGTCACGAATGATGTTAATCGGTGAGTCAGGTTTCGAAGCGGCAATGATTTGTATCTCAACTGACTACGGGCCGTCGCCGATGAAGTTGAAAGCCAACACCTTGAACCTAAAGTTAATTCCGTCCCTGAGGCCGGAGTCTTTAGTGTAGGTGGCCATGCCTGATGTTGTGCTCACCAGTTCAACGTAAACTCCCACGTCATCTCCTTAATTCCAGAACACCTTGTAATCGATAATAGGTGTGCCTCCATTTTGCGGTTCTGCCCAGGAGAACTTCAAAGACGAGACGCTTTACGAATCGATCGTCAAGCTGAAAGGAGCATTTGGGATTGTCGCTGCCATAATGCTGATGACATCTGAGGCAACTGAGTCGCCCACGTCGTTATTAGCGAGCACGTAGAACTGGTAGGTTAAGCCGGGAGTCAAGCCGGATGACTGCGTGAACAGAAGATCACCAGGAGTCTTCGTTCCAGTCAATGCAAATGTACTCAAGTCAGCACTTCCAGAAGCATTGTCCCAGTAGATTTTGTAAGAGTTGAGCGCGATGCCGCCAAAGTCAGCAGGAGCCGTCCACTCAAACTTGATTAAGAACTAGTTCTAAGTGTTCAGAGTGAGGGCCAGGGGCTTCGATGGAATCGATGCGGCAATGAAGCCAGGACTGCTCGCAGAAAGAGCACTCTTCTCAACTACATTCTTCGCTTTTATCTTGAAGTAGTACGTTAAGGTAGTCGAGAGGCCGGTCACTGAATAAGTCTCAGCTCCTCCAGTGGAACTCACAAGTTAAGTGAAACCACTGCCGGCGCCAGCATCCCAGTAAACTTCATAGTCAAGAGTTGCGGGCGCACCGCCATCGTCCGCTGGACCATTCCAGCCGATCAACATGCCTGTCTACGAATCTGTACTGAGTCTCACGATTGTGTCCGGCTCGCCAGGTGCTTGCGCTGCAATCAGAGTGATCGAGGCGGAAGGTGAACTGTCGCCAACCAAGTTGGTCGCGACCACCTAGAACTTGTACTCAGTGCTTCGAGTCAGTCCGTTTGCAGTATGGAAAGTGAGTCCAGCACCCGTTGTTGTGAGTACAGTTGTGGGCAAACCTCCCGATCCATTGTCCCAATAGACAGTGTAACCTGTAATCGCGGAGCCTCCATCGCTGACAGGAGCATCCCAGTCAAGTGTGATGGAGTTGTCAACAGGAGTCACCGCTGCCGCCCGCCTAATGTTCTGAGGTGGATCAGGCTTCGTCGCAGCAATTACATCTGCCAAGGTTCCCGAGTCTGGAGAGTCGCCGACTACATTAAAGGCAACTATCTTGAACGAGTAGCTGTCGCCTTCGACGAGGCCATCGGCTGTCTTCGCTTAGTACGTCGTCGTCAAAGGGTTTACGTTGCTGTCAAGCACCTCCATGCCAACACCTTGACCCTTGTCCCAGTAAACCTTGTAGCCTGTGATTGGAGTTCCTCCGTTGTCTGTTGGTGCAGTCCAACTTATCTACACAAGCGTGGAGTCTTGGCTGTCCAGAGTTGGAGTTCCTGGTGCATTGGGTTCTTTAGCAGCGATCAGTTGTGTTTCACCAGAGAGGTTACTCTCCTTCACGATGTTCACTGCTTTGATAGCAAAGCGGTAGTAGATGCCTTCACTGAGGCCAGTAGCTTGGTACGTTGTGACGGGAGTCAACAGCTCGGCAAGCTGGCCTGTCACTGGGCCTGTACCGCCGCCGTTCCACCAGATTTGGTACCCTGATATTCCGCTTCCACCGTTTCCATTAGGTGTCCACTCGATGTCAATCGTGTCCTTTGCATAGGTGTCAGCAACACGAGTTGGGGCGTTTGGCGCATCTGGTTCCCTAGCAGCATATACTGTGACCTCATCCGAGAAAGGACCTGCTCCGACCAAGTTGAAGCCGCGAACCTTAATCTTGTAGGGGTCACCAGAGCTCACGGTAGAGATAGTCTCTTCGAACACATTGCTCAAGACTGAGCTATAAACTATGTAGGTGTCCGTGATTGGACCTTAGTCGAACCAAACTTCGTAGGAAGTGATTGGAGAACCACCGTCGTCAGTCTCAGCTGTCCACTAGATAACGACTTAGGCTGACGTCGTGGTCCCTGCGCGAGTAGGCGTTCCGGGTGCTGATGGTAACGTGGCTGATCTAATGTCAATTGCATCTGACAATGTACTGTAGCCAACTGCGTTCAAAGACTTCACCTTGAAGCTGTAGACAGTGTCTGGGTCAATGTCAGGGGATTCGATCGTGTAACTGAGTGGCGAGACTCCGTTAGACAAGACCAGTTACGAGTAAACAGTGCCTGAGCCCGCGTTCCACCAGATTGAGTAGTCAGTGACGGTCGAACCGCCATTGTTGGATGACTAATCCCAAGAGAACGAGATCAGGACTGTGCTCTGCGACACTAGCTCCAAGTTGATTGGAGTACCGGGCACGGTAGCCGCAATACGATCAACTGGGTCTGACAAGGGACCAAAGTCGAAGTTCTTGGCCCGCACCTTGAAGTTGTAGGTCGCTCCAGGAGTGATGCTGACCGACTTGGTGTAGCTCCTTGTGAGTCCTGTGTCTGCCGCAAAGATGAAGTCAGTATCGAGCGGATTTATGCCCTCTGCTTCATACACTTGATACTTTGTGATTGAGTAACCACCAGTTGAGGGCTCGTCCCACTAGATCTGAATAGATGCAGAGCTTGCAGAAACAACTGTGGGAACGTTTGGTTTGCCCGGGATGGTGGCTGCAATAATCGCGACAGAGTTCGAGTATTAACTATTGCCGAGAGCATTTTCTGCGATGACAGCGAACTTGTATGTCGCGCCGTCAGTCAGGTCAGGAATAGCTAGGGTCGTGCTCGCTGTGAACACGGAGTTAGATGTGGTTGTGAGAAGAGTTCTCGGGTCACCACCTGCTCCTGCATCCCAGTACACATGGTAGTTGCTGATCTCAGATCCTCGAGAATCAGTCACTATCCACTGGACGGTAATCGAAGTGGTATCAGCCGACAGCTTGATCGGTGCTGAAGGTTTTGCTGGCTCTGAAGCCGCAAGTGCTGATCCGATTGGCGATTCTCCTGAGGGTCCTACCGAGTTCTCTGCCAAGATCTTGAACTTGTAATTGATGCCTTGTGAGACACCAGTGTTGATGTTGTAGAACAAGTTGCTTGTCGAGTCGAGCAAGGTAAAGTCGTCGCTTAAGTTGCCATCGGAGTCCCAGTAGATCTGATAGCTATCGATGGAGACTCCTCTGCTGTCAGGGGCAACCCATGTCAAAGAGACTGTGTTGTAGGTTGCGGTGACACTCGGGGCAGCTGGGTCAGCTGGAGGAGAAGCTGCAAGGACAGAAACGGTGTCAGAAATGTCGCCTACACCGTCAATAAAGTTCTTAGCTGCGACCCAGAAGGTGTAGGATGTGCCTGCGCTCACAGCTGTCGTTGTGTACGTAAGCAAGCCGCCGGTTGTCGACTGGGCGACTTCTTAGTTTAAGGCAATACCGTTGTCCCAGTACACCACGTAGTCGGTGATCGGAGAGCCTCCATCAGTGCCCGCAACCCACTCAATTGTAATCGACTCACTGCTCGAAGCTGGTGAGTACGGAGTGCCGGGCGGGCCTGGTAGAGTAGCAGGCATCATTCTGATCGAGGTTGAAGGGGATCCGAGTCCAACAGAGTTGACAGAGAGGACTCTGAACTCGTAGATCTCTCCAGTCGCAATGCTGTCGGGAGGGTTGGTCATGGAGAACGATGTGACTGTGTCATCCACAGTTGCTATGTTCGAGTAAGCAGAGCCATCTCCACTGTCCCACTGAATGATGTAGTCGGTGATTGGAGTGCCTCCATTAGAACGTCCAGCATCCTGAGGTGAGGTCCACGAGAATTAGATTGAAGTTTGAGTTGAACTCAAATAGGTGGGATCGCCGGGAGCATCAGGAACCACAGCTGCAGTGATGTCTGGAGATGGGTTCGAGGGCGTACTCTCGTCGACAAGATTCACAGCTATGATCTTGAACTTGTAGTCTTGGCCAGACGTGAGCCCACTCTTCGTGTATGTGGTCACGGATATGTCAGTGATGTCGGCGATCTGCGTGTAGGTTGTGCTTCCAGTGCCACTGTTCATAAGAAGCAGGAAGTTGGTCAGAGGAGAGCCACCATCGTGCGGTGCAACCCATTCGATTGAGATAGAGCTCGTTGACGCACTAGTCTTCGTTGGGGGATCTGGCTGATCAGGCTTTGTTGCAACTATGATCGCCACTTCTGAAGACTGAGGGCCTTCATCGACGACGTTCACAGCTGAAACTTTGTACTTGAATGTTTCACCAGTTGGTGACAAGCCGCTGTGCTAGAAGGAGAGTACCAGATCGTCAGTTCGGCCTACCTCGCTGAAAGTGGTGCTTGTACCTCCTCCATTCGAATACACAACATACTCAGTCAGGGGTGATCCGCCAATATCTGCAGGCGCAGTCCACTCCACGGTCACCGAGGTTTCCGTAGAAGTCTGCTTCTGGACAGCTTGTGGAGCTGTAGGCACTATAGCAGAGTAGATAGGGTCAGATGCGGTCGACGCATTTCCATCTTCAACAGCGTTGTACGCGAGCACCTTGAACTTGTAGTCGAGACCGGTGGTCAAAGTTGTGGCACTTGTAAAGGTGCGCAACGTGTTGTCGAGTGTACCAGAATTAGTTACATCTGTGTAGGTGGAACTGATTCCTCCTCCATTCATGAAGATCTTGTAGCCGAGAATAGGAGAGCCACCATTGTAGGGAGCAGTCCATGAAATCGTGATCGAAGTCTTAGTGGAAGAGACTCTTGTTGGGGCAGGAACCGGTGGGTCGGGAACTGTCGCTGCGATGATTGAACCAATACCGGACTCAGTGCCTAGATTAATGAAGTTCTCCGCGTATACCTTGAAGCGGTACGTCTTTCCGGTGTCAAGAGGGCCTGCTTCGTAGTACTCCAGCAGGTTCATTGACGTGTCCAAGAACACGAAGGATCCTCCAGTGCCATTGTCCCACCAGACATGATAATCAGTGATATCAGTACCTCCGTCATCGGTAGGCGCTGTCCATTCAATCGTGATCGAGTCCTCGGTGGCAGACTTGCGAGTCGGCGTTCCGGGTTCAGTTGGCACGATAGCCGCCATCTATGAGAATGTAGGTGAAGCGATAGAGTCACCGACCACATTCTGTGCGATCACCTTGAACGTGTAGACGTCGCCAGTGACGAGAGGTAAGGTAGCAGGGATGGTAGTGTAAGTGTCTGTGCCTGAATTTGTGACAGTCGCGATTGTCGTGAACGAAGTGCTGCCTGAGGAGCCTCCATCCATCTGAACCAAGAAGGTGTCCAGAGTAGTTCCTCCAAGTTCAATCGGATCGTTCCAAGCAATGCCAATCAACTCCTTCGTAGCTATGAGGAGTGTTGGCTGCGCGGGAGCACCTGGTACGGTGGCTGCGATGATCGACACTTCTGAGGATTGCGGGCCATCGCCGATGATGTTGAATGCTTGCACGGTAAACTTGTAGTACGCGCCAGTGGTGAGACCACTTTTGGGGAACTCCAAAGTCTACCAATCTGTTGTTCCAGTCGCAACCGCAAGAATCGTACCTGTGTTGTTGTCCCAGTAGATCTTGTACCCCAGAATTGAGGAGCTTCCATCGTTAGTTGGGGCTGTCCACTAGATCTGGATTGAAGTCTTGTCGGCTGTCAGCTTTGTTGGTGCGGCGAGAGATCCTGGGAAGGTAGCTGCCAAAATTGCGATACCAGGCGACGGCAAACTTTCGTAAGGGACTTCGTTGATGGCGATCACTCTGAATTCGTAAGTAGAGCCTGGACTGATATTGTCAGACTTCTCAAAAGTCAAGCTGGCGAGGTCGACATGAGTCACGATGGTCGAGTACACTGACCCTGCTCCACCGTTCCACTGCACCAAGTAGCCAATCAGATCAACACCGCCGTCATTTGAAGGTGCTATCCAGTCAATAGCGATCACCGTCTCGCTTTGAGAGTTCAGGGTGGGTGCAGCCGGAGTTCCAGGAATCTCTGCTGCGAATATCTTGACTGCAGAAGAAGCTGAGCCGTAGTCGATGATGTTCAAGGCTTTCACCTTGAAGAAGTACTCTCTTCCGGTAACGAGGCTTTCTTCTGACCATGTCAAGATTGCACCGTCACCCGTCGAACCAACGACAACAAATCCTCCTCCTTGACCATCGTCCATTTCGACTTGATAATCAATTACAGAGGAACCTCCATCGAAGGCGGGTGCGGTCCACTCGATGTCAATAGTTGTCTTAGTTGCATAAGTCATGAACGGAGTTCCAGGAGCATCAGGAGCGACGGCAGCAACAAGTGGAGTCGGGTTGGAAGGGTCTGACTCTGCGACTTCGTTTTCGGCAATCACTCTGAACTCGTACGAAACACCATTCGTCAATCCAGTCTTAGGGAAGTTCGTGGTCGCTGCTCCGGTTGTTCCAATCTGAGAGAACACTGAGCCAGATCCACCATTCCACTCAACTATGTACTGAGTGATTGCATTGCCTCCATTGTCTGGCGCAACCCACTGCACAGTGATGCTGTTTACGGAACCAGACAGTCTTGTCACGGGGTCAGGTCGTGCAGGTTTAGTTGCTGCAATGATTGTGAATGAATCAGACGTCTAACTGTCATCAATCTCGTTGTAAGCCGCGACAGCAAACGTGTACCGCTCACCCAGAGTCAAACCATTCTCGGTGTGAGAGAAGACTGCTGGATCTGCGGTGTCAAGTAGTGGCGTCGCTAGCAAGGGTCCTGCGCCTCCACCATTCCAGTATAGCTTGTAGCCAATAAGTGCAGCGTTGCCATTCGAAGATGGGGCAACCCAGCCTACCTGAATCGTGCCAGTGTCAGCAAATATCTTGTAAGGAGCGTCAGGTTTGGTGGGTGGATCGGCTGCTTTGACTGTGAGTACGGGTGAGTCACCACTCTCACCAGCAAAGTTGAACGCGACCACAAAGAATTGATACTCTAGACCCGCTGTCAAACTTGATGACACAGTAGAGATCTAGCGTGTGCTTGAGCTTGTTTCACCGAGCAAGGCATAGGTTGAATCACTGACAGTCTTGTACCACACTTGATACTTAGTGATGTCAGTGCCACCGTTGGCAGGCTCATCCCACTCGATGCTGATCGCGGAGGAGGACTAAGTCAGAAGACGTGGGACTGTCGGGTCAACAGGCACCTCAGCTGCCACGATACGGATCTCAGGCGAAGCAATTGAACCTCCGACGTCATTGAAGGCCTTGAGCTGGATGTCGTAGTAGAAGCCAGCAGAGAGACTCAAGATGGTATGAGTCGCTGTTGTTGCGTCAGGTGTCTGGTACGAGTCCACATAGTCACCAGCTTCCTTTTCTTTCCAGTAAAGAACGTAGTGGGTGACTGCGAGGCCTCCATTTTGTGCTGTCGTAAGCAGAGCCCAGTTCACCTTGATGCGATCGACGGTAGTGACAGCCAAGTCATTTTCAGGTGAGGCGGGCTGGTCAGGAACATCGGCAGCCACGACAAAGTGAGCCGGCGAAGATTCACTGTAGCCGATGACATTATGCGCTTGAACCTTGAACTGGTAAGTAGTTCCCTTGACAAGACCTGAAATTTGGAAGGAAGTAGCGCCGGAAGTTGAGGCTGCGACAACGGAGAACGAGCAACCGGGATCAGTAGAGATACACCAGAGCACTTTGTAGTCGTCGACGTTAGCTCCGTTGTTGATTGGCTCCGTCCAACCAATGGCGATGAAGGTGCTCGACTGAGTAGATGTCACGGGTTCTGCCGGAGCTTCGGGTTCTGTAGCTGCTAGAATAGGCTTAGCAGCAGAAAGCTCTCCTTCGCCAACCTGATTTGTTGCAGAAACCTTGAAGTTGTACGTCCGCGAAATGGTCAAGCCGGTCACTTCCTTCGTGAACACAGTGTTTGCAGTCGTGGCTTAGAGAACAAATGCTCCGCCTAAGCCGTCGTCCATGTAGACTGAGTAGCCTGTGACGTCGTTGCCTCCATCATAAGTAGGGGCCAGCCAATCAATGGTGATTGCGGTCGTCGTCGCGTCTGCGTGCACGACAGAATTCTTGGTCGGCGCTGCGGGGGCAACGGGCACCGATGCTGCTCTCACTGTGATAGCGGGAGACAGATCTGAGCCACCAATGACATTGACTGCCTTGACTGAGATCTGGTACACCGAGTCGGTAATAATACCTGAATCGATCTCAAAGGTCAGCACGTTGCCTGTCGAGCCAATCTTCTCCACGAAGGTGGCAGGCAGACCGCCTGAAGCATTGTCCCACCAAATCTTGTAATTGGTGACGGGAGTGCCTCCATCGTAAGGTTCAACCCAAGCGATTTCAATAGTGGTTGCACTCTGACTCACCAAGGTTGGAAGAAGTGGTACATCGGGCACTGCGGCTGCCATGATCGACAAGGGATCTGACTCCGCACTCTCACCCACATCGTTGAACGCACTCACTGTGATGGTGTAGATTTGGCCAGGGTTTATCGAGTCACTGATTGACAAGAACTCGACGTTCCATGCCGTCTCAAAAGTACTCTCGATGTGAACTCCGTCCTTGTAAACCTTGTATCCTCTGATGTCTGAGCCACCTGTGTACGGACGTGTCCACTGGGGTTCAATGTGACCTGCACTGGCCGTTTTCTTTGTCGGGGCATCTGGCTAATCAGGAATCCTGGCTGCGATGATGCGAACTCCAGCAGATTCGGAACCTTCACCAATACTGTTTTCAGCAGACACAGTGAACTCGTAGTGTTCACCGGTGAGAAGGCTAGCCGAAGCTTCGTAATTAAACACTGTGCTTGACGTAGAGCCATCGTATGTTCCGTTCACGTAGATCTTGTAGCTCTGGATGGGAGAACCACCGGAAGCCGCGGGCGCTGTCCATTAAATCTCAATCAACGGTGTATCGTCTGCACTGACCTTCGTCGGTGTGCCGGGAATTCCAGGAAGAGAAGAGGAAATGGCTGCGAAAGCTGACGATTGGTTCCCTTCACCAACTGCGTTCACCGCCGAGATCTTGTACTGGTAGGTTGCACCAGGGGTTAAGCCAGCGTGTGTGAAGAACTTGTCTGGGTTCGTGGTGCTAGAAAGCACGTCGAATGAGCCCGATCCTGTGTTCAGTAAGTAAACCTTGTAGTCAATCACCGGGCTGCCTCCGTTGTTTCCTACCGGAAGGTCTGTCCACTAAATCGAAATGGAAGTGCTCGACTGGGACAGAAGTGTCGGGGCAGCTGGAGCATCCGGTACAGTTGCCGCGATTATTGAAACTGAGTCAGAGACGGTTCCTGGTCCCACAGCGTTGAGAGCGACCACCTTGAATCTGTAGATGGCTCCGTCTGTCAAATCGGCTGTCGTTGGTGCTGTCGAGTACTGACTTATCACGCCCAAGTCCTCTTCAAGTAACGAGAAGGTGGAGCCTGAGCCAGCATTCCAGTACACCTTGTGATCAGTCAACGGCGAGCCATTGTCTACGGCAGCAGTCCAGCTGAAAGTGATCTGAGTTGTGTCAGCTGACACCTTCAGGAGGTTGGTTGGCTTTTCGGGTGTTAAGGCAGCGATCACGACCAGTTCAGTTGACTGATTACTCTAGCCGACCGCGTTTGTGGCAGTCACCTTGAAAGCATAGAACTTGCCAGTAGTGGCCGGGTTAAGCGTATACTGCAGATTGACAAGATCTGTGCTGGAGGCAAGGTGAGCAAAGGATCCTGTGTCATTGTAGTAGACATCGTAGCTGGTAATAAAGGAGCCTCCGTTGTCTGGCGCTGTCCATCTGATCGTAATCTGAGTTTGGCTAGCTGAGACTTCGATCGGCAAATCGGGCGCCACAGGAACAGTAGCTGCGATGATCGCGAACTCGTCTGACGCTTCACTTTCGCCAACCAGATTCTTGGCAATTATCTTGAACTTGTAAGTCTCTCCAGCACTCAATCCGTTTTGCTGGAATGTTCTGATAGACGGGTCAGTCTAAGTAAACAGGGTGTAGAACTCGAGGCCACCTCCTCCCAAGTTCCACAGCACTTTGTAGTCAGTCAGTGGAGTGCCACCATTGTAGGGAGCTGTCCAATCAATTGAAACAAATGTAGAGTCTGCGGAGTTCTTCGTAGGGGGATCTGGCTTGTCTGGCGCGCGGGCTGCCATGATTGTCACGGTTGGAGAGAATCCACTGAAGCCGACATCGTTGTGAGCTCGCACTTAGAAGTCGTAGTAAACTCCAGTGTCCAAACCAACGCCAATCACGAAGGACCCAAGGTTTCCAGTCGACAGAACACTGTCCAAGAACTCGGCATCGGTGCTCTTCTTCCAGTATACTTCGTAGTCGTCGATCGGCGTTCCTCCGTTGTAATCTGGAGTCCACTCAATTTCGATGGCCGTCTCATTCTAGAAGACCTTCGTCGGTGTGTTCGGTGGATCCGGCTCAGTCGCAGCAATGATTGAAGCTGCAGGTGAGTGGTTAGAAGTACCGATCGTGTTTGTAGCGGCCACCTTGAACTAGTAGTACACGCCAGGTGTCAGGTCGCTCTTTGAGTAGGTCAAAGTGTTGAAGGTTGAATCGGCCAGCAAGTCAAACACATTGTCTCCACGACCCGCATCCCAGTACACCTTGTAATCAATGATTGTATCGAAGCCGTTGTAAGGATCTGTCCACTCGATCACAATAGTGCTGGTAGATTGGGAAACCATGGTCGGGGTAGCAGGTGGGTCGGGGATAGTCGCGGCTTTGATCGTGCTAGACGGTGACAAAAGCGAGTCGCCAACCGAGTTTTGAGCAATGATTTTGAACTTGTAGATTTATCCTTCTGTCAAACTGTCTTCGAGGTGCTCCAGAGTACCTGCCGCAATGTCAGCTAGCTTTACGAATGTATTGCCGGAACCTCCAGAGTTCCACCAGACCTGGTAGCCAGTCAAAGGCGAGCCGCCATCATAGGGCTCCTCCCACTGCACGACGATCTGTGTAGTTGTGGCTGACTTCTTTGTGGGCGCATTCGGCGTCTGTGGCACCTTCGCCGCAATGATCCCAGCTGGTATCGAAGGCTCACTGTCGCCGATGGCGTTGACGGCAATAATCTTGAATAGGTAAGTCTTTCCTTCGATGACGGAATCACTTCGGGTGTAAAGAGCATCTCCACTTGTTGAGTCAGCTATCTCTACAAACGCACCTCCGAGACCGAAGTCCCACTGTACCTTGTAGTCGATGACAGGGGTTCCTCCGTTGTCAACTGGTGCGACCCAATCGATGGTTATCATGTTTCCGTCAGAGTAGACTCGCGCCACGTCCGTCGGAGGATCGGGCACGATGGCTGCAATGATTGGATCAGACTCAGTAGAAATGTCTCCTTCTCCGACACCGTTCTCCGCAAACACCTTGAACTTGTAGTTATTGCCCGTGCTCAATGATGCGACGGTATACGAAGTTGTGGCTCCGACAGCGTCGTCAAGCAGGGAGTAAGGACCCAAGTTGATCGAGTAGTAGATCTGATAGTTAACGATGGGCGAGCCGTTATCATTTGGTGCCGCCCAAGCTACCGAGATGGAAGTCTTGTCGGCAGCTGTTAAGTAGGGAGCTCCAGGAGCATCGGGGAGAGCGGCTGCAATTAGGCTGACTGGCAGAGAGTCACCACTGTCTCCAACGGCATTTACAGCCTGCACGATGAACTAGTAAGCGTCTCCAGGAGTGAGACCATAATCTAGAGTGAACTGATTCACTGGGCTTGCTGTGGAGGCTATCTCTGAGAAGAGCCCTCCGAGGCCTTAATCCCAGAACACTCGGTAGTGTGTGATTGGGGAACCCCCGTCGTCTGGCACAACCCAGTCGAAAGTGATCTGAGTGGAGCTGGACGAGACAACCGCCAAGTCAGTTGGCCTTTCTGGAACCTTCGCTGCAAGAATAGGCACCGACTCAGCTGAGAGATCACCTTTGTCAATCGAGTTGATTGCGAGAACCTTGAACTTGTACGGATCGCCTGTTGAGAGACCAGTCGATTTGACGAAGCTCAGAGTGTCGGCATCAGTGCTTCCAAGCTGCACAAATGTATCGATACCTTGGTCCCAGTGCACTTCGTAACCTGTAAGAGCGGTTCCGCCATTGTCATCTGGAGCGACCCAGGTTACCTCAATCGTACTTTGGTTTTGAAGAGACACGAAGGGAGGATCAGGAGTTCCTGGCTTCTCGGCTGCAAGAAGAGAAATCACTGACGAAGGGTTTCCGACGCCTGCATCATTCCTTGCGCTGACAGTAAACCTGTAAGTTGTGTCTGCCGTCAGTTCTAGCTGCTCATGTTCTTGAGTCAAGAAAGTCGTCGTTGCGATGTTGACGAAGTCTGCCTCTGCAAGGGTATCGTCGCCAGCATCCCAGTAGACTACGTAGTCGCGGATAGGGGAACCTCCATTTGCATCTGGATCCCATCCAAACTCTACTGAAGTCTTTGTGGAGGAGATCTTTGCAAGGTTGATGGGAGGGTCAGGCACCGCTGCTGCAATGATTCTAATGGTGCTCGAGTAAGCTCCATCGCCAATAGCATTCGTTGCCCGCACCTTGAACTCGTAGTACTTGCCAGCTTCTAAGCCTGTCTACTTCGTGAAGGAAGTCAAACCAAGACTCGAATCGGAAAGCAGCACAAACGGGTCGTTGTCGACTCCGCCGTTCCAGTAGATCTTGTAATCGTAGACCGGAGTGCCTCCATCATTGAGGGGTTCGGTCCATTCGAAAGTGATTGACGAACTGGTTGAGGAGACATAGAGAAGGGTGATTGGCGACGTGGGAAGCGTGGCGGCCATTACTGACAACGCTGTGGATTAGTAGCCCACGTTGACTGCGTTCACTGCCGCTACCTTGAAGTCGTAAATCAAGCCTGGCGTGATTCCGTGATCTGTGTCGGTGATACTGTACGTGAGCGTACTTCCAGAACCTGCTGTTGGAGCAAGGGCCTGGTACGAGTTGATAGCACCGTCAGAGTAAATTACAAAGTCGAGTAATGGCGAGCCACCATCGTCCGGCGCATTGTAGCTGATCTCAATCAAGGTGGGCGACTGCGAGATTAGCACGGGCTGCTCGGGAGCAGCTGGCACTTAAGCTGCAATAATTGCAACCAGATCAGTCAAATCACTTTCACCAATCGCGTTCACTGCAGACACCTTGAACTCATACGTTTTGCCGCCTTCTACTCCTTAGTCGACATCGGTGGCTGTGTAAGTCAGGTAGCCGTTCGTTGTTCCAACCAAGGTGAAGACGTCTGTGCCGAGACCTGCGTCCCAGTAGACTTTGTAGTCGGTGATGTTGGAGCCGCCGTTGTTTTGCTCTGTCCATCTGATCTCGATCTCAGTCACATCAGAGTAGAACTTGTAAGGTGTTCCAGGTACTTGTGGGGCTTCTCCCGCAATGACAGTCAAGACTTCAGAGAATTCACTTTCTCCCACATCGTTAACTGCCAAGACCTTGAATGAATAGTAGTTGCCGCCGCTCAGGCCTGAGTTGACAGTGTTAGTCAAACCGTTACCTGTAGACGGAGTCAGGATCGAGTAGGCGTCGTTCTGGGCGCCTTCATCCCAGTAGACCACATAGTCGAAGACAGCAGAGAATCCATTGTTCGCAGGAACATCCCACTCGATCTCGATTCTAGCGGTCGTTGCAGAGACCTTTCTTAAGTTCAGAGGCTCTGTCGAAACTGTGGCAGCAAGGATAGACACCGCAGGATCACTTTGAGCGCCCTCACCTCGGCCATTAATCGCCGAGACAGTAAAGTCGTAAGAATCTCCCGGGGTCACAGCATTGGTTGTCCATTCAAGAGCTCCCGAAGTTCCAGCGTCTGTTGTGATTCGCACCGGACCGGATCCTGAATCCATATAGACGTGGTAGTTGGTGACAGTGGAGCCTCCGCTAGTGGCAGGCGCTGTCCATTGAACAGTGATCTGTGTACTGTCTGCAGACTTCTTCTCTACATCTTGAGGAGCACCGGGGTACTCTGCAGCGATGAAAGCCTGTTCTATAGATTGAGCTCCCTCTCCGATGGCATTGAGCGCGGAGACCTTGAACTCATAGATGTTTCCTGGGGTAAGCCCGCTCGACGCAGTGAATGTCACGGCGTCACTTCCAACTGCAGGAGTGATGTAAGCAGCAAACACATCGTTCGCGGCTCCACTATCCCAGTAGATGTAGTAATCCGTGATTGGAAGACCGCCATCGTAAGGTGCTGTCCACGAGAAGGTGATCTGTGTGGTGTCTGCAGACTCAAGGACGAGCAGAGTCGGTTCGTCTGGAACAGCTGCCGGTGTAATCGCAAAGGCATCCGACAAGACTCCGTCGCCGTGCACATTGTATGCAAGGACCTTGAAGTTGTAGGGAGTTCCTTGGTCGACGTCCGTGGTTTTGTAGAACAGAACGGTCGGGTCGCTTACAGTGGCGAGTGAGGCAAATGAGCCTGACTTGTCCCACAGGATCTTGTAGCCTAAGATGCTTGCGCCGCCATTGTCAGGGCTTGATGTCACTTGGCTCCACACGACTTCGATCTCAGTAGCCTTGGTACTTGCACCTCTTGAGACGACAGGAGCCGCCTGAGGTACATTTTGCACTGAGGCACTTACAGTGTTGGGATCGGAAGTGTCTGAAGTTCCTTTATCGTTAGTCGCTGTTATCGTGCCAATGATAGGGTCATCGATGCTGAGCGAGTAAGGAGCTTCGCGGAAGACAGACATGGGAATTGTGCAGGTTCTCGCGTCTCTGATGCCTGTGTCAGCGCCATCACAGTCTGCCAAGTGTTCAGTGTAGGTAGTACCGTCGGACTCCAAGAAGAGCACCTGGTACGAAGTGATGTCGGCTCCGTGCGTGTCCGGAGTAGCTGGCCAATCCACAATGACATTAGTTAACAAATTGCTTGTGGACAGAGCTAAAAGCTTCTCTGGTCTAGCAGACGCATTGATTGTAGTCACAGCAGAGAAATCTCCCGTGCCGTGCTAGTTCTTCGCCGCGTACTTGAACTGGAAGTCATCTCCACGCAAGACACCGCTCGTGAATGCGTAAGTGAAGGTGAACGTTGGACTGATCTCGGTTCGCAGGTGCACGAAGTTGGCGCCATTGGACCCATTGTCCCAGTATATTTTATACTCAGTGATCGTGTCTTGGCCAGTGTCGTCACCTGCCAGAGCTGTCCAGTTGATTTGAATTTGGGCATCGTTCGTATCGTCGCCTTCGGTGATCGCACTAGGCGGCACCTTGGGCTCAGTCTTGACGAGATCACCGACAGTATTGAGAGTCGAGAATTCTCCCCAGCCGATTTGGTTTCTCGCTCGTACTTGAGCTTGCACCAAGTCGTTAAGAACGAGACCAAATGTGGCGGACCTCAATTCAGTGTAGGTTACATCACAAGCTCTAGCTGCGATGATACCGCTGTCAGAGCCATCGCAAGTAGTACTCGCGACCAGTGTACTGCCGTCCGAGGTCATGACAACGATCTCATATTCAGTGATTGCCGCGCCGTTGTGATCAGGCAAAGGCCATTAGATCTGTGAGAACAAACCATTTTGCGTTGTCGTCACACTCAGCGGCGTATCGGGAGCAATCGCCGCAAGGATCGAAACGACGTCGCTGAACTCTCCCCAGTCGTGCTTGTTCTTCGCACGGACTCTGAATCGGTACGAGTTAGATGAAGAAACGCCTGTTGTCTGGATGAAGGCAAGGTCTATGTTCTGAGTTAAGACACCAGCGATGTCTGTCCAGGACGCTTCACCTCCATTTCCTTGATCCCACTGCACATTGTACGAGAGAATAGAACAAGTCGCTCCACCGAGTTAAATGTTGGTCGTCAGTTCGAGGTACTCAATCTCGATCTAGCTTTCTGTCGTTTGAGCGCCGCGTGTCGGAGTTGCTACCTTGCCGGGAACAACTTCAGCCAATGCTGCGACCGTGTTGATGTCGGATAGATCGCTCCATCCCTTCAAGTTAAAGGCTTGTACTTTGGCGTACACTGGGCGATTAATTGGCAGGCCGTAAGCGCTTGGATCGGTAAGCTCGCTCATCGGCATCAAACAGTACTCGTCACTGAAAGTGGTCGCATCAGCTCCGTTACAGCTGGCAGACTCTGTCCAAGTGAGACCGTCTACCTCTAAGATGACGATCTTGTTTGCAGTGATTGCAGCACCGTTGTCGTTAGGCTGTGCCCAGCTGATCTTCACGTATACGTTTTCTGTCACAGTGGTCACTACAGCCATCTTCGAGGGTGCGCTTGAAGGGATGACTGTAATCTCGTTTGAGTACGGACCCCATCCGTGAGTATTCAAGGCGCGAAGTCTGAACACATAGCTATCACCTGCTGTCAATCCCGAGTCGATTTAATGAGTGAGAGCAGTCGAAGGCGTCGGGTCACCCAACAGAGACACCCAAGCGCCTGCTGTGCCTTGGTTCCACTCGAGACTGTAGGATGTGATCGCAGATGCACCTGTTTCGTCAGCAGTCACAAGTGCTGCCCATGTAAGAACTATCTTGGAGGCGCTTGTCGCTGCACCTTCAACTGGATCATTCATCAGAGTTGGTTTGGTTTGAATAGTTGCACCAGAGCTATTGGGTGCGGAGAGGGTGCTCCAGCCGATCGCGTTAAGTGCTCGCGCTCGTACCAAGAGTAGCTCACCTCGCTAATATCCAAAGTCTGCAATCAGTGTGTCAATGTCGATGGAGCAAGACCTTGCGTCGAAAGTAACTGACTCGCTACCATCGCAAAGAGTGGTGTCTTCACGGTAAGCGGTGAGGCCGTTGTCATAAATCACGAGCTCGTATTCGGTAATAGTTGAACCACTTTCATCTGGCTGCACCCAGGTCAAGTCAATGTTAGGGTAGTTCAGAGTGGTGGTCACTGCTTCCATGGTCGCGGGCTCGTTCACCGGAACAAACGTAACTTCAGCTGAGAAATCGCCGTATCCGTAGATGTTCTTGGCCCTGACCTTGAAGATGTAAGACTCTCCTGCTTGCAAACTATCCTACTCGAAGGTTGTGATGAGACCCTCAGTGAGCAAGATGTCAGCTGTGCCGGTGAGTGCGTCCCAGTAAAGGGAGTAAAGAGTGATGGCAGAGTTTCCAGTGTCTTCACCTGTCAATTAAACCCAGTCGATGATTAGCTTGGTCTCTGTTGAGTCGCTGCCAAGAGTCGGCGGTGCCATTTGGCTGGGCACGATCCTGACTTTTGCGCCGACAGTATTCGTGAATGACCAAGTGCCTTGTCCGATGAGGTTTGTTGCTGAAACTCTCACTTCAACCAGGCTGTCAAACGCGAGGTTGTACTCTGTTGAGGAGCTCAAGTCGTTCATGTCAACAATGCATTGTCGATTGGTGATGATGGTTGCGTCAGAGCCGTCGCAGTTCACGTCGGTTTGCCAAGTACCTGTGCTGTCAAGAATCTCAATATGATATTCACTGATCGATGCACCGTTCTGAGCAGGCTAGTCCCACGAAATGACCACACCACCTGTCGCTGCGTCAATTGTAGTGACTGCGATTTCGACTTAGGCTGGAGTTTTGGCAGCGAGAACCTATAGGGATGGTTCGGAGTAAGGTCCCCAGCCCCACTTGTTCCTCGCTCGGATTCTCAAGAAGTAGGTCACTCCGCTCGCAATGTTCGTGTTGATAGTGTAGCTGGTGCCAAGGTAGTCACCCGATACGTCGCCGACTGCTTCTTCCCAAACTTCATCTCCGTTGTGGTATTCCAAACTGTATGAAGTAATAGGAGAGTCTCCGTTGTCAGGAGCCGTCAGCTCAACCCAGTCTGCTTCAATCTACTCATGACTTGTGTCAGCGCCGCGAGTTGGAACAGCCATCTGATCTGGTGCGGTTTCTATCTTCGCACCATTTGTGTCGGTGTTCTCTGGTGAAGCTCCACTTGGACCGCGTTCGTTGATCGCGATCACCTTAGCTTGTACGAGTTCACCAAGTACTCTGTCGAAAGGATCTGCTCTAAGGGCAGTCATCTCGACGAGACAGAACAGGTTGTCGACGACCACCTGTGTCGAGCCATCGCATTGGCTGACATCTTCAATGTAATCACCATTACTGTCCTCGATCAAGATTTAGTAAGCCGTGATGTCCCTGTTGTTTGTCACAGGTTCAACCCAAGCAATCTTGACGTACACAGACTCGATGGTGACTGTTGGCAAGGCGGGGGTCTCAGGGGCTTGCGCCGTCCAAATGTACACAGGGTCTGAGAAGGCAAGTGCGTCGCCGTACTCATTGATCGCCCTGATTCGGTAGCCGTAGGAAGTGCCGCCGAGACGAGTCAAGTGAGTATAAGTTAGATCAGTCGAAGGCAAGGTTATGAGAGAAACCCAAGAGCCGCCGTCGCCTTGATCCCACTCAATCTCGTAATTGTCAATGCCGACTGCAGATCCACCTGCATTGGCACCTGTCAGTGCTGTCCAGTGGAACTGGGTTTGAGTGTTCGTAATCTCAGCGTAAACGTATGTGACAGGGTCCATCGTCAACGGGATAGTGTGGACGACTTGGCCGATAGAATTTGGTTCCGAGTAAGCACTCCATCCGTTGACATTTTGTGCGCGAACCTTGGCTTGGATCACGGTGTCAACAGTACGAGAAGTCAGTGTTGGGATCTCGATCATTGGGATAGAGCAAGTGAGCGCTGAGAAAACTGGGTCACTGCTGGCGTCGCAGTTGACAGTGTCCTCAACGTAGGTGCCGTCAGCCTTTTTGAAAAGCACTTCATACGCATCAATGGTTTCGTCGTGGTTGTCAGGAGCTTCCCACGTGATCTTGACGTCGATGCCATCCAAGGTGACTGTAGGGATGTTCAGATTTCC
>Ga0075493_1031479_pt1 | contig 19222 bp, 33 predicted proteins | sample DEB08_RNA2_14_FD_73466 | JGI IMG/M metagenome (GOLD analysis project Ga0075493, IMG submission 73466) | Aqueous microbial communities from the Delaware River and Bay under freshwater to marine salinity gradient to study organic matter... | ecosystem: Environmental > Aquatic > Marine > Coastal...
CTTGCCTTTATAATATATTATAAATGATATGCCATTTGAATGACCATCGTTAATCTTCCTTATTTTCGTCAGTACTTTCTTCTACGTTAGTTGCAGTTTCTTGTACTTCAGTTGTTGTTTCCGTAGATTTTTTACGACGACTACGACGAGTTTTCTTAGCACCTGTATCCTCTCCTTCTACTCTATTCAATGCAGTTTCATTAAAATCGACTAACTCAACCATACACATTTCAGCATTATCACCTTGACGTGTACCTGTTCTAATGATTCTAACATAGCCACCAGGACGATCACCTACTTTGACAATAATAGAACCAAAAATTTCTTTTATAGCCTCTTTATTTTGCAAATAACTGAATACAACTCTTTGAGCGTGAGTAGTATTCGCTTTAGCCTTAGTGATAATTGGCTCGACAAATTTACGTAAAGCCTTGCCTTTCGCTAAGGTTGTAAAAATACGTTTGTGTTCAATCAAAGAAATGGAAAGGTTACGAAGCAATGCTTCTCTGTGTCCTTTCTTTCTTCCGAGATGGTTGAATTTCTTACCGTGTCTCATCGTTTAAATATAATTTTAACTTCGTAGCACCTATTAAAAATAACCGGTTACTACATTTGATTTACAAAAAAAGTGTAAGATAAGTTTTGTCTAATCTTACACCTTGATTTATTAAAAAGATACTAATCTTCGTCTAATTTATACTTTGATAAATCCATACCAAAAGTCAAACCTTTCTCTACCAACAACTCTTCAATCTCAACTAATGATTTTTTACCAAAGTTTCTGAACTTCAATAACTCATGAGTGTCATAAGACACCATTTCTCCAAGAGAATTAATTTTAGCTGCTTTCAAACAATTGTAAGCACGAACAGATAAATCAAGATCTTCTAATGAAGTTTTCAATAACTTACGCATGTGTAAGATATGTTCATCTACCACATCATCATCTTGACTTTGAGGTGTTCCCAATTCAATTTCGGTATTAGTAATTAACATTAAATGCTTAATCAGAATCATTGCTGCTTCTTGAATTGCATCTTCGGGATGAATTGTACCATCTGTTTTAATGTCAATAACTAATTTTTCATAATCCGTTCTTTGCCCTACACGAGTATTAGAAACTTTATAGCTAACATTCTTGATAGGTGTATAAATAGCATCCATCGGAATTACACCGATAGGAGCATCTTTTGGCATATTTTCTTCTGAAGGCACATATCCTCTACCTCTTGTTACGGTTAATTCCATTTCCAAGTTAACAAAAGGTTCCATTTCACAAATCAACAACTCAGGATTCATTACCTTGAACACATTTGTGTGTTCTTCGATATCACCTGCTCTGAATTCGGTTTTGTTACTGATTGTTAAATAGATTTTTTCACTGGCAACATCTTCGTCAGCAATAATATGCTTTAAACGAACTTGTTTCAAGTTTAAGATGATTTCAACTACATCTTGAACTACACCACGAATAGAAGAGAACTCATGATCAACAGTTGCAATACGAATAGCAGAAATGGCGAAGCCTTCTAAGGAAGAAAGTAGCACTCTACGAAGAGAGTTTCCAACAGTCTGTCCGAAACCTGGTTCTAAAGGTTTGAACTCAAATATTCCCTCAAAATCGTCTGCTCCTTTTTGAAGTAGAATTCTTTCCGGCTTCTGGAAGTTTAATATAGCCATATATTATTATTGCTTTTTCAGAATGTTCAAACAGCTTGAATTAACAAGCAAAAAATATTACTTAGAATACAACTCAACGATTAATTGCTCATTGATTTGTTCTGGAATTTGATCTCTTTCAGGAAAAGTAATAAAAATACCATCCATAGTATCCGGATTCCAATCTAACCAAGGGAACTTACGAACGTCTGCTTTAGTCCCTACAGACTCATTAATCACTTGTAGCCCCTGAGATTTAGCACGCACTCCAACAACATCACCTGGATGTAAAGTAGTAGAAGGTACATTATTCAAAATACCATTTACTACAATGTGTTTGTGAGTTACTAACTGACGAGCCGCTCTACGAGTAGGAGCAATTCCTAATCTGAATACGGTGTTATCTAAGCGTGATTCTAACAATTGAAGTAAAACTTCACCTGTTACACCTTGATTACTATTCGCTTTTGCAAATAAATTACGGAATTGACGTTCCAATACACCGTAAGTATATTTTGCTTTTTGCTTTTCCATCAACTGAACAGCGTAATCAGACTTTTGTCTCCTACGTTTGTTGTTTCCGTGTTGTCCTGGTGCGTATTTACGACGCTCGAAACTTTTATCGTACCCGTAAATTGATTGTCCGAAAGCTCTTGACTTTTTTGTTTTCGGTCCTGTATATCTTGCCATTATTTAGCTTATTAGATTATATTAAATAAATTAAACAGCATCATCCTATACACGACGACGCTTCGGAGGACGACAACCATTGTGTGGAATAGGCGTGATATCTATGATTTTACTCACAGAAATACCTGTATTATGAATTGCACGAATAGCTGCTTCACGACCAGAACCTGGTCCTTTTACATAAACTATACAATTACGCATCCCATGATCGTAAGCTGTTTTAGCTGCATCTTGAGCTGCAATTTGAGCTGCATAAGGTGTATTCTTCTTTGAACCTCTGAAACCACCTTTCCCCGCAGAAGCCCAAGAAATAACTTGTCCTTTTTTATTCGTAAGTGAGATAATGATATTATTAAAGCTTGCTTTAATATGTACCTGTCCCTCAGCTTCGATTTTGACGTTAAGTTTCTTAACTTTTTTTGTTGTTTTTCTCTTAGCCATGCCTTATCAAGTAAGAATTTTAGTAAATGATTACTTAGTTGCTTTTTTCTTGTTAGCAACTGTTTTACGTTTTCCTTTACGGGTACGTGCATTCGTTTGAGTGCGTTGTCCTCTTAAAGGTAATCCTTTTCTGTGACGCAAGCCTCTGTAACTTGCTATGTCCATCAAACGTTTGATGTTCAATTGAATCTCAGAACGAAGTGCACCCTCTACGGTGTAGTCTTCATTAATAATTCTACGAATATCCTTGATATTCTCATCTGTCCAGTCTTGTACACGTACACTTTCATCAACATTAGCTTTCGCCAAAATCTCTTTAGCCGAAGTGTCCCCAATACCATAAATGTATGTAAGACTGACAATTCCTCTTTTATTTCTCGGCAAATCAACACCAACAATACGAGCCATTATCTTTTATCTTTTAAATAATTTAGAACTATCCTTGACGTTGTTTGAATCTTGGATTTTTCTTATTAATGATGTAAATCTTTCCCTTTCTACGCACTACCTTACAGTCAGCAGAACGTTTTTTCACAGAAGCTCTAACCTTCATTTTTATATAATTTTAAAGTTATTTACTACTTATATCGGTAAGTAATCCGACCTCTTGTTAAATCGTATGGAGACATTTCAACCTTTACTTTATCTCCTGGTAATATACGAATATAATTCATTCTCATTTTACCTGAAATAGTAGCAATGATTTCATGTCCGTTTTCTAATTGAACTCGAAAAGTAGCATTTGATAACGCTTCTGTTACAGAACCATCTTGTTCAATTAAATTCTTTTTATTGCTACTTTTACCTGTTGTATTCTTATTCTTAGCCATAGATTTATTTTCAGTCCGCAAATATCGCTTTTTTTCTTGAGATTTCCCTAATATTAGGGTTATTTTTAATTGCTTCTTCTACAAAGTCGTGTGTACTCAACAATTCTGCCTTGTTTTTTCTAACAACAATCGTATGTTCATAGTGTGCAGATGGACTTTTATCTTTAGAAATAATCGTCCAACCATCACTTGCTTGTTCAATTTCACGAGTTCCCATATTAACCATTGGCTCGATTGCGATGACTAAACCATCTTTTAGTTTAATACCTTTTCCTCGTTTACCGAAGTTAGGAACTTCTGGTTCTTCATGTAATTTTTTACCAAGACCATGTCCTACTAATTCTCGAACAACACTATATGGATTTTTTCGCTCTGCATATTCTTGAATAGCAAAACTTATATCCCCGATTCGTCTTCCAACAATTGCTTTTTCGATTCCTACGTATAGCGATTCTTTTGTTACACATAATAAATCTATAATTGTATCATTTACTTCTCCGACAGCAAAAGTGTAGGCAGCATCTCCGTAAAAGTTGTTTAACAAACAACCACAATCAACAGAAACGACATCACCGTCACGAAATTCTCTTGTCGAAGGAATACCATGTACAACACCTTCATTAGGTGAAATACACAATGTAGAAGGAAAACCATTATATCCCTTGAATCCGGGAACACCTTTGTGATCCCTAATAAGCTCTTCTGCTTTTTTATCTAATTCAATACCCGTAATACCGGGTCGAATAGTACTGCCAACAAGTGCTAAGACTTTTGAAACAATCAAACAACTTTCTCGAATGAGTTCTACCTCAGCATCTGTTTTATAATATATCATTATTAAAAATTATAAATCAGCACCAATTCCCATCATACCACCTTTTTTCTTCAATTTCCCTGACTTGGTCAATCCATCATAACGACGCATTAATAAATGACCTTCGATTTGTTGCAAAGTATCTAATACAACACCAACCATAATTAATAAAGAAGTTCCTCCGAAAAACATTGCAAAAGCGATGTTTGTACCAAATGCAGCTGCGAATGCAGGTAATATAGATACGAAACCTAAGAATACTGAACCTGGAAGTGTGATACGAGTTGTTACTGAATCAATGAAATCCGAAGTTGGTTTTCCTGGTTTAATACCTGGAATAAAGGCATTTTGCCCTTTTAAATATTCAGAATACTGTCTTGGGTCAACTATTAACGCTGTATAAACATACGTAAAGATAACAACCAAAAAGAAGTATATGATATTATAAGGAGCAGATGTGAAATCATTTAAAGCAGATAAGAAACCACCGCCTGTACCTGAAGCTGCTTCAGGATTAATGAATTGAGCGATAGTCGCTGGTAAAAACATCAAAGCCTGTGCAAAAATAATAGGCATTACACCTGCTGCATTGACTTTTAATGGAATATAATCCCGTTTACCCATTGCTGGTAATTGATTAGACCCTCTACCAACCATTCTTTTTGCAAACTGAATTGGAATACGTCGTACACCTTGTACCAACATTACTGTTGCCATTACAACCGCTACTAACATTGCCAATTCTAATAAGAACATGACTAAACCACCAGTACCTGTCAAACGGAAATCAAATTCAGCAATCAATGCTTGCGGCAAAGAAGCGATAATCCCTATCATAATCAATAATGATATACCGTTCCCAATACCTTTGTCCGTAATTTTTTCACCTAACCACATAGCGAAGATCGTACCTGCCGTCAAAATGATGATGTTAGATACCCAAAACACAGTCCATGGAATATTTGGATCAATTGCGCCAGGTGATTGACTGACGATGTAAGTCAAATAACCTCCACCTTGTACTAAGGTAATCGCTACCGTTAACCAACGAGTGATTTGATTTAACTTACGACGACCTGCTTCACCTTCACGTTTTTGTAATCTTTGGAAATAAGGAACAGCGAAACCTAATAACTGAACGACAATCGAAGCAGAAATATAAGGCATGATTCCTAATGCAAAAATTGCAGCTTTACCAAAAGCACCTCCTGTGAAAGTATTGATCAATCCTAATAACCCTTGTCCTCCTCCTGTTTGGAGTTCAGCAGGGTTGATACCTGGAAGTACTACGAAAGAACCGAATCGGTAGATTAATAATAATCCTAACGTAAACAAGATTCTATTACGTAGTTCTTTGATTGACCAAATATTTTTAAGCGTTTCTATAAACTTCTTCATGTCAATATAAGTTATAAAGTAGTTACTGTACCACCTGCCGTTTCGATGGCGTTCTTTGCTGTTTCAGAAAATGCGTGAGCAGAAATATCAACTTTAGCAGTTAACTCACCCGTTCCTAAAATTTTAATTTTATCGTTTTGTTGTACAATTCCTAATTCACGTAAGGTTTCGAAATCAATTTTTGACAAATTGTATTTTTCAACCATCGCCTGAATACGGTCAACATTTATTGCTATATAAGCAACACGAGTAAAATTCTTGAAACCACGTTTAGGTAAACGACGTTGTAAAGGCATTTGACCACCTTCGAAACCACGTTTTTTACTATATCCCGAACGAGATTTTGCACCTTTATGACCACGTGTAGAAGTTCCGCCACGACCTGAACCTTGACCTCTACCTACACGTTTATTATTTTTAACAGAACCTGCTGCCGGTTTTAAATTATGTAATTCCATTTCAGATATTCGTTTTGATAATTCAAAAAATTATCAAGATTAAACAATCTTATTAAACCTTCTATTAAATAAGGTCTATTGATATTCAACAGTAATAAGATGGTTTACTTTTCTAACCATCCCAAGAATTTGTGGAGTCCCTTCATGCTCAACTTCTTGATTCATTTTCTTTAAACCAAGAGCGATAAGCGTATTTTTTTGACGCTGAGTTGCTCCAATTTTACTTCTTACTTGTTTTAATTTAACTTTACCCATCGGTAGTCAGTTTTGAGTTTTCAAATAATGAAAACAAGATTAACCGTTAAACACTTTGCTAACAGAAATGCCACGAGTTTTAGCAATTTCCATAGGTGTTCTTAATTTTGATAATGCATCAATAGTTGCTTTAATCACGTTATGTGGATTAGAAGAACCTTGTGATTTTGCTAATACGTTATGTACTCCTGCAATCTCTAACACTGCTCTCATTGCGCCACCTGCGATTACTCCCGTACCATCAGATGCTGGTTTGATTAATACTTTACCCGCTCCAAACTTGCCTTTTTGCTCATGTGGAATAGTACCGTTAAAGATAGGCACTTTGATTAGGTTTTTCTTAGCATCATCCGTAGCTTTAGTAATTGCCTCTGATACATCACGAGCTTTACCTAAGCCATGTCCTACTGTGCCATTTCCATCACCAACAACTACTACAGCAGCAAAACTAAAGGTACGCCCACCTTTGGTTACTTTCGCAACACGATTAAGGTTAACTAACTTCTCCTTTAACTCCGTATCTGTTGGCTTTACTCTATTTTCTTTCTTTGCCATGATATTAAAATGTAATAGTTGTTTTAGAATATAAGACCACCTTCTCTTGCTCCTTCAGCCAATGCTTTCACACGTCCGTGGTAAAGGTAACCGTTTCTGTCGAATTTAGCCATTTCAATAGATGCTGCTTTTGCTTTTTCAGCTAACAACATTCCAACTTTTTTAGCTTGCTCGATTGGTGTACCTTCAGTAGAAATACCATTTTCAGTAGATGATGCAGCAACGATTGTTCGTCCTGTTGTATCATCAATTGCCTGAACATAGATACTTTTGTTACTACGGAACACACATAGTCTTGGTCTTTCAGCAGTACCCAAAACCTTTTTACGAACTCTATAATGGATGCGTTTTCTACGCTCTGTTTTTGTAACTTTCATGTTATAAACCAGTTTTAAGGCTTGTTTAAGAATTATTTTTTACCTCCTGCTTTACCCGCTTTTCTGCGAATATCTTCACCGACGAATCTAACTCCTTTTCCTTTATAAGGTTCAGGTTTTCTAAACCCACGGATTTTAGCAGCAACTTGTCCTAACAATTGATTATCAATACTTGATAATCTGATAATTGGATTTTTTCCCTTTGCTGTTTCTGTTTCTATGGCAACCTCATCAGGAATATACATTACAATAGGGTGAGAATAACCCAATTGTAATTCTAATATTTGTCCTGTGTTAGAAGCTCTATAACCAACACCTACTAATTCCAATTCTTTTTTAAAGCCTTCAGAAACACCAGCTACCATGTTGTTTATTAATGAGCGATATAACCCATGTAATGCTCTATGTCTTTGCTGATTAGTTGGTCTTTTTACATTAACCTCCCCTTCACTTACCTCAACCGTAATATCAGCATCAACTTGTTGCATCAATTCTCCTTTTGGTCCTTTGATTGTTACCAAATTGCTTTTAGAGATATTGATTTCGACACCTTTAGCAAGTGATATAGGTAATTTTCCTATCCTTGACATGATTAATTATTTTATGATTATCGGAAATCCGAAATAATTTTAAGATGATTATTTTTTAATATACGTAACAGATAAGCTCACCACCGATATTACCAGCAGTTGCAGCCTTTCCTGTCATTAATCCTTTAGATGTTGACACAATACAAAGACCTAAACCATTAATAATACGAGGAATTTCTGTTGATTTCGCATATTTACGAAGACCAGGCTTACTAATTCTACCTAAAGAACGGATAGCAGGAATCTTCTTATTATCATATTTCAAAGCAATTTTAATTACACCTTGCTTTGAATCATCTTCAAATTTATATTTCAAGATATACCCTTGGTCGTAGAGGATTTTAGTAATATCCTTCTTCATATTAGAGGCGGGAATTTCTACGACACGATGTTTTGCTTGTTGCGCATTACGAATACGCGTCAAGTAATCTGCTATTGGATCGCTTAGCATTACCTAAATTTTTAGCGTTAGTATCTTTTACTTTGAAAGACTTAACACCGTTAAACAATAATTTTTATTACAAAACCTGAATCTGACTATGTTGAATTACCAACTTGCTTTAGTTATTCCAGGAATTTTACCTTCATTCGCCATTTCTCTGAACTTCACACGACAGATGCCGAATTGTCTCATATATCCTTTAGGACGACCAGTCAACTGACAACGATTGTGCAAACGAATAGGATTAGAATTTCTTGGGAGTTTATCTAATTCCTCCCATTTTCCTTCTTCTTTAAGTTGCTTACGAAGGTCAGCATACTTGGCTACAAGACGCTCACGCTTTCTGTCACGAGCAATTAATGATTTTCTTGCCATGATTAGTTGTTATTATTATTTTGATTTTTGAAAGGTAATCCCATGTGTTTAAGCAATGCTAATGCTTCTGCATCGGTTTTTGCTGTCGTCACGAAGGTAATATCCATTCCAGAAATACGATTTACTTTATCAATATCGATTTCAGGGAAGATAATCTGCTCCGTAATACCTACAGAGTAATTGCCTCTTCCATCAAAACTTTTATCATTGATTCCTCTAAAGTCACGAACCCGAGGTAATGATATAGTTACAAAACGATCAAGAAACTCATACATCTCCTCATTACGAAGTGTTACACGAGCACCGATAGGCATACCCTCACGTAATTTGAAATTTGAGATAGAGGTTCTTGCATAAGTAGGTACCGCTTTCTGACCTGCAATAAGTGACATTTCATTGATAGCATTATCTACTAATTTTTTGTCACCCGTAGCGTCACCCAGACCTTGGTTAAGACTAATCTTAACCAAACGAGGTACTTCCATTACCGATTTGTACTGAAACTCCTCCATTAACTTAGGAGCAACTTCTTCACGGTATTTAGTTTTAAGTCTTGGTATATAACTCATTAGTTAATTATTTCACCACTTTTTTTAGAATAACGAACCAGCTTTCCATTTTCCAATTTTCTTCCAATACGAGTAGCTTCGCCTGTTTTAGCGTCAACTATCATCAAGTTTGAAATATGAATAGGAGCTTCCTGTTCAATACGTCCACCGGGATCATTTTCTGTCGGCTTCTTGTGCTTTGTTACCATATTTACAGTAGATACGATAGCACGATCTTTCTTAGGTAACATTTGGAGAACTTCGCCTTGAGTGCCTTTATATGCACCAGCGATTACTTCGACAGTATCCCCTTTTTTAATATGAAATTTTTTGTTTGCCATGGTTAAAGTACTTCAGGAGCGAGAGAAACTATTTTCATATAATCACGTTCACGTAATTCACGAGCCACAGGCCCAAAAATGCGTGTTCCACGAGGCTCACCTGCTTGATTTAATAAAACCGCCGCATTATCATCAAAACGGATATAAGAACCATCTTTACGACGAATTTCTTTTTTAGTTCTTACTACCACCGCTTTTGTAACTGTACCTTTCTTTACACCTCCAGGGCTTGTTGATTTTACAGTCACAACAATTTGGTCACCAATTGATGCGTAACGACGACCCGAACCTCCAAGCACACGAATACAAAGTACTTCTTTTGCACCTGAATTGTCTGCTACTTTTAGTCTTGATTCTTGTTGTATCATGATTATTTAGCTCTTTCAAGGATTTCTACTAATCTCCAACGTTTATTTTTACTCAAAGGACGAGTTTCCATGATGCGTACTGTATCACCTACATTACAATCATTCTTTTCGTCGTGAGACATAAACTTCTTGGTGTTCTTTACGAATTTACCATAAATAGGGTGTCTTAGTTTTCTTTCAACAGACACTGTAACAGTTTTATCCATTGAAGAACTTGTCACTACCCCTACTCTTGATTTTCTTAAATTTCTTGTTTCTGTCATTTTATCCAGAATTTCATTAGGTTTTATTCATAAAGAAAGATTAGAAAACTTTCAATGATTCATTATGAACACGACCTATACCAGCTTAGCTGATAATCAGAAATTATTTTTTCTTAGCTAATTTTCTTTTAGCAGCAGAACGTTCTACTTTGTGTCGTCTTCTGCGGCTTTTAATTTTAGAACGGTTAGCGATACCTTCCTCAGAAAGTTCTGCTAATTGTCTTTTTCTAATCTCAGTCTTTAACCGAGCGATATCACGTCTCACTTCTACTAACGTGTTAGGATTATCTAATCCCGTAGTTGAGTGATCGAAACGTAACCTTTGGTAATTGGCTTCAGCATTTCTCAACTCTTCTCCTAACTCTTCCGCTGTGAATGCTGACGTTTGTAATTTATCTTGAGCCATCAGTTATAATTATTGTAATAGTTATTGAAATAGTTTTACAACCTTACCCTTGATAGTCTCTTCTAACTACGAATTTAGTTTGAACAGGTAGTTTTTGAGCAGCTAATCTTAATGCTTCTTTCGCTACTTCAATAGGTACACCAGACATTTCGAACATTATTCTACCTGGTTGAATAGGCGCTACATAATGATCTAAAGCACCTTTACCTTTACCCATACGAACCTCAGCAGGTTTGCTTGTAATAGGCTTGTCAGGGAAAATGCGAATCCACACCTTACCCTCACGTTTCATATATCGAGTCATCGCAATACGAGCAGATTCAATCTGACGACTTGTAAGACGACCATGATCAAGAGTTTTTAAAGCAAAATCTCCGAAAGAAATTGTACTACCTCTGTGAGCAAGTCCTCTGTTACGTCCTTTTTGCTGCTTACGATACTTCGTTCTTTTTGGTTGTAACATTTTATAACAATTTGATTACGAAGATTTTATTAATGTGATAGCAAATAGCTATTCCCAAAAACTTCGCAAAGATACGTTAATTTTTTGTAATCTTACTAATTCCGTCTTTTGTTTCTGTTATCGCTTCCACTTCTTCCGCCTCTCTTTCCTCCCGGACTTCTACGATCGTTTCCACGTTTTCCAGCAGCAGCACCAGTTTTCTTAGCATCTCCAGTGTCAGGTGTTAAATCACGTTTGCCGAAGACTTCTCCCTTGCAAATCCAAACCTTCACACCAATTTTACCATAGATAGTTAAAGCTTCAACGATTGCATAGTCAATATCAGCACGGAATGTATGCAACGGCGTACGCCCTTGTTTGTACTCTTCCGAACGTGCCATCTCTGCACCATTCAAACGACCTGAAATTCTAATCTTAATTCCTTCTGCACCTGCACGCATAGTAGATTGAATTGCCATCTTGATTGCACGACGATAATTGATACGTGCTTCAATTTGTTTGGCGACAGATTCTCCTACGATGTAAGCATCCATTTCAGGTTTACGTATTTCTACGATATTGATTTGAACATCTTTCTTCGTCAGCTTTTTAATTTCCTCACGGATTTTATCCACCTCTTGTCCACCCTTCCCGATAATAATACCCGGACGTGATGTGTGAATAGTAATCGTGATTCGACGCAGTGTTCTTTCGATGATAATGCGAGCAATACCACCCTTAGCAACTCTGGCTCTAAGGTAGATTCTAATTTTCTCATCCTCTACTACCTTCTCAGCAAAATTGTTACCTCCAAACCAGCTGGAGTCCCAACCTCTGATAATGCCTAAACGGTTACCAATTGGATTCGTCTTCTGACCCATATGATTATCTTATTTTAAAATCCCTTTTGGGTTTAATTTTATTCAGCAGATTCAGTTATTGCTTCAATAACTTCCTCATTTATTTCAATATCCTCTAAATCCTCCGCTTCCAACACAACTCTGTTTTCAACAAGAATATAGATATGACAAGAATGTTTGCGAATTCTATGTGCCCGTCCGTAAGGTGCTGGGCGAAAACGCTTTAACATACTTCCTTGATTCGCATAACATTCTTTGACAAACAATTCATACTCATCAGAGTTAGAAACACCTGTCTTTTGCTCCCAATTAGCAATAGCTGACAACAAGTTTTTTTCAATCCATGTTGCGGCTTCCTTATTAGTAAAGCGTAGAATGTTAAGGGCTTGATTTACTTCAAGACCACGAATATTATCGATGACCAGTCGCATTTTGCGGACTGACATTGGAACTTTATTTAATTTTGCTACTGCTTCCATCGTAACTTTAAAGTTTTCGGAATAACGAATACTTCTGAAATAAGTAGTCTAATTAAAGACTACAAATTCATCCGTTCGATAATTGAAATTTATTTCTTCTTACCACCGTGACCTCTAAAGTTACGTGTTGGTGAGAATTCTCCTAATTTATGACCTACCATATTTTCTGTAACAAATACAGGAACGAAGGTCTTACCGTTATGGACTGCAATCGTTTCTCCTACGAAGTCAGGAATAATCATTGAACTACGAGACCAAGTTTTAATAACTTGCTTACGTTTAGCTCCTTTAGCTTTTTCAACTTTATCCAACAATTTATGGAAAACGTATGGTCCTTTTTTTAGTGAACGAGGCATTATCCTATATATTTATAGATTACCAAATTTTACTTTTTCTTTCTTCGTGTGATAATTAATCTATCAGACGATTTCTTACGGCTTCTTGTTTTTTGACCTTTAGCCATAATACCCGTGCGTGAACGCGGATGTCCTCCTGAAGAACGACCTTCACCACCACCCATAGGGTGATCGACAGGGTTCATTGCTACACCACGAGTTCTTGGACGACGACCTAACCAACGTTTACGACCTGCCTTACCTAATACTTGTAGCTGATGATCCGGATTTGAAACCGTACCAATAGTTGCTCTACAATCAGATAATATACGGCGTAACTCACCCGAAGGCATTTTGATTACTGCATATCTTCCTTCTTTCCCCATCAAAGTAGCATAAGTTCCAGCACTACGTGCTAAAGCTGCTCCTTTTCCAGGCCACATTTCGATAGCATGGACAGTAGAACCCATAGGTATTTCTGAAAGTAATAATGTATTACCTAATTCAGGAGGAACTCCCGTACCAGATTCTACGACATCACCTACTTTAATACCATTAGGTGCAATGATGTATGATTTCTCTCCATCACTATACTCTATCAATGAAATCCAGCAAGAACGATTAGGATCATACTCAATCGTTTGGACTGTCGCTTTCATACCATCTTTTTGACGTTTGAAGTCAATAATACGGTAACGACGTTTGTGTCCTCCACCACGATTACGAACCGTTCTGTGACCCTCGTTGTTACGTCCACCAGACTTCTTTAAAGAAGTCGTTAGGCTTTTTTCCGGTTTGCTGGCAGTTAATTCAGAAAAGTCGTTTCCAACTCTGAATCGTGTACCAGGACTTGTCGGTTTATATTTTTTAACAGGCATCTTGTTGTAGTTTGTAATTAACGTTTGAACGTTTTCTAATTACACTTCACCGTAGAAGTTGATTTCATCACCTTCTGTAAGTGAAATAATAGCTTTTTTATAAACGCTTGTGCGACCCTTCATTACACCTGTTTTCGTAAAGCGTGAACGCTCTTTCGCAGGCATAATCATCGTATTTACAGATTGGACATCTACTCCGTACATTTCCTCAACTGCTTTACGAATCTCTACTTTGTTCGCTTTCTTATCAACTATAAAGGTATATTTACCTAATTTATCTGATATAATTTCAGATTTTTCATTGATAAGCGGTTTAACTAAAATATTTTTTTTGACATTCTTAGCCATCACTATATGATTTTATAAGTTGTTAAAATTAAGCGAACAACTCTTTCATTTTATCAATTGAACTTTCAGATAAAATAAGGCAGTTGTTATCTAACACTGCATAAGTGTGAAGATCATCAACTCTTATTACACTTGCTTTTTTCAAATTTTTACTTGAACCGTAAATATTTTGATCATTAGCACTTGTTACTAAAAGGCTTCTTTTATCTGCAAGATTCAAATTAGCAAGAATTTCTCTATATGCTTTCGTTTGTGGAGCATCGAAAGTGAAATCTTCCACAACGATAATTTCATTCTTTTGTAATTTACTTGCAAGTGCAGATTTACGAGCTAAGGCTTTAACTTTTTTATTTAATTTAAAACTATAGCTTCTTGGACGAGGACCGAATACACGACCTCCACCACGAAAAACTGGACTCTTTATGCTACCTGCACGAGCAGTACCTGTACCTTTTTGCTTTTTCAACTTTCTTGTAGAACCTGCAATTTCTGCACGTTCTTTTGATTTGTGTGTTCCCTGGCGTTGATTCGCAAGATACTGTCTAACTGCAAGATAAACCACATGTTCGTTAGGTTCAACACCGAAAATCTCTTGAGGTAATTCCACCTCTTTTCCCGTCTTTTCCCCTTTTATACTGAATACTTCAAGTTTCATAATATGGCAATCAAAAAGTTATTAATAAAACAATTAACGAAATGCTAACTGCTTATGATTTTTTTTCAATAATTAAAAATCCTCCTTTGTGTCCTGGAACAGCTCCTTTTACTAAAACAGCGTTCTTTTCTGCAAAAATTTTAAGAATTTCTAAATTTTTCACTTTTATACGGTCTCCACCAGTTCTTCCCGCCATACGCATTCCTTTGAATACCTTTGCAGGATAAGAAGCCGAACCAATTGAACCCGGTGCACGCTGTCTGTTATGCTGACCATGTGTAGCGTCATTTACACCACGAAAACTGTGACGTTTAACAACCCCTTGGAAACCTTTACCTTTTGAAGTACCAATGACACTTACAAAATCACCTTCTGCAAATATCTCTTCTACTGTAATAGTCTCACCTAATGCTTTTGCAATGTTGAAGTTACGGACTTCAGCGACTTTACGCTTCGGTGTTGTTCCAGCTTTAGAAAAGTGACCAACTAACTGATTAGAAGTTCTTTTTTCTTTTTTATCACCGAACCCTAATTGTAGGGCAGAGTAGCCGTCTGTTTCTTCATTTTTTACTTGAGTGACCACGTTAGGTCCTAACTCAATCACTGTGCAAGCAACGTTTTTCCCAGCTTCATTAAAGATGCTGGTCATCCCGATTTTTTTTCCAATTAATCCTTGCATTACCTGATTTTTTTGTGTTTTTATCTTGACTTACCAAGATAGAACCTAAAAATGTTACGTTAATTTAACTTGAATGTCCACTCCACTTGGCAACTCCAACTTTGAAAGGGCATCTACAGTTTTCTGAGTCGGTGTGTAAATTTCAATCAAACGCTTGTGTGTGCGTAATTGAAATTGTTCACGAGACTTTTTGTTAACGTGCGGTGAACGCAAGACTGTGTAGATTTTTTTCTCCGTAGGCAGCGGAATCGGACCTGTTACAACTGCACCGCTACTACGAACGGTTTTGATGATTTTCTCCGTACTTTTATCTACCAATGAATGGTCGTAAGAGCGAAGTTTAATTCTGATTTTCTGATTCATAACCTTGTATTAAAAATATGAAGAGGGCAAGGTCTAACTTACCCTCCAACATTATATCATTTTAAGCTTTAACTAAACCTTTTGCTTTAGCAATTACCTCCTCTGCAATACCTGACGGTGCTTCTGCATAATGAGAAAACTCCATAGAAGAAGATGCACGACCTGATGAAATAGTACGTAAATGCGTTACATAACCAAACATTTGAGATAGAGGAACATCTGCTTTCACGATGATAGCTCCTAATTTCTCATCTTGTCCTTTTATTAAAGCACGACGACGGTTTAAGTCACCAATAATTCCACCTACATAATCTTCAGGTGTTGTTACTTCTATCTTCATGATAGGTTCTAAGATTTTTGGACCACATTTAGCTGCGGCTGCCTTAAATCCTTCTTTCGCACATAACTCGAATGCAAGTGGTTTTGAATCCACTGCGTGCATTGATCCATCATATACCCGAACCTTCATACTGTCGATAGCGTAATTTGCAAGAACTCCACCATCCATCATTGAACGGAAACCATCTCTAATTGGCTTGACATAGTTTTTGTCAATTGAACCACCAACGATTCCCCACTCAAATTGTAATTTCTCTTTTCCATTCTTGAACTCTTCAGTTTCTAAGAATTCTTCGTCAGCAGGACCTAATGTAAATTCCATATCTGCGAACAAACCAGAACCACCTGATTGTTTTTTCAAACGCTCACGATGAGAAGTAGAAGAAGTCAAAGCCTCTTTATAAGATACTTGTGGCTCACCTTGATTACACTCAACTCCGAATTCACGTCTAAGACGGTCAACGATAATCTCTAAGTGTAACTCACCCATACCACGGATGATAGTTTGACCAGTTTCTTCGTTATTTTCAACTTTGAAAGTTGGATCTTCCTCTGCTAATTTTGATAAAGCAATTCCTAACTTGTCTAAGTCTTTTTGAGTCTTAGGCTCGATTGCTACACCAATTACTGGCTCAGGGAAAGTCATGCTTTCTAATACAATTGGCTTGTTTGGATCACAAATAGTGTCCCCTGTTCTTAAATCCTTGAAACCAACTGCTGCTGCAATATCTCCGGCTTGAACACCTTCAATTTGCTCTTGCTTGTTAGCGTGCATTTGATAAAGACGAGAAATACGTTCTTTTTTACCTGAACGAGTATTTAAGACATAAGAACCTGAATCCAATTGACCTGAGTAAACACGTAAGAAAGCTAAGCGACCAACATATTTATCCGTAGTGATTTTGAAAACTAATGCAGAAAAAGGCTCATCAGCATCTGGCTGGCGAGTTTCTGGTTTTTCTGTATCTGGGTTTACCCCTTGAATACCATCAACATCTAAAGGAGATGGTAAGAAAGCACAAACCGCATCCAACATAGTTTGAACACCTTTATTTTTAAAGGCAGAACCACACATCATTGGAATAATTTTCATATCAACAATCGCTGCACGTAAAGCTGCAATGATTTCATCTTCGGTGATAGAATCCGCATCCTCGAAGAATTTTTCCATTAAAGCATCATCGTATTCTGCGATAGATTCAATCAATTTCTCACGGTATTCTTCAACGGTATCCAACAAATCTTCAGGAATAGGAATTACTTGGAAAGTTTTTCCTTCTGTTTCATCATCCCATACAATTGCTTGATTTTTAATCAAATCAACCACACCACGGAAATCATCTTCCGCACCGATAGGAATTTGTAAAGGAACAGGATTACCGCCCAACATATCTTTAATCTGTCCACAAACATTTAAGAAATCAGCACCAGAACGATCCATTTTATTAACGAATCCTAAACGAGGTACTTTATATCTATCCGCTTGTCTCCAAACTGTTTCTGATTGAGGCTCTACACCTGAAACCGCACAAAATAAAGATACAACACCATCTAATACACGCAATGAACGTTCAACCTCTACCGTAAAATCAACGTGTCCTGGAGTATCAATGATGTTAATAGCATAACTATCATCTCTCCAATTCCAGTTAGTTTTCGTAGCTGCCGAAGTAATCGTGATACCACGTTCTTGCTCCTGCTCCATGTGATCCATGGTTGCTGCACCATCATGTACTTCACCGATTTTGTGTGTCAAACCCGTATAATAAAGGATACGCTCCGTTGTCGTAGTTTTACCTGCGTCAATGTGGGCTGCGATACCAATATTACGAGTATATTTTAAATCTGTCTTTATCATGATTCTTGAAAATTATAAAATTGCTTTTAGAATTTTAATTTTGAAAATAAAATTAGACTCTAAAATGCGCAAACGCCTTGTTAGACTCTGCCATTTTGTGCGTATCTTCCTTACGTTTCACCGAAGCACCCTCGCCTTTCGCTGCTGCCATAAGTTCTGCGGAAAGCTTTTGTGCCATACCTTTGCCACTACGCTTGCGCGAGAACTTAATTAACCATTTCATTGAAATTGCGATTTTCCGACTTGCGCGGATTTCGGTTGGAATTTGGAAGGTTGCACCACCTATACGGCGGCTACGTACCTCAACTTGAGGCATTGCATTGTTGATGGCTTTTTTCCACACCTCGTGTGGATTCTCGCCTGAGCGCTTCTCAATAATGTCCATAGCATCATAGAATACTTGAAACGCAGTTGACTTTTTACCGTCAAGCATCATATTGTTCACGAAGCGTGTTACCATGGCGTCATTATAGCGTGAATCTGGAGTAATGACGCGCTTCTGTGGTTTTCTTTTTCTCATCTAAATTGAATGAGTTTTCGTTTAAACCTAATAAATTATTTACAATCAGAAATTGAACCTTTGAAAACTACTGGTAGTCCAATTTCCTTTACTTTGCTGTGGGTTTATCGCTCTTCCGAGGGATTAAACACTCCTTCAACTCGAACACTTTGTAAGAGTTTACTTCAACAAACAATTTGGCGGTTAAGCTAATTGTTTGGATCTTATAGCAATGAACTGATTATTTAGGACGTTTTGCCCCGTACTTAGAACGAGCCTGTTTACGGTCGTTCACACCTGCCGTATCAAGCGTACCACGGACGATAGTATATCGTACACCCGGTAAATCTTTAACACGACCGCCTCTAATCAATACAATTGAGTGTTCTTGAAGGTTGTGACCTTCTCCTGGAATATAGGCGATAACCTCTAAGCCGTTACTTAAACGTACCTTTGCAACTTTACGAAGCGCCGAGTTCGGTTTTTTTGGAGTAGTCGTGTAAACACGAGTACAAACACCACGCTTTTGTGGACATTGGTCTAAAGCACGAGATTTACTCAACTTTATGACCTGTTTTCTACCCTTGCGAACCAATTGGTTTATTGTAGGCATATTAAATTTTAATTAAAAAGTTATCTTGTTTAATATTTTTAACACTTGTGAGTACTACCTTTCC
>Ga0075493_1000343_pt1 | contig 18663 bp, 2 predicted proteins | sample DEB08_RNA2_14_FD_73466 | JGI IMG/M metagenome (GOLD analysis project Ga0075493, IMG submission 73466) | Aqueous microbial communities from the Delaware River and Bay under freshwater to marine salinity gradient to study organic matter... | ecosystem: Environmental > Aquatic > Marine > Coastal...
ATGATAGCGGCAGCTACACGTGCACTGCCTCCAATTTGGCTGGGTCGTCGACATCAACGCCTGCAGTGGTCGTCATTCTTCCGCCACCTACCTCCTCTCCGACCCCATTTCCGTCTTCCTCGCCGTCCCTCGCGCCGAGCCCGAGTCCGACATGGTATCCAACGCCATCCCCAACGTACACCCCAACGGGACATCCAACAGAACGTCCAACAGAATTTCCAACATACACTCCTACGACCGATCCAACGACCGATGACCCAACGTACTCACCCTCGCCCATGCCCACACCAAATCCATCGCCCATGCCGACGTCACCAGGATGTGTCAATGGGGTGCACGATGAGGATGAGACTGACATCGATTGTGGTGGACCATGTCCCGGATGTGACATTGGTAGTGGGTGCTTAGGATCCTCCGACTGCAAAGCAGGAACATGTACCTCTGGTGTGTGTACGACCTTTTCCCCAACTGGGACGCCCACGTTCTATCCGACATCTATGCCAACGAATGCTCCAACAATGAATGCTCCAACAAAGACACCCACGTATGGTTCTTATGCCTCGTTTGGCTCGTTGTATGCATCTAGTTCGTATGCCCCGTATGGAATGGACGCCTCGTATGGCTCATATGCCCCTGATGAAAATGCTTATTCGTATGGCTCGTTTACTGAATTTCTCCCAGTCTGCTTGCTAGATTGTAGCGATTTTGCCCGCATCGCCTCCGAGGAGGTGAATGACTGTGCTATCTTGTCGTCCTGGGCCGAAGATGATAGTGGTGGTAGCTGCTTGCGGGACTGCTCCGAAGAGGATGTGATCATTCTCGATTTCTTCATTGAACAATTTTGTGTTAATGTATATGCTTCGTTTGAAAGCGGGCCATCTTATGCTTCGTTTGAAAGTGGGCCATTTTCTGGTTCGACCTTGAAGTTTGGCATGGATGAAACACACCGCACGTTAGTGCAGGAGGGTTCAGGGAATAGTCAGCATTCTTATGGCTCGGATGCCGGCTTCTACTCTGCTTATGAATCATTTGGCCCCACGCCCAATTCCCTACTCGAACATGTGTTATATGATTCGTACGGCTCGTTTACCGAATTTCTCCCAGTCTGCTTGCTAGATTGTAGCGACTTTGACCGCATCACCTCCGGGGAGGTGGATGACTGTGCTATTATATCGTCGTGGACCGAAGATGATACTGGTGGTAGCTGCTTGTGGGACTGCTCTGAAGAGGATGTGATCACTCTCGATTTCTTCATCGAACAATTTTGTGTTGACTCCTATAACTCCAATGGCGCTGAGCATGATTCGACCTACGCCTCGGGAACATACAGCTCGGGGACCTACGCCTCGGGAACATACAGCTCGGGGACCTACGCCTCGGGAACATACAGCTCGGGGACCTACGCCCCCGCCCTCAATCCCACCGAACTTCCAACATATTCGCCAACTTTGGAAACTGCATCCCCCACCTTCCATCCCACCGCAAATTTGGGAACTGCATTCCCCACCTTCATTCCCACAGAGACTCCCGAACTCTATTTCAATGAGCTTTCCATCGATGTCAATGGTTATTACGAGGATGATGGAGAATGGTCCATTATTGGATGGCCAGGCGCAAACGTGACACTTTTCTGCGACGCCTCGGGCACACCAGTCCCGGAAATTACGTGGGTTGTTAACGGCCTCAATGTGTTCAACTACACCTCTTCGTACTTGCATCTCGCCTTGCCTGCGGGTACCATCTCTTGCATCGTCGAAAATACGGCAGGGTTGCAAATATCAGACAATGTGACTTTGTCGTCGTTTCCACCCCCAGTAGTAACCGTGAGTTCGTCCTTGTCGTCGTTATGGCCGGACGAGATGGCCGTGTTGACGTGTGAAATTGAGGGTTTCGACGTCGCGTACGCGTGGTCAAGAAATGGTACCATCCTGGACGATGAAAACACCTTGACCCTCGAAGTTGGGTTCTCTTCGAGAGGTGAGGAAGAGTATGCGTGTGTGGCATGGAATCTCGCTGGAATGTCGGTGGCTAGTCACACGGTATTTAGCGCTGAGGTTCCTGAAATGGTGAGCGCCTTACCGTCCATCCTGCGCTCCCCACAGAGGTCCATGTTGCAAATGAGTTGTGATGCAGTGGGGGCGGCTATTGAGTGGCAATGGTTCTATGCTTCGCTCGAAGTGAACGAAACAGATGTCCTCTCGATAGAGAACGTGGTCAACAGCGATGGCAGCAGCACATCTGTTCTATCTATTTTGTCACTGTCCTTAGACCATAGCGGAGCGTATACGTGCGTGGCAAGTAATCGCGCAGGATCCTCGTTTCCCAAAACGAAGGGGTGGGATACCCGAGTATTCAAATTGTCAAATAACGCAGCGCTCGTTCCAGATTTCAAATCGGTCGAACACCAGTTCGCGGTTCAGGTCGCCTTAGAAAACCCGGACTTTTCCAATTGCTGGGACCCCCCCTCCCACTATTGGTACCTCGACGGACAATTTTGTGACTTATTTGGATTCCTGCTCCAGGGAACTATCAGCATCGGAACGTCAGGAACATACGAATGGCAAATAGCCTCCGACGATGGCTCACTTTTATGGGTCGACGACGTGCTACTCGTCAATAACGATGGGCTACACGGCGTTGTAACTGTATCAAAATCCGTATACCTGGAGGCCGGTGAACATACTGTGCGCTCTACCTTTTTTGAAAATGGCGGTGGGGCTGCTTATACGGTCCGATGGCGAGTGGAAGGTGGTTCTTGGGAGATCCCGCCTATGTACCACATCCCCGCGTCGGGAATTTCCGAAACGTATGTTGAAGTTCTACCTGTGGAAACTGACTACAGCGGTTTGAGCTTGGTACTTGAGAATGTGACAGAAAGTGGGTTCGATCTCAGTGTCTGTCTTGCAAGTAACGTCGCCGCTGGAAAACCTGTGGCGATGACCAGTGGCGATTATGGGTGGAGCAGCGACCCAGAAGCGGCAACGGATGGCGAAACTAACAATGGAAACTACGATGGCGCCCACTGCCTTCACACCGGGAGCAATGCACCGGCGATCACCATAGACCTTGGGGAAATATACGAGATTTCGTCGCTCGATCTTGTCGGGCGCCGGGACTGCTGCTCACATCAGAGCCGTGGCTGGACCATTTCGATCGGGAACTTGGGAACAAAAGATGACCCTGTGTGCACCGAGTCGTACATCGATGCTTGGGGGGGAGACGTGGAGACAATTACCTGCGACCAACCTATTTCTGGACGCTACATTACAGTATCTGGTACCACAAACATGGTCTTGTGCGAACTAGAAGCTTTTCCAACTTGCTCGCATGGAGACGATGGTGTGGAGTGGCCAATGGACATAGCTCTGCAATATTCCCTAAGGGCGGAGAACTGCGACAAGGGCTATGGGGACGGATGCCTGCTAGCACAGAGTGGGAAAGCAGGAGACGTTTTGACCGTGGAGGGTTATGGCTTTGGGTTGAAAGATGCCATGCAAGTATTCGTGGGTGATGGCGAATGTGTCATTGAACACTCTGACTACAATGTCATCGAGTGTGTGGTTCCTGATATTCCGTCAGGATATCACAGGGTCAGAGTCATCTCGCAACAGGGACATGCCCTAGACTACAGTGGTGCACTCTTCCGTGTTCTTTCGAGCGTTTCATCCGTCTCATCTTCATTTGGCAGTCTGCACGGGGACCAACTGTTAATCGTGGAAGGAACTGGGTTTGCTACCGATGACGAATGGACACGCACTTCCGTCGCGAATGTAGGCAACCTACCTGTGACGGTGGTGAGCAGCACACGGACATCGGTCACCGCCACAACACAAGTGTTCGAAGGCGGCATTTGTGAGGACGACACAGCCAATTGGAACAATGGGTATGGTCATGACTGCGCTTCTTATGTCACAAGCGGTTGGTGCTGCGATGGGCAGGCTTGTTCAGGACAAGACTGGACTCTTGGTAGCATATATTCCTATCCCGAGCAAAACTGTTGCGCCTGTGGAAAGATGGCCAGTGCCAGTCGCACTATCGCGAGTCTCCATTTTTCGGCCAGTGCCAAGCGCACTATCGCGAGGTCTCAAATCAGCTCGCCGCCAACAAGTTACCATACAGACGAGCTGCTTGACGGAGACAAAGACACTTGCGTTCGAATTTCAAATCCCTCTGAACCACTAATCTTTGACTTTGGACGTCCAGTGCAAATAAGTTCATACACTTTTGTTGGAAAAACTGGGAACGACTATCCCTACCAATGGCAATTGCGGGCAAGCAACGACGGGCTCTTCCCAAGCAGTTCAATCATTGACGCACAAGGATTATCTCAATCTTTGGAAGGGGTTCATGAATCGTCCATTTCACACGTTTACGATATGGCGTCGCCAGGACTCTACCAATACCTTTTGCTAGATTGGAATACCGACAACACGAATGGGAGAATATGTGAAGTTATCTTCCATGTGGGTTCGAGCAGCGCTGTGCCTCTTCCTGCATCGTTATGCCACGCATCCATCGACGAGTTCCTTGTCGGCACGAGTAGCGTGCCTACGAAAACTCTCGAGCTGCCTGGAGTGTTTGAGTGCGATGATGCTCCCGCGAATCGATTTGCAAGTGATGCAGTGGGAACTTATGAAGTGACTACCATGAAAAATACCGTGACAGTGCGAAGGACGGACCAACCGAAATCGGGCTGGTCATCACCAGTTCTTTTGCGGTGTACGGTGTGCGCTGCGGAAGTAGTAGAGTACTCCCAGAACGAAGACGGGACCCCCGAAATACTGAACGTGTCTCCCGAGTCTGGCAGCGAAGGCACCATCATCACGATTGAGGGGACCCAATTGGTCGAAGGCGCGACCTCTGTGCACATTGCAGGAAAACCTTGTGTCTTGCTTAGCACCAATGCAACTCTCGGCATCATGACGTGTTCTGCTCCGGGACACACTGCTGGAATTTACAGAGTAGAAGTGGCCAACGCGCACGGTAGCTCTGGCTTGTCCGAGGATTTCGTCTTTGCGTACCCACTGACTGTGGAAGGGGTAACTGTGGGCAGCGGATCTGTTCTTGGAGGACATTGGATTGAAATTCAGGGTACCGGATTCTCGACCCGAAAGTTGGAGATTGCCGTTACCGTGGGTGGGAAACCGTGCGAAGACGTGGCACCAGTGGACTTTAAAATGCTAAAATGCATGACACCTTCGCTCTCCATGGCAGAGCTAGCTAATGTGTCCGTCTCGAGCAACTTCATCCAAACAGCAGATGTGACCGTCCAAATCACACAATCGGCCACGAGTGCCGAGCCTCAAAATGCACATGCCACGCTGAAATTAGACACCTGCGAAAACCAACTGCGGTCGAAGGCCATCAACTGCGCGACGGGCGCATTTGATCCTGAAATTGCACATGCCATCGCAAGTGGCTGGCAATATGGGTGCAGCAGGTGCCTGTATTCCTTTGACGACTCTCGCTATGCACCCACTGCACTCCTCCCGAGCCCGGATACTCACTGGAAACTCCAGGAAAATTTCCAGGAAGAGGGCAGTGGCTATTTAGCGCTTTGTGAGAACGATTGCCCCATCCTCCAAAGTGGATCGGCAGCTGACTTCACAGACGGCGCACTATTTTTGGGTTCTACCGAGGATCTTGGTCTTAAAATGGTATCCTTCACGGTCACGGCATGGGTCAGATTCGAATCCAACTCTCGTGACTCCGTGTTGATGGGGGGGCGGCCCGAGCCGCTGCTCGGGCTGAGCGGACCAAACAACGAAGACGTGGTTCCAGGAAGCTTGCAGGCGTGCACCGGGGAGTGTGATGCTGACACCGATTGCGCTGACGGGTTGCTTTGTTTCCAAAGACAAAATGGCGAGGAAATTCCTGGATGCGAAAATGGATCTGGTGGCGGCGGAGATTGGGACTATTGCTATGCCCCCGAGCTTGAAGATGCTGGGGGAACTGGCTTGTTTTTAGGTGTTCTGGAAAACGGCCAGCACGGCTTGATGAGCATGTCGTTCAGCCAAATGTCCAAATGTACTTCGAACACAGACTTCATATCCAACACCTACAATCACGTTGCATACATTTATGACTACACAGCACAGGATTTCAAAATGTATCAGAATGGTATACTTGTGGCACAATGCACAGGAAGACTTGCATTGGAAAGCGATGCAGACATTTTGCTCGGTCGTTGGGCTGGTGAAATTCGAGACGTGCAAATCTACAAAGGCACTGTACTGAGCAAGGAGCAGATCGAGGCTCGAGTAAACGGGGCAGGCCAAGTGGCATTGTCCTCTTGGAGATTTCAAAACAGCTACTGCTGGGAACAGGGCCATGCAATGTGCATTGGGTCCAATGGTCAGGACAGTGTGGTGCAGGCCAGTGTCATAAGCGAGGAGAAACTTTCTGCGTACAATTACTCTGCTTCCCTAACACCGGTCGTGACCGACATCAGCCGTATTGACGGAACGACTGCTGGTGGAACATCTGTTGAACTCGCTGGTGAAAGGTTTGGGGCAAATGCTACGGCGTTTCTGCAGAACGTGCAGTGCGCAACGAGGTACGACGAGATAGGAGAGTACCGTGGAAGGCACTTGTGTGAATGGGGCCGCATCCAACGCCAGCGAGGCCAGGGGATTGCTGTAGACTGCTCCGGTTTGGGCGCGAATGACACTCACATTTCGTGCCTGACGAACCCGTGGACCGTGTTAAATGGAGTGGCGCCCTCCATTGAAGTATTCAACGAAGATACTGGTCGGGCCAAGGTGAACGACGGCGTGGAGTGGACTTACCGTAATTTGTGGTCTGCCTCAACGACCTGGGGTGGGAACGATCCCCCCCGTGCCGGCGACACGGTTGTTATCACGACTGGGGAACGCATCATTCTCGACGTCACCCCACCTCCATTGGTGCTTATCATTTTACTGGGAACGCTTGAATTTCTTGATGGAATTGGTGATGTGGGTTTGAACGCAAGCTACATTATCATCAACAACGGGTGGTTGAAGGTGGGGACTGAAGAACAGCCTTTCCAGGACAAGGCCACGATCACGTTGTCCGGCCCGCGGGCAATGCTCGAAGTCCCCGTCTACGGTGCGAAATGCCTCGGTCTTAGGCATGGCATCCTCGACTTGCACGGCAGGCCAAGAAAGAAATGGACCAAGCTGGCGCAGACGGCCAATCCCGGTAGCAACTGGATCGAATTACAGGAACCAGTGGACTGGGATTACAATGACTTGATCATCATTTCCAGCACTACGTACAACCAAGAGGAAGCCGAACCGATTCGCATTGCGGGCGTGGCAGCAAATGGCACGCGAGTTTACCTCCAGGCGGACCTCGCCTATCGGCACGAAGGAGAGGGATGGCTGGACCCCATGGATCGAGAGAACTCCATGTACGTGGAAGATTACCGTGCGAGCGTTGGTCTCTTGACGAGCAATGTCGTAATCGAAGGCGATTACTACAACTCCAAGCGCGAACAGTTCGGAGGACAGATCACTCTACACTCACGCGGAGACAATTCCTTGAAGGCGCGATTCTCGTATGTGGAGCTACGAAACATGGGCCAGGGTCTAAAGCTGGGTAAATACCCTATCCATTTTCACTTGATTGGGAGTGTGACGGAATCATTCGTCAAGGGTGTCAGCATACGCAACTCATTCAACCGTGCCATTGCTGTGCACGGTGTCAACCACTTGCGTGTCCAAGATTGTGTGACGTTCGATACACGAGGACACTCCATTTTTCTGGAAGATGGCACCGAGCAAAACAACATCATCGAACGCAACTTGATTGTTGTAGTACGACCGGTGTGGTCTTTGCTGACTGTGGACCAGTCTCCAGCGGCATTTTGGATCGTGAACCCTAACAACATCGTGCGGGGCAACGTGGCTGCCGGCTCCAGCCATTACGGCTTCTGGTATAGAGCGCTAGAGCACCCTGACGGGGTTTCTGGGCAAGAATCAGTACAAGAGTGTGGCACACCAGGCTGTGAGACCAAGTGCCCCATGTGGACACCGATGGGCGTCTTTGAAGACAATGTTGCCCACTCGACAGGCAAGTTCGGTTTAAAACTTACACAGTACTTTCCGGCTGAGAACGGATATGACTGTCAAGCGCCCACCTTTTCGGTGCCGGCGCACTTCCGCAGGTTCACAGCATTTTTCAACAACTTCTTCGGGATTTGGGGGGAGAACATGGTGGACATCCACTTTGACGAACTAAGCATCGTAGAGCACGGCATCGCCGCCATGGAATTCATTTATATCAATGGCCGCCACTCGCAGTTCGCCACATCGCACATCACGAACTCGCGCTTTTCGGGCAGCCTCACGGCCGCGACGAAGCGTTCGTCGCGGGGTGCAGGCACGTCGGAGGCTTCGAAATTCATCCGGTTCGAAGACACGAAGGAGGCATTCTTCGGTCTCGAAAATAGCGATATGCTCGACAACAGCTACGTTCACGCGATTCACGTCCCTGGTGCAGGATCAGAAGTCCGGTTCCGCAACGTAACTTTCATGAACTACAACTCGGCATTACTGGGTTGCGCGTGGTGCTCGATTGGGCGCGGCGGATACGAGCTGGAGCTGGAAGACATCACTATGAAAGAGGTGGACCAATGGGTGTCCTTTTCGCACTGGGAGTCCCAGGTTTTCCACGACATGGATGGCTCCATCACCGGCGTCGACGGCGGCGCTTACATTGTCCCGAATTCGCAAACGTGGGTGCTAAATCCATGGTGCACCAACATTCACAAAGATTACACTGTGTGCACCAAGCCGGTGCGTCGTATAGCTTTGAGGACGTTTGCGGAGTCACTCTTTACAAGCCACTACGAGAAGGGCCTTCAGACGATGAACCCATGGCCACGTCTTACTTTGACGGATGTTACCGACCTGGAAGAACACCACCTCTCGTCATGGGACAGCCCTCGCGTGGATCCGTGGGGTTGGAAACATCGCCATCCACTGAATGCGCCATACGACGTGGTCCGACGGGGCACCCTGTCTTGCTTCGAAATGGCCCCGAAAGGAGAGATGAACTTTTTGGCCGGTGTGGGTAGAAAATACTTGCTGGCTTTCTACGACTTATACGACGACTTCGTGACGGCGAACTACTACATCTCAGCCTTCAAAATGCTACCAAATGAGCAAATCCTCTTAACGTCTTCGCACAAAGCTCCTTACAATCAGGCTGTGCCTGTTAGAGTCACTGTCAAGCGGCAGGAAATTGAAAACTGGCCGTTGAATACGCCGAGTTTGATTTGGAGCGACATCAATTTGAACCAAATGCCCAGGTATAAGACTGGTCCTCAAAGCAATGACGCATGTGCTGCGACCCTGGAGTATTCTCCGTTGATGAGTTCCTCCACAACTCCAACATGGGGAAAAACGTGTGACGACGTCACGTCGTCAACGTGTGTGGCCGACGCAGGTCTGGTACCGTCAACGTGTGTGGCCGCCCTCATATGTACAAATGTGGAAGCGGACCCAAGTTGTGCGAGCCGCGGGCACGCTCCGGAGCTCAAGTACGAGCCTGTAATTGATGCCGACGGTGTAATGCAACCCGTGACTCTTTTTGTCGACCAATACGAAGCAGGGCACAAGGCAGGGAGGAGCATGTCAGACTCCATGCAATATAGGTTTGCGCAAAACACGGAGTTAAATCTGCTTCTAGACGCACCAATCAGTCTTCACGCTAAAATTGGCGACGGGACGGAGTTTGGGGTGTCCAACATGTGGAACCACGAGTCGCCCCAGCAGTGGGACGAGCTGGGGGAGATGCATCCGGTACTGGATGGGGATCCCACGACATGCATCAGTTCCTCCAATGAAGGCCGGACACCGTACCTTCTCGTTGACACGAGTGACATCGACATGAACGTTGCTGAGGGCGATGGTATAGACGTGCTGGTCTGGACCAATTCTGAAAAATACAAATACGATGGGAGCACCAACCAAACCGAAAATGGATTTCTATGTCAGCCGTGGTCTTCCGACTCCCCGAATGAAATTCCGTATAATGATGTGGTTTATAACGAGAACGGCTCGTTGGCAGGACACGTGTACCCCGACCTTTACACTGAGGTTGGTGGTGATGGACCGGAGAGCCATAACTACTGCCGCTCCGTTCAATTCGTGTCAAAAGATGGGGATGATGCAAAGATATGCCCACGCCCAGACGACTGGTGTGTGCACACAGGCTCGGTTTTTTCGATGAAGGACTGCGATCAAGATGGCATTCCTGATCCAGTGTGCGAAGATTCGGCAGGCAACGTTGGATTCCTCCAAAGCTCTCTGGCTTGCACGACTACATGGCCCATTGGAAATTGCCTGCAGAACGACGATTATACATTGCCTGCGCGGCCGTGGTGCTACACGGTGGACGGTCCTGAGTGGGATTACTGTGACATAGAGGGTACTCTAGAAGTGAGAGTGTCAGACGAGGACGATTGGGACAGTGCGGAGCCTTGCACGGCGCATAGAACCGACGCGATTGGATTTCATCACGCAAAAATTGACCCGCTGTCGCAGTCAGCTCGGTTCACGTGTAGTGGGAATAGTTCGTCGACCTACCTATTTGTTGGGGTAATTGATGAAGAGCAAGGTTGTGCCGCATGTGGGGACGCAGAAGAAGAAAGTTTGCCAAGGCCACTGCGCTTGTGCGAGGTAGCGATTACAGCCGAAATGGCGGGCGTGGACGAGTTCTTGCCTATTCACGGGGCATTCCACTATGACCCGACCCAGTGCGCCAGCAACGGGAAAGCAACCGACGAAGCCTCTCGTTGCGACGTGACGCCTTGGTATTGGGATCGGGACATAGTTGGCGGGAAGGCCAACGCCGAAGAGTATTCACCCCTAACATCAGCAGCGATGACGTTCATCGTAGCTGGTAACACGACCCTGTTCATGGAAAGCCATGAATGTCCTCGTGCCGGGTGCTACGTTCCACCTCCGGTGGCGCGTATCGCCTCTAATCCAAACGAGTTTAATTGGTCTTGCGTTGACTGCTGGAATCGGACGGGTGACCCTGCGGTGGATGTACCCTTGGGTGTTACCGCTATCTACAGTGACTTTGAGATCCCGGAAGACTGGACGGTGTGGCTGGATGTGGTCACTCCTGTCATGTACAGCCTGACGATTCGAGGTACACTCAAATTTCGAAGCGACATGTATGAAGAAATTGGGTTGCACGCGTACAACATCGATATTCGTGGCGGTCACCTTGAAGTTGGGACTGAAGACGAACCCTTTATGAATGGCTATGGTGCCTTTATTGAAGTGCACGGAGATGTGAAAATACATGGCAGAGGGGAGGCAGGTAAAGGGTTTTGTGTCGAATGTGCCAAAAATATCAACGTAAACGGGTACTTTAGCATGCATGGCAGACCACGGGTGCCCATGCGCAAGCTGTTGCAACATGCAGAAGCCGGTGCGAAGATGCTATATTTGGATGGCCCTGTCGATTGGATGGCTGGGGAACGAGTTGTTATTACAGGGCTGCATGATGCAATGAGTCCCATGAAGGCAACTGTCGACGTGGCAGGTCCCACAGATTGGCAGACTAGTCCATATCCGATTACTGACCATGGAATGGGCGGTGTGTCCAGGACTGCAGGTATGCACGAAATTCGTGTTGTACAAAGAGTTCTGGACGGTGGGGCGACGGTACAGTTGACGGAAGCGGTGAGCTTCTTTCACATCGGGGAGAACATAACCGAAGCAGGCATCAATATGAACGTGCGTGATACCGTGTCTTTGCTGGACCGCAACGTCGAGCTGCGGGCAGGGGCCACCGAGCAGTTTGATCTTCTGTCAGGCTTGAGCGTGCGGCAGCAGGAGTATGGATTCACGGTCACTGCTCACCCATTAGCTAATGAACCAAGGCAAGGATACACTGTGGAAGATCCAGATTTCTTGGAGAACGGTATCCGGTATTTACAACCAGGCGAGATCCACATGAAATACATCAAATGGGTAACCCCCGGGAAGCAGTGGGCATATAGCTGTGGCCGGGATGCGTGCTTCCACCAGTATCCAGCGGTGTGGTTTGATGCGTCGCAGGCGCATCCTGTGATGGAGGGGATCGTCACGGAAGACCCGGTGAGTGGGAAAATGTTTGACCATTTCGAGTCAATAACGCTCAAAGACAACACTTTCTTCGGGGCGGAATTAAAGTTTGGTACGTCTGCTTCGCACGAAGGTGGTGATTACCATTTCAACCACGGCCGACAACACACCCACAGTCTTGTCAATAATCTTATTTTGGCGGACCAGCGCTGCCGGCTATCATGTACCGAAAACTACGTGATAGAGTTTTTCGGAGACTCGAAGTTTGTGGTGACCGGAAACCGAGTGTATTATGGGTACATAGCCATGCTCATTGCCCAGCCATGTTACAGTGTGTCGGAATGGAACGACAACGTCATGATGGGCAATCGATATGGATATTGGGTCTATGGCTGTACATCCCTGGCCCTACAAGCATACCGAAATGGCATCGGAGTGTCAGCAAGAACGGGCATTGATGAAATGTCCAATATGGAGCTGGTTGAAAATGGTATAGGTTTCGTGAACAATAATCATGTGTGGTGGCCAGAGATCAAGATCCCGTTGGAATGGCGTTGGTCGAAGGGTTCTACTAACATCGTGGACTCGACGATCATAGGGCTGTCAGAAATGACCGCCAGCAGGGCCGATACTTGTGACATTCGGCTGTACGGGGGGCCTTACTCCAATGGAGGTCTCGTCAGTGGGTACCGTTCGTGGGGAGGTGATTGGGACTATGCTGGGATCCAGGTTACTGGTATCGGGACGATGGACGACTGGGTGGACGGTGCAAAAGTGGAAATATCGAACGTCAAGTTTCGTGGCTTCACCGGTTCTGATGACTGCGGGCGCTCCAATGTGGCCATTACGAACGATATTGCCGGAATTGGGCGCGGCAGACAGGGCAGTGCGTCAACTGGAAACTACGGGTTCGCCTTTTGCCAGCCCATATTTGTCAAAGGCCTCGATTTCGGATCTATTCCTCTCAACGCACGTCTCAAGTTCGCATGGGGCGCTGCCGGTACACAGGCCGACGACATCGACTACGGTTTCTCAGAGTGCATCGCATATGACCTTGATCGCAGTCTTAACATATCGTCCCCAAGTTGGGATCGCAATGAGACCCAGCTCCTGATTTCTGCGGCGCCTAGAAGGTGGCCCGCAACCTATCAGGAGGCCTGTGAGGAGACACTGGCGAATCCATTGTGGTGGGACACCGGAGATGGTCTGAACGCTATCAATCGATGCCCTCCGTGGTTGAGGAACGAGCCAGAACTTTTAGCCGCCACTCGCGATTACAGCCGGCAAGGTGTCGTTCACACAGTCGCAGCATATGATGGTCAGTCCCCGGACTGGGGTGGGCGGGATGCTAAGGCGTCATGCACCGATGTGGACGACATTGGGGGGATGGACTGCCACGGTGTGGATTACATCTACATGATGAACTTTGTCGAACGGAGGGCTGTTAGTGGCTCGGAAATTCTTTACGGTCCTGTGGGCATTTCAACCTGCACCGTTCCTAACGGTGAGCCCAATTTGATCATGCAAGATCCTGAGGAATTTCCGCACCACGTCTTCACTGGCGGCACTGGTCCGTGGGGTTGCAAAAATCCTAAGGACGGAGGCACCGGTAGTGGCAGCGGACGCAGTGGGCGATGCCTCGTTCAGCCCAATACCTTCTTTTTAGCCAATGGCGGTTGCTACGACATGCACTACACAGGAGACATAGGTCTTTTCGAGCGCAATGAGTTCACACTCCTCGGCGCGTCGACGGTCGAGCCTCGGTTTGCCATCGACGAACAGGAGGTGCCGGAATGGGGTGTCATCCTCAAGATCCGGTATTTATGGCCGGGAAAAATTAATGTATACTACAACGAAAAGTTCGTTCCCGCTGTCGGTAGAATCGACCGTCTCACTATCGACCAACCAGCAGGAAGCAACTACTACCACCCCATCAGCAAAGACATGACACTCGTTGTCAAGGGTGGTAGGCTAAGTGACCGTGTCAAATTGAAATTGCTACAAGCCGTGCAGGTGAATCTTGTGATCGCGGAAACGTTCGACAGCTTTTTCTTGGACAATTCGATCGACCCAGCCACTCTACCAGACGAGCTTGTGGCCCAACTTCCACCCAACTACGTCGCAAGCTATGATCCTGATAATGGCAACATCGTTAAATCAAATAGATTCGTTCGCAACATGGCGTCCGTGTTGAAAATTAATCCCGAACGGATTCGGGTCACCAACATCGTACCAGGCAACAGAAGGCGACTGGGAGAGGATGGCCGGGTTTTGGTGGAGGATGGGTTGGATATCGGCTTCGACGTCAATGAGGTAGACCCTTGCGAGACAGTTGAATGTGCAAATGGCGAATGTGTCGCTGGCATGTGTGAATGCGCAAGTGGGTGGTATGGCGAATTGTGCGACAGTGATCCATGCGCAGATGATATTGCAGAACCATGTTTGAATGGAGTGTGCGTGCCGAAAGGCATTGATTCTAAAAGATGTACATGCGAAGATGGGTGGACGGGCACTTTGTGCGACAGGGCGATTGTGGTTGGTGCTCCTCCCACAGTCGCGCCAACCTCGCTCCCGACAGTGTCGCCAAGTGCAAATCCAACGATGTCGCCGACAGCCACCTTGAACATCACGGATGTTGAAGAAGAGGCGGAACCATTTGATGCTCTGGCGGAGTTGGTGAACATCGCCGCCATCCTTGTGGAAAAAGCCGCGGCCGGAACCCTTGACACTGGCTACACTGTCACGGAAATGGCAATTACTGTTCCTCCCGACGTGTGCGGTGTCCCCGGAGGGGATGGTACCACCTGTCTTGATGCCTGTGATATTGCGAATGGCGACAACTCTACGTGTGCAGATTTGTGCGGGCTTCCCAATGGTAACGATTCGACCTGTTTGGACGCATGTGGCGTGCCAAATGGAGATGACGCATGCCTCTATGTGACTGCAGTCAACTCGACAACGGACGATATCCTGCGCAGGTACAATTCGTGTGTCTCAGCGAGCGAAGTCCAGCGTGTGCGAGTTGTGGTGGACGACATGTCTGGGCCGATTTTTTTCAACTTCAATGGCGAAACGACAGGGCAGCTGGTCCTGCCTTATGTCGAAGACACCGATATTTCGATTGGTTTGGATGGTTTGTTATCCATCGGAAGTGCCACGGTGGTTGGGCTACGTCCAGACAGCGTGGCTCTTACGCGCGTTCCGGAAGGCGCGACTGCTGGGAGTGCCACGGCGATGGAGTTGGACTTTTTGGTAATCTTTGGTCAAGAGGACCAACCGCCGAACAAGGGACAGCTGCCTTTCGCCAGTGTAGATCTAGAAAGTGCAACTATTGTCGGGCTTCCACAAATTACCGTGAGCCGCGTATGTACTGGTTCCTACGAAGAGACCGTCATCACAGAGGATGGCTATATATACGAAGAGCAGGTGGTCAGTGTGCTGAACAGCGACGACACACACTTTGCCCTCGAATTTGCGGGCATTACCACACCTCTCATCAGTGTGGATGCCACTGCCACGGAGATGCGTCTCGCCCTCTCTGAAAATCTGCTGTTTGTGAACATCATTGACGTGTTTGAGGTCATAGATGAGGCCGTGTACGAGGACAGCTATGACGCCACGAATGTTCGGAACAGTTGGCTAGTACGTGTGTACCCCGTGGCCGAATCGGAGCTTATGAAACTCAGTGTCGACGGCTCCGCAGGTGACCTGCCCCCGCTTGTGTTCGACGATACGGCCCAGGGCTTTGTAACTGAAATTGTAAAGGGTGCACTTCCCCAGTCGTGGATCCCTCTGGACCCTGCCGAGGTACAACAGGCACAAGCTGCTGCTGCAGTAGCGGCCACAGAGGCAAACCAGGAAAAAGCGGTTGCGAAAGCGGCTGCTGATAACACCACGCTTGCATCTGGTACCCCCATTGAAGTGGTAGAAGTCGTGCACCTGTGCGGCGATGGCTTTCGCACAACTGTCGAAGAGTGTGACGACGGCAACACGGTCGATAGAGATGGTTGTTCTGAAACTTGTGCTTTCGAGGCCGGGTGGACGTGCTCTGACTTCATTGGTGAGGTTAGTGAGTGCACGCGCCCAGCGCTTCCGATCGCCAATCTGGGGTTCGGGAATACCACCACCGATGTGTACATTGACGAGGGCTTCAATTTGACAATTGTTGTGGAGCTTGACAAGATCGTCACAGAGGCGCTTGTCAGTTGCGATGTTCGCGTTTTCACTGTCGATGCCACTGCCTCTTCCACCGATGGAGACTTCCCGTTATTGGACACAATCGTGTCTATTCCAGTGAACGGCACCGAAGGGTCCACCACACTCGCCGTTCTGGATGATGGTGTATGGGACGAAATTCTCGAAGTCGTTTTGATTCGGATTGAGTTGGCGAACGCAGATACAGGATGTGTTCTTGGTCGAAGCAATGACGTGCTGCTTCACATTACGGACGTTAACGTGGCCCCTACTGGAGCTCCTACGACCATGCCAACGCCCATCCCTACGGCGGCTCCAACTGAAATCCCGACGTCCATGCCGACACTGCTTGAATGCGCCAACGGCGTGCGAGACAACACTGAAACTGATCTGGACTGCGGTGGAACATGTGCGCCATGTGATATCGGTAGCATGTGCATAGCGTCCTCTGACTGCAGAACAGGAAACTGCGCATCCGGAGTCTGTGTTACATTTTCGCCTACTGCTGCACCAACTGTATCCCCTACAACTGCAGCGCCAACCCTATCCCCAACCATTCGCCCAACCATGTCCCCCACTGCGACGCCAACAGCTGCTCCTACCTTGTCCCCCACTGCTGCCACATGTCTGGATGCCATGCAAAATGGGGATGAGACGGATGTCGACTGTGGCGGATCCTGCCATGGATGTGATAACGGACAGGTGTGCCTCCTGAGCACTGATTGCAGAAATGGCAATTGCGAATCCAACGAATGTGTCACATTTTCTCCAACTGCTGCGCCAACTTCGATGCCAACTGTTGTGCCAACTCTAATGCCGACAGCTATTCCGAGTGATACTCCACCGACGACTACCCCGACGGTCGAGGATTTGTGTGCGGATGGAATCTTGAGCGGCGATGAGGCGGACGTTGATTGTGGGGGGTCGTGTCTGGAAAAATGCGGGGCATCGAAAAACTGCAATTCCCTCGATGATTGTGAAGTGGACGCCATCTGTGATCCTGGAGCAGTTTGTTACATTTGTCCTTCTCTCCAACGTCCTGAGAACAATCTATGTGTTAGTGCGTGTTCTGACGCGTGCGACTCATGCACCAGAGTGGACGATCCGCTGGAGTGCGTAGATTGCGCTGCTGGCTACTACATGGTCCAGGGAAGCGCTGGTGAATGCCAGGAGATAGGGGTCGCCGTTGTTCGAACGGCGTTCATGTTGTCAGGTGTCACATTTGAAGCATTTGATCAAGACCTTCAGTTGCAGGAGAATTTCCGAATCGGGATAGCGAACGGCATCGAGGGGGTATCTGTGGCAAACGTGGAAATAAGAAGTTATGGCCCCCAAGAAGCGCGGAGACGGTTGCAAGAAGGTCTAGTGGTCAATGTCGCGATCACGGTTGAGGAAGAGAATGTCGCAAACGTGGTCAACGAACTGGACACAGCGGTACAAGATGGAACTCTGAAGGGTTCTCTTCAAGCTGCAGGCGTGGAAGGAGTGGAGAGCTTGGCCTTCGAGCAGGCGCCCGTCGTGGTGAGCCAGGAAGGAATCATGGCAATCGATATCAGAGGCGATGGTAGCGACAGCAGTAATTCCTCCGTGCTCATCACAATCATCGCCGTTCTGACTGTTCTTCTCGTTGTATGCGGCATCCTGATGTTGACGTTTTATGTAATGTCACGCAAGCCTGAGGCAACCATTCACATGGAGGAGGACGTCAAGGTTGGCAAGGAACCAATACCGCAACCTCGTGAGGAGCAGCCGCAAGATGCGCAAACACAACCGCTGGAGGATGTAGGCAGTGCCTTCCAGCCCACATTGGTCCGAAAGGGAGTCAAGGAGCGCGAGGAAGAAATAAAAAATGAACCTCCACTGTTGGTGCGCTCCTTGACTGGCACCGGACCTCCTACTGATCCAGGCAGCAGCAGCAGTATTGCTCTTTCAGTTTCGCCAAAAATAGTTCCAACCGGTCCGCCAGCAGAAAGCAGCAGGGGTGTCAGTGGCCCACCCGTCAGCCTCATGTCAGGCTTGACTTCAAAACCGTTGCCAGCAATGAGCAACAGAAAGAAGAACATCGTTACACCAGCACCGAATCTAAAGGCTGTGGGTTCCGGAGCTGAGGGTCTAATGCAAGTGAGGTTGCCGCCTCTTCCTGGGGGTATACAAAGCGAATCGAGCCCAAGGGATGATTGCTTGAAAAAAAAAAGCCCACGACTTGAAGACTTGTCGCCTAAGAAGTTCTAGTTTTGCATCCGTATGTAAATGTCAGCAATCGGCTGTACAGTAGTGATTTGTGTGTGCTGGGGTTCGTCGTTTTTATGTTTGCGCACCTTTAAATAGGGGCAATCCTAACATCTGCGTAAGGAGCTTTGCCTGTGCCACTTTTTTTGGCTTTCGAGCGGGCCTGCCCCCC
>Ga0075493_1034688_pt1 | contig 15648 bp, 21 predicted proteins | sample DEB08_RNA2_14_FD_73466 | JGI IMG/M metagenome (GOLD analysis project Ga0075493, IMG submission 73466) | Aqueous microbial communities from the Delaware River and Bay under freshwater to marine salinity gradient to study organic matter... | ecosystem: Environmental > Aquatic > Marine > Coastal...
AGTCAAAATGCAATACTTCTAGAGAGTGTCCACAAACATGCTTGCAACCAGAGCATCTTACCAAATGGCTACCTGCCGCATGTTCGCTGCTGCATTCAAACCTACCGCTGGTCTCGTCAAGGAGTTGAGAGTCATGACTGGAAGTCCCTTGAAGGATTGTCTTAAGGTGCTCACTGAGACGGAGGGAAACATCGAGAAATCGAAGGAGTTGTTGAGGAAGCGTGGCCTTGCCGATGCTGAGAAAAGAGCTGATAGACTTGCGTCCCAGGGATTGATTGGACTCGAGGTTGACACCGAGGCAAAGCTTGCGACGCTCGTATAGTTCTCCTGCGAGACTGACTTTGTCGCGAAGACCGACAGGTTCTAGGACGGTCTCAAGGCCATCGTGAACACCCTGCACAACACGGAAGGCCTCACTGTCACCCAAAACCAATCTGATGATGCCGAGCATTTGGACAAGCTCGTGAAGGAGATCAAATTGCTTCAGAGTCTCGACGCTGATGCTGGCGAGCAGACTATCGACGATGGTGTCAAGTTCGTGAACAGCAAGACTCAAGAGAACTGCCAAGTCTCTCGGGTGTTCAAGACTAGGTGGGACGAATCCAAGGGAGAAGTTCTCCAAACCTACTTGCATAACAAAGTTCAACCCGGTGTTGGTAAAATCGGATCCATTTTCCTGTTGGATTGTGGAAACTCTGCTCATGTTGGACCAGTGGCGTCAATCGCCTCGACCCTAGCCATGCATACTGCAGCCATGAAGCCCAGCTATGCGGAGAAGAGCGAATTGCCTGAGGACGCGATCAAGCAAGTGCTCGAAGAGGCTCGTGAGCAAGCTATTCTGAGCATGAAGGAAGACATGCCCGAGAACGCTAAAGAGAAGATGCTTACTGGCGTTGCTAGAAAAGCTGTCAAGAAGCTGGAAAAGAGAGACGTGTTGATGGAGCAAGACTTGGCTACGTCGGACAAAAACATCACGATTAGAGACTACCTGAAGGAAGAAGGAGACAAACTCGGCTGTGACATCAACATTAAACAGTGGGTGCTCTTTGCGATCAAGTGAAGTAGAGAGATATGTTTGTTTTCTTGTTAATCAAATGTTGAGTTAGTTTTGAAATTAAATTAACATTGAGTAGATGGGTTAAAAGTATTGTTTCTTAAACGTAATGAGATATATACTTCAGGCTTATGGTGTCACGTTCATTCTCCTTGCAGATAGTAAATCCAGGGTGGGAGACCCTTCGTGGTTACGATCATGCGACCTGTGTTGGGGAAGTCTGCCTTGCCGTCGAACTTTATTTGGAGGGCTGTCACCTTACCGGGGTCGACCAGGCCGGGCAGCTTGGAGGCGAGAGAGAAGTTGGGGTTGTCGAAGTTGACTGCGAATTCGCTCTTCTCGTTGAGAGGGTTCTTGAAGTCCACGCCGACGGGTTTGGCGCCGGGGATGCACTTGATGGGGCCCTGAGGCTAGGGTGCCGAGGACTTTCCGAACAGGAGGCAGCTGTACTCCATACCTTCGGGGCTGGTCAGCTTGAGCACGCCTCTGCTGTCACCGATGGTGAAGGGCTCGTACTTGACGTTGACCTGGACATCAACACCCTTGTACGTCTCGGCAATGGGAGCGGGAACTTGAGCCACCTCTGCCTTGAAGTCGACCTGACCGAGGCCGTCAGCACGCTCCACCTTGACAGCGTAGTTCGTCTGCTTCTTGAGGAAGTGAGTGAACCTGAATGCTTGCATCTGGTCCTGACCGAGCGCACACTTGAAGGCAAGCGACCTTTGGGAAGTAGGCGCAATACCCTTCAAGAGCAGCTTGTACTTGTAGTCGCCAAGTACTGGGTTCTTAACGGTCAAGTCGCTCTGGGACTCACTGATCATGAGAGGACGGAAGGAGACTTGGAACTCGCGAGCTTCGCGGGCCTTGATGGTCTGCTCCTCGGGAGTGATCTCGACGTACTCGTTGGCGACCACAAACTGGCTTCTGTTGATCACGACATCTTCGCTGGTGGGGTTCTCGAAGACGATGCCGTGTGAGATGCTCTCTCTAATAGGGCTCACCAATTCAATCTCTTCAACTTCCTTGTTTTCTTCAACAGTGATCTGGAATTGGTAGAAGACGTACTCGCCCGAGTCCTTCGCCTTGAAGGTCAACTTGAACTTCTGGACGCCAGCGCGAAGAGCCATAAAGTTAAGTTTGTAGTCTCTGTGAGACTCGCCAGCCACGTCGAAGGTGTCTGACCCACGGATGAAAAGGCCAGAGTCTTGGGCACCCTCGACTTCCCAGTTAGCACTGAACCTCTGAGTCTGCTTCGCCCAGTTCTTCACCGCCACGATGAAATTCTTTTGCTTCTTAGCGACAACGGTCTCAGTGATGAGATCCTCGCGTTCAGGCTCGGTGGCAATACCCTTCAAGTTGTAGAGGAGAGCGGTTCCGTTGGGCAGAGGGAAGAACAGGCTGCCTTGATGGGGAACATCTTCGAGTTCGTCGGAATCTTCAGCCTTGGTCTTCTTCGTCATCGTCTTGGGCAAGTAGTCAACCTCGAACTTAGCGCTGCCCTTTGCGGGAACAATAAGGGTGGAGCGTCCAGTGAAGTAACCCTTGCAAGAGTCGGATGCGGTGCTGATAGTGGGGTTGATGGCCCATTCCTTGTCCTCGGTGTTCTGAATGGTCACAGTCTAGGTGGTGGACTTGCGCACGATGGTGGTGAAAGCGAGCTCTTGAGTTTGGGAACTCTCTTGAGCAACACTCTTACCCATCATCGCGAGTGCGATCTACTCGCCGCCTCTCACCTCACAAGTGACCTTCTGTCTCAGATCCGAGTCGACAACCTTGGGGTGGAAGGTAACCTCGAGATCCAAGTTGGAGTTGGGGTTCACGTAGCCACTAGCTGGCGAAATCGTGAAGTTCTTGCCAAACGCCTTGGTGTCCCAAGAGTAGTTGGCTTTCACGTCTCCGAAGTTGCTCATCTGCAGAGTCTTAGTAAGTCTACTGTCCTTGACCACATTACCGAAAGCAATCGCTTCGTCCATCAGCTTGAGCTCGATGCCGTGAGCGACTCCGTGGACAGTGATCAGCTTCCTCTCCTCTTCGACACCTTCGACCTTGAGCATGATGTCGTGCTCGAAGTCGGGCAAGCGGGTCTTGGGCTTGAACCTGAACTCAATGGGGAAAGACTCCTTGGGTTTCAGGATGACTTCGCTCTTCTCATCGGGAGAGATGGTGAGAGCGGACTTGACGAAGGCTTCCTTGTCGCGAGGCTGGATGTAGAACTTGACCGATTTCTGACTGCGGTTGATTAAGGGCACAGTTCTGGAGACCTCTCCTCCGACAGACACGATTCCAAGGTTAGTGTAGGCCTGGTCGGGGTCCTTCAAGTCGAGCTGCAGGGGAATACCCTGTCCGATAATGTTAATGTCGACGAAGTAGAGACCATTGAAGTCAAGTTTGATGGTCTCGTTGTAGGCGCGGATCTCTCTGGGAGTGAACAGAATCGGCACCTGGAGTTTCTCGGTGGCGGAGGGCATAAGCACCTGGCCGGGCACGATGGGGAAGTCCAGGTAGGGCTTCTTCTCGAAGTCAGACTCAAGAGAAATGGCAGCTGTGTCCTGGTTCGTGATCTCAAGAATCTTCTTGATGGGCGTGGGCTGGGCAGTCACGAAGCATTGACCAAAGTCGAAGACGTGCTAGTTAAGCTTGACTCCTGGCTTACGGGCGATTCCGATCAGGTTGAAGTCGTACTTAGGTCCACTGACAATTGTCAAAGTGCTCTTGTAGTTCTTCAGCTAGTGCTCAGCAATGGGGAGGTAGGTGACTTCGATGACGACGTTTCCTCCCTTCTGGACAGTGCCAGTCTCAGGAGTAATCGTCACGTACTTGTTCACCTGGCGCTTCCAAACGAAGTCGAAGTTGAATTCTCCGTTGTTGGTCAGGGTCACAAGTTTGGTCTTCTTCTCGTTGATGAAGAACTCTCCGAATTACAGATCGAAGGGTGAGCTGGAAGAAACTTCGACCTTGGGCTCGTCAGCGAAGACCGAGTGGTGGATCTTGTAACCTTCGCCCTTGATGTTGAACACAAGAGGTCTGGCCTTTCTCTTCACGTTACAAGTCAAGTTGTAGTTGTACGTGAGTTCGAACTTGGGAGAGAAGTTGATCTCGATAGGCAAGTCAGAAAGGGCGGGAACAACTCCAGACATGGGAGACACTCTAAGTGAGTCACCATAATCGGGGCTGCCTTTAACGCTCTCTTTCGAGAAGTTGAAAGCGAAAGGAATGTGCTCCTGGTTAATGATCCTGATCGTCTCCTTGTTCTTGCCCTGGAGCAAGAGGGGGCCGAACTTCAGCTTTCCGGTTTGGAAGAGCACATTGGGCTCGTTGACGTGACCAACGACAAGGAAGGTCTGCGTAATGCCCTCAGATGGGATCCTGAAAACCCATTTGGACTCGTGCTCGCCGACGGAGTCAGGAGTGTACTCGAAGACCATCTCGCTCTTCTTTCCAGACAAGATCAGACCCTTGGGAGTCACACACCTGAACAGAGGCTTCTGCTTCTTGTCAAGGTCAGGAATTTCTTCCCATTCGAACTCGTAGCCCGAGCTGGTCGGGTTGACAGCCATGAAGCGCTTGGTGTTTTTGATGTTGGTGCCAAGAGACTCAAATTCGATGACCTTGAGTTTGGTGTCAACAGGCGTCATGTCCTTCTCCTTCTTTTCACGGTAGGTAGAAGGAGGCAGCTCGAAGTGAATGACAGGTCTCTCAGCGATACCGTTTGCTTCGATGATGAGAGCGTCCTTGTTAGGGTTCAGGTTGTTGATGTTGGCGGACAAGATGCGCGAGAAGTCAGCTTCAACCTCAATCGGTGAGAACTTAACGATGAAGTTGTCGTCGCAATCGGGGGCGATGGAACCCTTCTTGGGGATGATGGAGTAGGGGCCAGCATCCAAGATTCCAGTCGAGCTGTTGGCAATCTTGAAGTTGAAGTCCAAGTTGATCAAAGAAGTGTTCTTGATTGTGAACTTGAAGGTGCGAGCGGCGTACATGAGAGTAGGGCGGAAGTCGACTCTGTTGACTTCGCAGTCGTAAGAGGCGTAGTCGATCACGGCAGAAGTCTTGAGGGGGAATGTCTTTTCGGAGCCATCGACCTTTTGGAACTCTGGCTCGGCGATGACCTCGATCAACTCGACAGTGGGCTCTTCACTCTCGTCGATGACGATCTCCTCCTCGACGATGTCCTCCTTCTTTTGCTTGGGAGGAGCTTTACCCTTCTTGACGGCAGCGGCAGCAGCAGCCTCAGCTTCTTCCTTGCGCTTTCGCTCCTCGGCTTCTCTCTCCTACATAATCTTCTTGTACTCTGTAGGTCTCACCATTCTGAGCGTCTTCATGGTGTCGTCCCAGTCGGAGAACGCCGCGTCGTCGCTGTCGTGCTTTTGCTCAATCACCTGGGTCTCACAAACCAAGTCAACCTTTTCGTACTTGACAGTCTTGGTTCCCTTGACCATGACCTTGATGTTCTTGGATGAGTGGGATTTCAAGTGACCGACAGATGGGAAGAATCTGAACTCGTCTTTGTCACCCTGGTTCCATCTGAACTTCACGTCCTTCTCGCCGTTGTTGACAAGCTGGAAGGTGACTGCCTTAGCCTTGCCGATGACGCAGTCGCCGACGTTGAGCTCGTCTTCAAGGCCCTCGGGAAGACCCTCAAAGGTTACGCTTTCCTCGAAGCCTTCGCCAATCAACATGACCTTGTGCTATTCGAAGACGTTGTGCATAGTCTGGAAAGTGAGCAAGAACTTTTCAACCTGGGCCTTGGTGGGAGTGAAGCGGATGTCGAACGCGTGGTACGATTTCTGGGTAATCGTGTGGTTCAAGCTGCTTCCCTCGAAGCTGAAAGAGTCGTTGGTGATTGCGTCGAAGCGAGCAGTCGCGGGCACTTGTCCCTCGTTCTTGAGAATGATAGGGATGATCGTGTCTTTTCCAATGCGGGTCTTGCGGAACTTGAGAGCAGGGGTTCCGTCGTTTTCGTGCTCTGTGGGCTTTTCGACCTGCAGAGTAGGAAGAGTACCTTCACCGCGGAGCTCAAAGACAAGCTTGCCAGTCTTGGAGTCGGGGTCTCCACTTTCGACGATAGCCTCGAAGATACCACCGTAGTTCTTCATCTCGGTTGGGTTGAAGCCGATGGTGACATACTTGTGCTTGTGGGGATCAATGGTCAAACCATCAGGGTACACGTCGAAAGCGAAACCTTCGCTCTTGCTCTGGGAACGGGGCTTAACGGAGAATTTGACGGTGCAGGGGATCTTGTTAGGGTTGATGATCTTGAATCTCTCCTTGGCGCCTTCGGGGTTCTTGGAAGCAACGAGGGTGCCGAACCAGAACACGTTCTCCATGATCGAGAACAGACTGGAGCTGATTATAGTCTGGGTGTTGATCGAGGGGTCCAGGGAAGGAATAACGGTCTGCTCTTCGAAGATCTGGTCCATGTCTTAGGTGTTGATTCCTGGGATGGAACTCTCGGCGGCGAGCTGGAAAGGAATTCCGTCAGCCTGGTCAGTGGGATCTCTGTTGGCGATATCAATCGCAAGAGTGCTGTCGTAGAACTTGGCACCCTGGGCGTTGAAAGTCACAGAGATCACAGCAGCACTGCCTGGTGCAACTGAGCCGATAGCGGGCTGCACAGTGTACTGAGTGACATTGACGACACTGCCGTCAGGAATGGGCTCGGCCTTACCCTTGCCCTTGGCAGCTTTAGGTTCAGCCTTCTTTGGCTTCACCTTGACGTCTTCCTTCTCTTCCTCTTTACCGGCGAGTCTCTCCTCCATCTCCTTCTGTCTCTCGTCGCGAATCTTCTTCTTCTCTTCTTCGTTCAGGAAATCACAGATCGCGTATTTGAAGTCGAAGAGACCTTCGTTGCGCAACTCAAAGGTGCGAGTCGTCTGCTCACTGTATTGCATTGGACCGAAGTTGAGGTTGCGGAGAGGAGAGATGGAGTACTTGCTGAAGACAGCGTTGACGTTCACAAGAATAGGAATGCTTTAGTACTTTTCAGTCTTGTCGTTCTCCTGAATGTTGAGGATGTTCAGGTAGATGTCGCTTGAGCTGCTAGTAGTCTTCAGCTTGATCTCCTTGTGGCTGAGGAACTTGACGATGATGTTCTTGTCCTCGTTGGGCTCAAGCTTGCCTTCCATGGGCTCAATCGTGAAGATTTCACGAGTTTGGCGTCTCTTCATTGTGAAGTCGAATTTGATGGGATACTGGCCCTGGTTCTTGAGGAACAGGGTCTGCTCCTTGGGCTCGCCGACGCGCACAGCTTCGAAGTCAAGCTCCTGATCGAACTGCATCTGCTCGTTCAAGGTGATGTTGAAGGCCTCAGCATCAAGAGTGATAGTTTTATCCTCCTATCTGATCTGGTACTCTTCGATGTCCTCAACTTCGAGCTTGAGTGTCTCGAGGAACTTCTGATCCTTGATCGCGTTGAAGCTAATATCGATGGGCTCCTGCTTGCAAGGCTTCAGAGTGCCACTCGTCTTTGACACGGTGAACTCTTTCGAGAGCTTGTCTTCACCGGTCAAGGCCCATTTAACGGGGATGGCGCAGTTGTTGGTCAGAGTGAGAGTCTTGGTGAGGTTCTTGCCGATGAGGGCTCTCTCGAACTTGACGGTCTCGAAGTCCACGTTGACGACGGGCTTCGCACCGAGACACTGGATCTGGAAGATAGCAGGGTTGGGGTTGTCCTTGATAAGCACGATGACTTCATCGGTGTAAAGCTTGGCTTCTTCGGGGAAAGCGAACACGTTCAAGTTAAGCGTCTCGTCAATGTCGAGACTGACTTCCGAAGGCTCAAGGATGAAAGGTGACTTCTCTACGGGACCACCCTCTTCGACGGGAAGAGTCGATCTGAGAGTGAAGTTGGCCTCCAACTTGTACTTTCCATTGTTTGTTATCTGGAAGAAAGTTCCGTTGACAGCCTTCACGGTCTCGTCTTCTCTCGTCTCGGGATCTTTCTTGATCAGGAGAGGGCCAAAGTCGAAGACGCCCTCGCTGATGACGTAGGCTTTCTGGAGGAAGCTGTCAGGCTCAGTGGGAGGTCGTTGCTTCTTCTATTGCAAGAACAGGTTGCGAGGGTTCTGGTTGATTGTTGGGAACTCGCAAACGGCCTGCAGGTTCAGGTCGAAGTGGTGCTTGTAGGAGCCAACGATCTCGAAGTTCAAGGTCTGGTTGTACGTGCCAATCTTGGTCGAGAAGAACTTCACGAACAGCTTCGTGCTCTCCTTCGGCTGCAGAACCCATCTTGTTTGCTTTTCAGACATTGCTGGCAGCTTGTCCTTAACTTCACCTTCCTTTTCTTCGTCTTTCTCCGAAGCTTCGGCACCTTCTTCGGGCGCGGGAAGTTGATCCTCAGGAATGGGAGTCCAGATGGAGAACTTGGTGATCTTCTCGCGATCGCTCCTAGCAGGAGGTCTCTTCTAGATAGAGTTGATCAGAGGAGCGGGGAGAGGTTCCTTGTCGGGGTCGGGCCACATGGGCTCCGGCACAACAGTGCAGATCTCTTCGCAAAGGAAAGCGAAGTCGTATTGGATGTTCTGTTCGCGGATAACTCTGCTTCCGTACTTGATCTTCTCAACAGGTGCCTGAGCTTCTGCTTCCTCACCATTAGCACTGCCTTCCACCTTGGCTTCGTCGTGCTGAGATTTGGATTCCTCCTCTTCAGCATTTTCGTCGCTGACGATCTGGCGCATAATGATGTCTCCGAAGAAGTTTTGGAAGTCTTCAGCGTTTTTGATCCACTCCTCCTTCTCCTCGCTGGTGTAGTCCTTAGGCTTGTAGAGAGCTCTCGCAGCTTCCTCGGCCTTTTTCTTGCCAATCTCTGCCTCCTTGCGTCTGCGCTATTCCTCGGCTTCTTCCGCAGCCTTGGCCTCGGCGGCAATCTGAACAGGGTTTTTCTTGGCTTCCTTGATGGGCTTGCGGGCCTTGGCATTCGAAGACTTTTTGAGGGATTTCTTGGACTCGGTTTGTTCAGCGGGCTTGTCCTCTTTAGTCGTTTGGAAAGCAGGGTTGTGACGTCTGGCGTACCTGTAGTTAGTGCACACCTCCATCTCTTCCTCGTCGGCACCCTCTTCGCCATCTTCGGCGTTCTGGTGGCCGCCTTCCTTGTTGAAGTTGAAGAGAACGACTTGGACGTTCTGTCTGGGCGCAGCGTCACAGATGAGTTCGACACCGAACTTATCACCTGGCCAGTACTCACTTGTCAAGTTGTCGAAGATAGCACCAGCGTTGCAGTCCTCCTCTTCGAGCCTCTTGCTCAGCATTCTGACAAGAAGTTCTCTGGGGAGGTATTTGTACTCTTCACGTTTGATTTCAACCTCCTCTTCGTTCTTCTTTTTCTTCTTCTTCTTGTTCTTCTCCTCTTCAGCAAGATCGGCTGCCAGCTTTTCAGCCTTTTCTTCGAGGATCTTGGCGGCCTCGTCGTACATGGCGTGGCCACGCTTCTGCCAGAAGTCAACAAGTTGATCCATGCGGATTATCGAGCGTTGGTGCTCCTGAGCCATGTAGTTGGCAGTGGTAGTTCTGCCACTGGCATCAGGTCCGTACAGGATCACGTTGAGCCTGTTCTCTTCTTTGATTGCCGTGGGGAGAGCAACCTCAAGCTGATCAGTGAGAAGCTCGCCGAGCTGCGACTCCTGGTTGGCTTTCTTGTCGCTCAATTCAGCTCTTTCCTCGTCGATTTGCTCTTGAGTCTTCGTGGGCTCGGTAAGCTCGGGACGCTCTTCGCCTTCGATAGCAACGTTCTCTTCTCTGCGCTTTTTCTCGGCAGTGAAGTCAATGAGAGCAAGCTCTTCCGTCTTGAGAGTGTTAAGCTACTCGTCGAGGGATTTGAGGTTGGTTTTGGCCTGCTCAATGGCAAGTTTCTTCTCGTCTTGTTGACGGATAGAGGGCCAGAATACGCCACCAGCTTTCCTGAAGGGTAGGAACAGTTGCTCGCCTGAACCAATCACCTGGAAGTTTTCCATGCGCTTCAGGATCTCTTCCTCTTCCAAGTACTACTTGTCAAAGTCGAGAGAGTAGATCTCGATGGGGACCTCCATGGGGTTTCTCAACTCGAACGAAGCGATTGCACTCGAGTCGTAGGGGAGCACGGGGCCGAGCTTCAAAGTCTCTGGCACCATCTCAACGTTGTAGTTAATGCCCTGACCCTTGACGTGCAAGTAGAACGTCTTGGTAGGATTGTCAGTGCACTTGAAGGCAAGTTTCTGCTGGAAGACTTTATCGCTGTTGGGAGTGAACATGACGTCGACGGTTTAACGCTGTCCAGGCAAGAGCAAACCATTGTGAGGCCACACTTGGTACCTCTCGCCTTCTTCCTTTTTGGCGCCGCCACCGATGACACTCACGGTGGGCTCAGGCTTGGTGTGGAACCACCATTCGCAGTTGACCTCCTTGGTGTTCTCGAGTCGGATTTTGACGGTTTTGCGCGTGTTCACGCACACCTGCTCGAAGTCGAGGGTCTCCGAGGACATGGTCAGCTCGGGGATAGTCTGGTTGGCAATGAACTCGATCATGTACTGGGGTCCACCTCGCACATCAACGGGAATCAAGAACTTCTCTCTCTTTTGCTTCGCCTGCTTTCTCGTGGTGTACACGACAGTGAAGAATTGAGAGGTGTTAGGCATCAGCTTTTGGACCTTGTCGGGCTCGATGGAGATGTTCGCCTGGCTCTGCAGCTTCTTGTCGAAGTTGAACGAGACGGGGATTTTACCGACGTTGGTCAGTCTGAAGGACTTCTTCTTGGAGCTTCCGACGATGACGTTGCCAAAGTCGCACACGTAGGTCGAGATGTTGATGTTCTCGAGGTTGATTGAAGCGCCGCCGACCTTGATGTGGCCGTGAGAGTTAGTGCCTTCAGGGAAGCCATTGGTGGTGTTCTTAGGGTTCTTCTCCTTGGTGCCCTTCGCACCCTTGACTGCCTTAGCAGAGCGATCAGCCTTCTCCTATTTCTTGTCTTCCTTGCTAGCGAGGGAGATAGGCACAGCGGAGACGGCCTGCTCGAAGGTAGAGTTAGTCGAGTTGTTCATCTGCTGCTGCTAGAGTTGCTGATCGATTTTGGAGACGATCTTCTCGCAGAGGAGCTGACGGTCGCACTCGGCTTCCACATCCATGACGTAGGGGTCTTCAATGACAGTCTTTCCTTTCTCGATGAACTTAGGCAAGTTTACTGGCATATTTTTGAGAGCTTCGACACCCTTGAAGAGAGCAGAGTACTTGACTTCGTTGTTCTCGAGCAACTACTTAGTGGAGTCGAAGCGGTTGTTGAACTCGTCGTCGTCACTGCGAGGGAAGGAGAGCAAGCAACCGGGGTAGATACCGACGGCGTTGACTGTGAAGCGCTCAGCGGGGAAGTGGCCACACTCGACGAGGAAGAACTCGTGAATGTTGTCAGGAATGCCTGGCGAGAAGCGCACAGTCACACTGAATTTGTCTCCGGCGATGACCTTGCCACTCATTGGGATACACTCGACGAGGCCAGGGCGAGAGACAGTGGAGAGGTTGATCGAGAATTCGAAGGGGACTTTGCCGATGTTCTCGATGAAGAACTCCTTGTTGGCGGACTCGTTGTAAGCAACTTCGCCGAAGTCGAGCTCCGTGGTGCTCAGATGTTTGGACATGAAGCTAGAGTCTCCAGCGATAGGCACATCGTAGTCAGGACCACCGTCGACACTGCACACAGCCATGCCGTTGTAGTTGAGACCGTTGCCAGAGTAGAAGGTGAACTCGACGTTCTCGGTCTGTCCGGGCAAGAGGATTCCGGAGACGGGAAGAATGTCGAAGACTTCGTTAATGGGTAACAACTTGGCCTTCTTCTTCTTTTTCTTTTTGCCGTTGGTGCCGGTGTTATCCTCGATCTCGTCTTGCTCGTCCAAGATGGGGGCCTCTTCAAGGAAGCTCCACTCGTAGGCGACCGCCATCTCAGAGATGTTGGTCAACACAAGGTACTTCTTCTTGCTGGTGTCGTTAAGGATGCAGCCGAAGTCGATCTTGGGAGGCAAGATCTGGAGGTTGGGGAAGCAGACCTCTCCCTGGAGCAAGACGGTGTCCTTGTGGGGATGGTTCTCGTGAGTAATCATCATCTTACCGTTGATGTGATCGGAGACGCGATCTTACTTCATGCCGGGGTCAAAATCAATCTTGACAACTTCCTGCTGCTCTTTCTCAAGTGTAAGTTTTTCGACGGGGCAGCTGAAAGGAGGGTCGATTTTGAGGTTAATTCCGGTGGGCAAGGGACCACTGTTCTTAATGACAAGCTCCTTGGTTATAGGCATAGAGGGAACGCCCTTCTCCCAAAGGTACTTGAAGTCCAACTTGGGCTGGTTGAACTGCAAAGAGGGGGTGATGAAGTTGCCGAAAACGTTAGTCGTGTACTGGGTCTTAGGCTTACGATCACTGCCGACAAGCACTTGGCACTGCCACGGCTCCGAAATCTTTCCGGTGTGGAAGGAGTTGGCTCTGAACTCGATCATGATGCCCATCTTGGGGTTGAGCACGATGTTGTCAGGAACCACGGTGAATACGAACTGCATGTCATCATCCTTCTCGCCGAGGAGGCCTCCAATGCCTGAAGCGCCAGCTTGTGTAGCCTCTCGCTCCCGCTCCCTCCTGGCATTCTTGCGGTCGACCTTGGTCTGACGAACCCACTGGATTTTCATGGGCTTGCGGCCTCTGTTCTCCAAGAAGAACTGCTTGGGGACGTTGCTGTGAGTGTACTCGGTACCGAAGTCGATGTTGTCAAGGCCTTCCTTGCAGTAGAGGGTGCTGCCGATACCCTTGGCGCTGAGAGCGACGTCCTTGTCCAGACCATTGTTGACAATGATATGGAGGGTGTCGTTGAACTTCTGGAGTTCGTCAGGGTTGCAAACCACTTCGATAGTCTTTTCTTCGTCGGGCTTGAGGACGCCATGGCGCTGCTTCACCTTCCAGATACTCTCCTTGTTCTTGGTGAAGGCCGTGTACTCGGCGTCAATGTCTGACTGGTTCATGATCTTGATGGTCTCGGTCTTGTCTTTGAGAACAGTCACGAGGCCGAAGTCAATCTCATGGCGGTCGACCTCAACTTGAGGTCCCTTCGAGTGCGCAATGATCGTGATCATCACTGGGATGTGGTGACCTTCGAGCTTGATGTAGAGAGGGATTCTGATTCCATGAAGAATTTCAGTTCTCAACTTCAAGTTGACTGTCTGAGTTTTATGGGGTTCGATCACGCCTTCCATGATGTCAGCTTCATAGGAGCCGATTCTCTTGGAGTTCTCATCCTGGGGAACGATCTCGAACTTGGCCTTCAGGTTGTCCTCGTTGGTGATCTGGATTTGCTGCGTGGTGGGGTAGCGCAGGAAGCAGTTGCCGAACTCGAGGAAGTCGGAGGGAGTGACTCGGACCTTGGGCACGAGGCACTCGGCTTTGATGGGGACAGCGAGCATGTCTTGACCGACGCCCTCCAAGTCAACGACTAGAACCATGTCGTAAACTTGCGGGAAACAAGGCGTGAATTCAATCACAATTTCGGCTTGCTTGTCCTTGTCGAGGCGGCCCACGTTGTTCTTGATGTTGAACTCGGTCTGCAGGGAGCGACCGTCGCCTGGGACGCGCACGACGTAGTTGATGTCGACCTCGGAGGTGTTGGTCAGGTAGACAGTCTTTTGTACTTGAAATTTGTACGAAACTTTTCCGAAGTCAATAATATCTTCCGAAAATTTAAATGTTGGCGCCACAACGTGACCTTTGAATGTCAGCGTGAGCATTTCGGAGCTTCCTTCAAGGGCAAACCGGAACGTTTCGGAAAACTCTCCGAGGATGTCCGACTTGAAAGTCACCTTGAGCAGGTCGCGAGGGTGCTCCTTGACGCCGAGGATGCCCTCGGTCTTGCTGAAGCTGAACTTGGAGCCAAAGGGAGTCTCGTAGGGGATGAGCTTCCAGTGGCAGTCAATTTCGCCAGTGTTCTCGATTCCGAGTTCAAAAGACTTCTGGTTGGTGACAAAGATGTCGCCGATGTCCATCTCGGTGATGGAGAGCTGGGCTTGGGGACCCTTGCCCTGGCCAGTCAGGTTCATCGTGAGGCGCTCCTGGGAGCAGGTCACGTTTGCAAATGCGGTGCAGGAGTAGTGGTAGGGTCCTTGAGGTCTGAAGGTGACGCAGCAGGTCATTTCAGTGTTAGGCCAAATCTTGCCCTCGAGGGGTTCGATCTGGAAGATTTCGTCTTGGAAGAGCATCTTGTCCTCCTCAACGGCTTTCTTGATGGACTCGTACTTCCTGCCGAGTGTGGCAACGGCTTTCTCCTGACGGCGGGCCTTCTTGGCGGCGAGCTCGGTCTCGTTGTAGGAGTCGTCGGAGTCGAGGCTACCGTCGTCGTCACTTTCGCCCTCATTGATGGCATGTTCAACCTCGGCGCGTTCTTCTTCTTCCTCTTGGGTGAGCTGCATGCAAAGACGCTGCTTCTTGTCGGATTCCTCGCGCCCGGTGGCAAATGCTCTCCAGGAGAACTCCACGGGGACGGCGCTCTTGTTGACGATCTGGAAGTACTGGTGCGAGAACAGGGTGATGGAGGTGGGGTCAGTGTGGATGTGGGACTTGGAAAGGTACACGTTATCGTTGTGCGTTTCACCAATGATGGGGATGGTGGCTTCCATTTGGTCATAAGTGAGGGTCAACTCTTCCTTGTAATGACGGGCCTCTTGGGGAACAAAGACGAAAATCAGTTGCGTAGTCTGGCCAATCTCCAGGATGCCCTCCGACTGGTTGACTTTAAAGCTAGGAGGCACCTTGATCTGCCACTTAGTGGTCTTCTCGCCGATGTTGCGGATCATGACGGGCTTTTCGGTTTCGTACTTGACGGGGACGAGGCCGAAGTCGAGTTGGTCGGGGAAGTCGACCATGGCGCGGCAGCCGATAGCTCTGATGGGAAGCACGAATTTTTCGCGCTCAGTGAGGACGACGAGGTCGTAGGCGTAGTCGGACTTGGCCTCGGGGGAGAACTTGACGATGTAGGAGATTTCCATCCCGGGGGCGACCTTGCAGGACATCTGGTCGATGTCAGAGGCCTACTGGCTCTGTGTTGCCGAGAAGCTACCAGTGGTCTTCTTGGAAGTGACCATGGTCTTTTTGGCAGGGGTGACCGAAAACAGTTTCGAATCAGGGGGAATAATCTTGATCGAGCGAGCGACCTTATCTTTATTCCGCAACTTCAATATTTATTCCTTGGTTTGGAGGGGCTCGTAGTTCGTGAACTGGATCACGTGGGGTTCGGGCGCGAAGAGGGGCTCGTCGACGTGCACTTGGGAGTCGGTGTGGATGCTGTTGTCGCCGATGTTGAGGAACTGGATGATCTTCGGCTTTGGGAACTGCTCGAGGATCGACTTACCAGACTCCTAGTCCTTGATGAGTTGGCTGGGAACCTGACTCGGAAAGCAAAAAACATTAGTAAGACAAGAAACGCGATACGCAGCCACGCTGGCCACGAGAGCCAAGCCTGGAGGGTAGTCCGGGAACCTACCTTCTTCATGGACTTGATTAGGGGCTTCGCAACCCTGGCCTGCGATGACAGAGTGCTACTTTTCATGCTATTCTGAATACTCTTTAAATTTATACTTTCAATTACTAACACTCTAAAG
>Ga0075493_1026217_pt1 | contig 14244 bp, 25 predicted proteins | sample DEB08_RNA2_14_FD_73466 | JGI IMG/M metagenome (GOLD analysis project Ga0075493, IMG submission 73466) | Aqueous microbial communities from the Delaware River and Bay under freshwater to marine salinity gradient to study organic matter... | ecosystem: Environmental > Aquatic > Marine > Coastal...
CGGGAAGATTTGTGTAATGTTCATAAACAAGTGATTAACATATAGATATGCCTACTATACAGCAATTAATAAAGAAAGGTAGAAGTAATAAATTCAAGAAGAGCAAATCTGCTGCTTTGGACGCATGTCCGCAAAGAAGAGGAGTTTGCACAAGAGTTTATACTACTACGCCAAAGAAGCCAAATTCAGCAATGAGAAAGGTAGCAAGGGTTAAGTTAACAAATGGAATTGAAGTTTCCGCTTACATTGGAGGAGAGGGACATAACTTGCAAGAGCATTCGATCGTACTTGTAAGAGGAGGAAGAGTGAAAGACTTACCAGGTGTGAAGTATCACGTTGTAAGAGGTACTTTGGATACTGCAGGTGTAGCAGGAAGGTTACAGAGAAGGTCTAAATACGGAGCGAAACGTCCGAAGAAATAATTGAAGAAAAGATAATCGTCAAGAACAATGAGAAAGTCAAGAGCTAAAAAAAGGTATATATTACCTGACCCAAAGTTTAATGATACTGTTGTAACAAAGTTTGTTAATAACATGATGTTAGACGGAAAAAAAACTACAGCATACAAGATATTTTATCAAGCGATGGAATCAATTGGAGCGAAGGTTGAAGACCAAGATGCTTTGGAAGTGTTTAAAAAAGCATTGTCTAATGTTACTCCCGGTGTAGAGGTTAAGAGTAGAAGGGTTGGTGGAGCAACATTTCAAATCCCATCTCCTGTGAGAGAAGGTCGTAAAATGTCCTTAGCGATGAAATGGCTAATTGGATACTCAAGAAAAAGAAATGAAAAGTCAATGGGAGAGAAGTTGGCTGCTGAGATTTTAGCTGCTTCTAAAGAAGAAGGGGCTTCATATAAAAAGAAAGAAGATACACATAGAATGGCTGAAGCGAATAAAGCTTTTTCACATTTTAGATTTTAATTTACACTAAGATTACTAGGTTCTATTACCATGGCAAGAGATTTAAGATACACAAGAAACATTGGGATTGCAGCACATATTGATGCTGGAAAAACAACTACAACCGAACGTATTTTGTATTACGGAGGTGTTTCTCATAAAATTGGGGAGGTACACGATGGTGCAGCTACAATGGATTGGATGGAGCAAGAGCAAGAAAGAGGTATTACAATTACTTCTGCTGCAACTACTTTAAATTGGAATTACAGGGGTAATAAATATCACGTTAACATTATTGATACTCCAGGTCACGTTGATTTTACTGTTGAAGTAAATAGGTCTCTAAGAGTTTTGGATGGTTTAGTGTTTTTATTTAGTGCTGTTGATGGTGTTGAGCCGCAGTCAGAAACAAACTGGAGGTTGGCAAATAATTATAACGTTCCAAGAATCGGTTTTGTAAACAAAATGGATAGACAGGGGGCTGACTTTTTAAATGTTAGTAAGCAGGTTAAAGAAATGCTTGGAAGTCATGCGCTTCCTTTACAGATTCCAATAGGTTCGGAAGCAGAATTCGAAGGAGTTGTTGACTTGATAAACTTTAAAGGGATTGTTTGGAATACAGAAGATCAAGGAATGACTTACAAAGAAGTTCCGATACCTGCTGATATTTTAGAAGAAGCAACACAGTACAGAGAAGAATTGTTAGAAGCAGTTGCTGAGTTTGATGACAAGTTAATGGAGAAGTATTTCGAAGATCCTGAATCTTTGACAGAAAAAGAAATACTAGCAGCATTAAGAGAAGCTACTATTGCAGGGAAAGTTGTTCCTATGATGTGTGGTTCTGCATTTAAAAATAAGGGAGTTCAGTCTATGTTGGACATGGTAATGGAGATCTTGCCATCGCCAATGGATACTGAAGCTGTAGTTGGAATTAATCCAAAAACAGATGAAGAAGTAAGCCGAAAGCCGTCTGTAGATGAGCCTTTTGCAGCATTAGCTTTTAAAATTGCTACCGATCCTTTTGTGGGTAGATTATGTTTTGCTCGAGCTTATTCAGGTGTATTACCTGCGGGTTCTTACGTATTGAACTCTCGTTCAGGAAATAAAGAAAGAATTTCAAGAATCTTTCAAATGCATGCCGATAAGCAGAATCAAGTGGAAGAATTAGCTTGTGGGGATATTGCTGCGTTAGTTGGTTTTAAGGATATTAAGACAGGTGATACGTTATGTGCGGAAAAGTCGCCTATCGTTTTGGAATCCATGGATTTCCCAGATCCAGTTATCGGAGTTGCGATTGAGCCAAAAACTCAATCTGATATAGATAAATTAGGTGTTGGTTTAGGTAAATTATCTGAAGAAGATCCAACATTAACTATTCATACAGATGAAGACAGTGGTCAAACTGTATTGAGTGGAATGGGGGAGCTGCACTTAGAAATTATTATTGATAGATTAAAAAGAGAGTTCGGAGTTGAGATTAATCAAGGTGAGCCACAGGTTACTTATAAGGAAGCTATTACTGGGACGTTTGATCATAGAGAGGTGTTTAAGAAACAGTCAGGAGGTAGAGGTAAATTTGCTGATATCGCTGTGACAGTTGAGCCAAGAATGGATGGTGTTGAAGGTTTAGAGTTTGTTAACGTGATCAAAGGAGGTAATGTTCCTAAAGAATTTATACCATCGGTTGAAAAAGGATTCAAAGAAGCTATGAAAAATGGACCTCTTGCAGGTTACCAAATGGATAGTTTGAAAGTTACCTTAAGAGACGGTTCTTTTCATGCTGTTGATTCAGATCAATTATCGTTTGAGCTTGCAGCTAAGATGGCGTTTAAAAACGCAATTCCTCAAGCGACCCCAGCGATATTGGAACCGATAATGAAATTAGAGGTTGTTACTCCTGAGGAAAATATGGGAGATATTGTAGGGGATTTGAATAGAAGAAGAGGTCAGGTAGAAGGGATGGATGATAAACAGGGGGCTAAGGTTGTAAAGGCAAAAGTGCCTTTGTCTGAAATGTTCGGATACGTTACTGCTTTGAGAACAATGTCTTCCGGAAGAGCGTCTTCTTCGATGGAATTCTCTAACTTTGCAGAATGTCCTTCACACATAGCGGAAAAAGTGATTGAAAAGTCTAAAGGAAAATAATTGTAGGAATTTAGTTTATAGATATATTATAAAATGAGTCAGAAAATAAGAATAAAATTGAAATCATTTGACCACAATTTGGTGGACAAATCGGCAGAGAAAATCGTGAAAACAGTGAAGGCAAGTGGTGCTGTGGTAAACGGACCAATTCCGTTACCAACTCATAAAAGAATTTTCACTGTTTTAAAAGCAACTCACGTTAATAAAAAAGCGAGAGAACAGTTTGAAGTTAGTTCTTATAAAAGATTAATGGATATCTACAGTTCAACTTCAAAAACAGTGGATGCATTAATGAAGCTTGAATTACCAAGTGGAGTTGAAGTAGAAATAAAGGTTTAATTATTAACAAGTTTAGATAAGCAAAACTTAAAAGTTTAGTCGATGTCAGGTATTATAGGAAAAAAGGTTGGAATGACCAGTGTATTTAGCGAAGAAGGAAAAAACATTCCTTGTACAGTTATACAAGCGGGTCCTTGTTTTGTAACGCAAGTAAAAACAAAAGAAATTGATGGCTACAGTGCTATTCAATTAGCTTACAGTGAGAAGTCTGAGAAGAATGTATCTAGTGGTGAGCTAGGTCATTTCAAAAAAGCGAAAGTGACTCCTAAGGCGAAAATTGTAGAATTTAAAAACTTTACAGAGAAGAGTGTTGGTGATGAAATAGGTGTTGATCTTTTTAAAGAAGGTGAGTACGTTGGTGTTACAGGAACTAGCAAAGGTAAAGGATTTCAAGGTGTTGTAAAAAGACACAATTTTGCCGGAGTAGGTGGTGCGACTCACGGTCAACATAACAGACTTAGAGCTCCCGGTTCTATCGGTGCTGCTTCTTGGCCTGCAAGAGTTTTCAAGGGTATGAAAATGGCAGGAAGAATGGGAGGTGATACTATCAAGATAGAGAACTTACAAATAGTAAAAATATATCCAGAAAAAAACATTGTGGTTGTGTCAGGTAGTGTTCCTGGAGCAAAAGGATCATACGTTATAATCGAAAAGTAAGATGGAAGCAATAGTATTAAATAACAAAGGAAAAGATACAGGAAGAACAGTATCTTTATCTAGTTCAGTGTTTGGACTAGAGGAAAATGAGCACGTTGTGTACTTAGACGTTAAACAAAACTTGGCGAATAAAAGACAAGGGACTCATAAAACAAAGCAGAGAGCTGAGGTTAAGGGAAGTACTCGGAAAATTAAGAAACAAAAAGGAACTGGTGGAGCTAGAGCAGGGGATATTAAAAACCCGTTGTTTAGAGGAGGTGGTAGAATTTTTGGTCCTACTCCAAGAGACTACCACTTTAAGTTGAACAAGAAAGTAAAATCTTTAGCAAGAAAGACGGCTTTGTCTAGTAATGCTAAGAGTGATAAAATTATTGTCCTAGAAGATTTAAACTTTGAGCTTCCTAGAACAAAAGATTTTACGGCTGTTTTAGAAGCTTTAGAATTGACAGGAAAAAGAGTAACTTTGGTATTGTCTGATTACAATAGAAATGTATTCCTTTCTTCTAAAAATATTCAAAAAGTAAAAGTTATCACTGTTAATGAACTTAACACGTATGACTTGATGAATTGTAATAAATTAGTACTTAGTGAAGGTTCAGTAAGTACAATTGAAAAATCTTTAAGCTAAAAAGATGAGCGTAATTGTAAAACCAATAATAACTGAAAAAGCAAATTTACTAACTGAGACGTTAGGAAGGTATTCTTTTGAAGTTGGTAAGTCAACTAATAAGGTTGAAATAAAGAAAGCTATTGAATCTATGTACGGTGTTACTGTTGAATCAGTTAATACAATGCGATATTCAGGTAAGCTGAAAAGAAATAGAAAAACTTGGCAAATGGACGGAAGAACGAAGTCTTACAAGAAAGCAATTATCACCTTGAAGGAAGGTGATGTAATAGATATTTACGGTAATATTTAGTAGCATGGCATTAAGAAAATTTAGACCTACGACCCCAGGTCAACGACATAAGTTAGCTGGTACATTTGATGAAATAACAAAAAGTGTACCTGAGAAGTCTTTGTTGTTGAAGCAGAAAAATTCTGGTGGAAGAAATGTAACAGGAAAGATGACTGTCCGAAACATTGGTGGTGGTCACAAGAAGAGATATCGAATCATAGATTTTAAAAGAACAAAGCACGGTATTCCCGCAGTTGTGAAGTCTATTGAGTATGATCCGAATAGGACTGCTAGAATTGCTTTACTGTACTATGTAGATGGAGAAAAGACTTATATCATTGCTCCATCTGGATTAGAAGTAGGAAGTAAAATATTATCTGGTGCAGGATCACCTCCAGAAGTAGGAAATACCTTACCTTTGTCTGAAATTCCTTTAGGATCTTTAGTTCATAACATAGAGCTAAGACCAGGTCAAGGGGGGAAAATGGCTAGAAGCGCTGGTTCTTCAGCTCAATTGGCCGCTAGAGATGGTAAATATGCAGTGTTAAAAATGCCTTCGGGAGAAACTCGTCAAATATTGATTACTTGTTTTGCAACTATAGGTGTTGTGTCAAATTCTGATCATCAACTTGAAATTAGTGGAAAAGCTGGTAGAAGCAGATGGCAAGGAAGAAGACCAAGAGTGAGAGGTGTAGCAATGAATCCTGTTGATCACCCAATGGGTGGAGGTGAAGGAAGATCTTCAGGAGGTCATCCAAGATCTAGAAATGGAGTTCCAGCTAAAGGATACAAGACTAGATCGCCCAAAAAAGCATCAAGTAAACACATTATTGAAAGGAGAAAAAAGTAATATAAAATGGCAAGATCGTTAAAAAAACCACCTTTTGTACACTACAAGCTAGCTCTAAGAGTTACAGCTAGTCAGGAGTCAGCAAAGAAATCAGTAATAAAAACTTGGTCAAGAGCATCTATGATTACTCCGGATTTTGTTGGACTGACAATAGCAGTGCATAATGGGAACAAATTTATTCCAGTATATGTAACTGAGAATATGGTAGGACATAAATTGGGAGAATTTTCTCCAACTCGTACTTATAGAGGGCACGAGAAAAAAGGTAAAAAATAAAACACTTGAATAATGGGTGCACGAAAGAAAAATAAGGCAGAATTAGATAAAGAAGCCAAAAAAGCTCAATATTTTGCAAAGCTTAATAACTGTCCGACTTCTCCAAGAAAGATGAGATTACTAGCGGATTTAGTGAGAGGTATGGAAGCTTTTAAAGCGTTGGGTGTTTTGCAATTTCAAAAGAAGGAAGCTTCTATAAATCTTGAAAAACTGCTTAAGTCAGCGATTCATAATTACGAAGCTAAAACAGGCGAATCCCCTGAAAGTGGTGATTTATATGTTTCTAAAGTATTTGTAGATTCTGCAAGAATGTTGAAAAGAATTCAACCAGCTCCGCAAGGTAGAGCGCATAGAATTAGAAAAAGATCTAATCATGTGACTTTGTATGTAAATAAATTGGAAAATAATATCTCTAAATAATTGATAAATGGGACAAAAGACTAACCCAATAGGTAATAGATTAGGAATCATCAGAGGATGGGACTCTAGCTGGTACGGTGGTAGAAAATATGCTGATAAGATTTTAGAAGATTTTAAAATCCGTGAGTATGTTAACACAAGACTTGCAAAAGCTTCAGTATCTAAGATTGTAATCGAAAGAACGATGAAGTTGGTAAGTATTACAATACATACTGCTCGTCCTGGAATCATTATAGGAAAAGGTGGATCAGAAGTAGATAAGCTTAAAGAGGAACTTAAAAATATTACGAACAAAGATGTTCAAATTAATATTTTTGAAATCAAAAGGCCAGAGCTTGACGCCAAGTTGGTTGGAGACTCTATAGCTCGTCAGATTGAGGGTAGAGTTGCTTTTAGAAGAGCTATGAAAATGTCAATTGCCTCAACAATGAGAATGGGTGCTGAAGGAATAAAAATTCAGATTTCAGGAAGGTTGAACGGTGCTGAAATGGCTAGATCTGAATCAAAGAAGGACGGAAGAATTCCTTTACATACATTCAGAGCAGATGTTGACTATTGCTTGAGTGAAGCGCAAACAACATACGGTAAAATTGGGGTTAAGGTTTGGATTTGCAAAGGTGAAATTTTCGGAAAGGTGGATTTGTCGCCAGCTGTAGACATGAGCAAGAAGCCAGGAGGCGCGAGAGGAGGAAGAAGCAAAGGAACAAGTAATAAGAGAAGGTAATAAGTATTAATTTATAAAACGTAGAAGGAATGTTATCTCCAAAACGGGTCAAATATAGAAAAGTTCAAAAGAACAAAGGATCGATGAAAGGGTTAAGCTACAGAGGTAGTGAGATTTCATTTGGATCGTTTGCAATTAAAACTTTAGATAGTGGTTGGTTAACAAGTAGACAAATTGAGGCTGCTCGAATCGCTGTAACTAGATATATGAAAAGAGAAGGTCAAATTTGGATTAGAATATTTCCAGACAAACCTTTAACTAAGAAGCCTGCTGAAGTTAGGATGGGTAAGGGTAAAGGATCTCCTGAATTATGGGTAGCACCGATTAAGCCAGGTAGAATTTTGTTTGAAGCGGAGGGTGTGCCATTAGAGGTAGCTAAAGAAGCTTTAAGATTGGCTGCACAGAAGTTACCGGTTAAGACTAAATTTGTAGTTAGAAGAGATTACGTAGAAGCTTAAAAGTAAAAAGAGATGAAAGCAAGTACATTAGTTGAATTGTCAGTTGAAGAATTACAGAATCAGGTACAATCTGAATCAAAGAGTTTAGCGAATTTGAAATTGAACCATTCAGTATCTCCATTAGAGAACCCATTGGTTATTAGAAATACAAGAGTAAATATAGCTCGATTAAAAACTGAGTTGAGCAAAAGGTCTTCTAAGTAGAAGGTACAGTTCAAGAATAATAAGGTGATTATGACAACAAGAAATTTAAGAAAAGAGAGAATTGGAATTGTAACTAGTAATAGCATGCAAAAATCAATTGTAGTTTCTATTGAAAGTAAAATGAAACACGAAAAATATGGTAAGTTTGTAAAACAAACTAGTAAGTTTGTGGCTCATGATGAAAAAGATGATTGTAACGTAGGTGATACTGTTAAGATCATGGAGACAAGACCTTTGAGTAAAAGAAAGTGTTGGAGGTTGGTTGAAGTTATAGAAAGAGCAAAATAATAAGTTTATACTTTATTTAATAAATTATGATACAGCAAGAAAGTAGATGTAAAGTTGCAGACAACAGCGGAGCTAAAGAAGTTCTTTGCATCAGAGTTTTAGGTGGAACAGGAAAAAGATATGCTTCAATAGGAGATAAAATCGTTGTTGCGGTTAAAAATGCTATGCCTAATGGAGGTGTTAAAAAAGGTTCAGTTGCAAAAGCTGTTGTGGTTAGAACAAGGAAAGAGGTGAGACGTCCGGATGGATCTTATATTCGTTTTGACGACAATGCGGTTGTTATTTTGAACCCTGCTGGAGAGATGAAAGGAACACGAATTTTTGGACCTGTTGCAAGGGAGTTAAGAGAAAAGAATTTTATGAAAATAGCTTCTTTAGCACCAGAGGTACTATAAGATTATATACTATATATATTATGGCAAGTAAGTTAAAAATAAAAACAGGAGATAACGTAAAAGTTATAACGGGTAATGACAAAGGTAAAACTGGAGTCGTTAAAGTTGTTTTGGTAACTAAGGGTAAACTAATTGTGGAAGGTGTAAAGATGGTTAAGAAACACACTAAGCCTTCTGCTTCCAATCCACAGGGAGGTATAGTTGAATCTGAGGCCGCAATAGACATTTCTAATGTTATGTTATTAGATGGTGATGTTGCTACCAAAGTGGGAAGGAAAGTTGAGGAAGGAAAAATTGTAAGGTTCGCAAAAAAAACAGATAAGATTTTAGGATAATGAAAGCGTATAAGCCAACAATGAAAAAGGATTATGAAGATAGAATTTCTTCGTCCTTAAAAGAAAAATTTGGATACAAGTCAGGAATGCAAATCCCTAGCTTGAAGAAAATAGTTCTAAACCAAGGAATTGGGGATGGTGTGTCTGATAAAAGATTAATCGAGAATGCTGTTAATCAGTTGACAACGATTGCTGGTCAAAAAGCGATTACAAGATACTCTAAAAAGGATATTTCTAATTTCAAGTTAAGACAGGGTATGCCAGTAGGTGCTACTGTTACTCTGAGAGGTAATCAAATGTATGAATTCCTAGAGCGACTTGTTGCTGTCGCATTGCCCAGAGTGAGAGATTTCAAAGGGGTAAACGATAAGTTTGACGGGAGAGGTAATTACACGATGGGTATAAAAGAGCAAATCATTTTTCCGGAAATTGATATTGATAAGATTGATAAGATATTGGGAATGGACATTACTTTTGTAACAAGTGCTATTTCTAATGATGAAGGTTATGCTTTGTTAAAAGAGTTTGGGATTCCATTTAAAAACATTAATAATAATTAATTATGGCAAAAGAATCAATGAAAGCAAGAGAGGTCAAAAGAGCCAAACTTGTTGATAAATATGCTGCAAAGAGAAAAGCTTTAAAGGAAGCAGGAGATCATGAGGGTCTTCAAAAACTACCTAGAAACTCTAGTCCTATTAGATTACACAATAGGTGTAGTTTAACAGGTAGACCAAAAGGGTATATGAGACAGTTTGGTTTGTCAAGAATTTGTTTTAGAGAAATGGCAAATCAAGGGTTAATACCTGGTGTTAAAAAAGCCAGTTGGTAATAAATTAATTAGAAAAAGAAAAGAAATGGTAACTGATCCAATAGCTGACTATTTAACTAGAGTTCGTAACGCTGTTAAAGCTAAACATCGAATTGTTGATATTCCAGCATCGAACCTTAAGAAAGAGATTACAAAAATCTTATTTGATAAAGGGTATATTTTAAACTACAAATTTGAAGCTGAAAATGGGCCTCAAGGGACTATAAAGATAGCTTTAAAGTATGATCCTGAAACAAAAGTTTCTGCTATAAAGAAATTAACTAGAATTAGTAAGCCTGGATATAGGAAGTATACAGGTTCTTCGGACATACCTCGAGTTTTAAATGGTCTTGGTATTGCTGTTTTGTCTACATCTACAGGTGTGATCACGGACAAGGAAGCTAGAGAAAAAGGAGTAGGAGGGGAAGTTATTTGTCACATATATTAAAATAGTAAAGAGATGTCTAGAATAGGAAATGCACCCATTACTGTTACTGCTGGTGTCGAAGTCAAGTTTGAGGGAAGTACAGTGACTGTTAAGGGGAAGTTAGGAGAGCTTACGCAAGAGTTATCAGATGGAATTTCGATGAAATTATCTGAAGATACTGTTGTCGTGTCAAGGTCAAACGATTCAAAGGATTTGCGAGCTAAGCACGGATTATACCGATCATTGATTAACAACATGATCCATGGAGTTAGTGTTGGGTTTGAAACAAAACAAGAATTAATAGGTGTAGGTTATAGAGCTGTCGTAAATGGCAGTAACTTGGAATTAAGTTTGGGTTACTCTCACAACATTGTGTTTCAATTACCTGCCGAAGTAAAGGCTGTTGCGGAACAAGCAAAAGGTAAACCACCTGTGGTGACTTTGACTTCACATGATAAACAGTTAATCGGTATGGTTGCATCTAAACTGAGATCATTAAGAAAGCCTGAGCCGTATAAAGGAAAAGGTATTAAGTATGTTGGTGAAAACCTTAGAAGAAAAGCTGGTAAATCGGCTGCTAAATAATAGTAAACATGGAAACTAAAAAGAATTTAAGAAGATTGCGAATTAGAAGGAGTATCAGGAAGAGAATTTCTGGAACCCAAGAGCAACCAAGGCTTTCTGTTTTTCGTAGCAATAAAGAAATTTATGTTCAAATCATAAATGATTTGACTGGAAAAACAATTGTTTCAACATCTTCGAAAGAGAAAGATTTAGAGAAACAAAAAGGTTCAAAAGTTGAACTTGCTAGTTTAGTTGGTAAAAAGATCGCTGAAAAAGCAATTGAGGCTGGAGTTCAAAATGTAGTATTTGATAGAAATGGTTATTTATATCATGGACGAATTAAGGCACTAGCCGAAGGTGTTCGTGAAGGAGGTTTAAAATTTTAATTATGGCATTAAGAAATAATTCACAAAAGGTAAAGTCTAGTGATACTGAGTTGAAAGATAGACTTGTTTCTATTAATCGTGTTACAAAGGTTACAAAAGGAGGTAGACATTTTAGTTTCGCTGCGATTGTTGTAGTTGGTAATGAAGATGGTGTTGTAGGACAAGGATTAGGTAAAGCAAATGAAGTTACTGAAGCTATTGCGAAGGGGATTGATGATGCAAAGAAGAGTTTGATTCAAGTTCCAATTTACAAAGGCACTATACCACACGAGCAGGAGTCAAAGTACGGTGGAGCGCGAGTTTTTATTAAGCCAGCTTCTCACGGAACAGGTGTTATTGCAGGTGGTGCTATGAGAGCAGTCTTAGAGTCTGTTGGAATAAAGAATGTACTTGCAAAATCAAAAGGTTCTGCAAATCCACATAACGTGGTGAAGGCAACAATGTTAGCGCTTACTGAATTACGTGACGCAAAAATGGTTGCTAAACAAAGAGGTGTAACGCTTGAAAAAGTATTTAAAGGATAGAAAAAATGGCAAAAATTAAAGTTACGCAAGTAAAAAGCGGAATTAACCGTCCTAAAAGACAAAAGGATACTTTAAGAGCTATTGGTTTTACAAAACTAAACCAGACGCTTGAAAAAGATGATAATCCTCAGATTTTAGGGATGATAAATGTTGTTAAGCATTTAGTTATAGTTGAGAAATAAAAATAATATTGCAAAGTATTTTGTTATGGATTTAAATAATTTAAAACCTGCTTTAGGATCTACTAAATCAGTGAAGAGAATAGGAAGAGGTGAAGGATCAGGAAAAGGAGGCACGTCCACTAGAGGGCATAATGGTCAAAAATCAAGGTCTGGTTATTCTAGAAAGATTGGTTTTGAAGGAGGACAGCAACCGATTCAAAGAAGACTTCCTAAATTTGGGTTTAAAAGTCCGAATAGAGTTGAATACAAAGGTATTAACATCAGTACGTTACAGTTTTTATCGACTAGTAAGGGAATTACTGAATTTAACTTAGCCACTATTGTAGCAAATGGTTTAGCTTCAAAAAATGAGTTAATCAAAGTGCTTGGTAATGGTGAGTTAACGGATAAAATTGAAGTTACGGTTCATGCGTTCTCTAAATCTGCCAAGGCGGCAATTGAAGATAAAGGCGGAAAAGTGACTACATTATAATAATGAAGAAGTTTATCGACAAATTAAAGTCTATCTGGGCTATTGAAGAGTTAAAAGAACGTATTCTTTATACTATACTATTTATACTAGTATATAGGTTGGGTTCATTCATCATTATTCCAGGAGTAGATTCAGGTATCTTAGCTGATCAAATTAATGGTCAGAGTCAAAATAATGTCGTGGCTTTGATTAATCAATTTGCTGGAGGAGCCTTTTCGAGGGCTTCTATTTTTGCGTTGGGTATTATGCCATATATTACAGCATCGATTGTAATTCAATTGTTAGGGATGGCTGTGCCTCAATTCCAAAAATTGCAAAAAGAAGGAGAAAGTGGTCGCAAGAAAATGCAGACTTATACGAAGCTACTAACAATAGTTGTGACGGTAGTTCAAGCACCTGCATATTTGACTGCATATATACCAAAGATTGCCATTGTATCCCCTGGACCATTGTTTGTAACGACAGCAGTTGCTATAATTATTGCTAGTACAATGTTTATAATGTGGCTGGGAGAAAAGATTACAGAGAAAGGAGTTGGTAATGGTGTTTCTTTACTTATTACTGTAGGTATTATTGCTCGTCTTCCGCCTGCTTTTGCAGCAGAATTTATTGGTAAAATTGAAGATGGATCTAGCGGAAGATTATTAATTATCTTTATAGAACTAATAGTGTGGTTCTTTATAATCTTATTTACTATTTTGGTAATAAAAGGTGTTAGAAAAATACCTTTGGAGTACCCAAAGCAGATGATTGCAGGTGGAGCAATAAATAAGGTGCAAAATGGAGGAAGAAGATATTTGCCTTTGAAAGTTGCAATGGCAGGTGTAATGCCTATAATTTTTGCGCAGGCGATTATGTTTTTACCATCTTCTTTGGCTCAAGTTGATTTTTTTGGAGATTCTACAAAAGGTATTTTTGCTGCTATTGCAGACCCTAACAGTGGCTGGTACAATTTAGTAACGGCTGTTTTTATTGTATTGTTTACATATTTTTATACAGCAATGATTATCAATCCAAGACAAATGGCAGATGACTTCAAACGTCAGGGGGCTTATGTTCCAGGTGTTAAGCCCGGAGTTGATACAGCAAATTACATAGATAATGTAATGACTAAAATAACCTTGCCTGGTTCTTTGTTCTTAGCGTTTATTGCTATTATTCCTATGTTTGCGAGATTGGGAGGTGTGTCTAACGAATTTTCGTATTTTTTCGGAGGAACTTCTTTATTGATTATGGTTGGTGTTGTATTAGATACAATGCAACAAATTGATAGTTATATATTAATGAGACATTATGATGGATTGATGAAGACAGGGAAATTACGAGGAGGTGATTCATTGAGTGAATCCTCTTCGATAGGAGGAATATAAAGCCGTATGAAAAGTAAGGTTTATTATAAGACGAAAGAGGAGATTGAATTAATAAGAGAAAGTTCTTTACTTGTTGCTAAGTCACATGCCGAAGTTGCAAAATTGATCAAGCCTGGGGTTACAACCTTAGAAATGGACAAAGTTGCAGAAGAATTTATTCTTGATAACGGAGGTATTCCAGCGTTTAAAGGATATCAGGGATTCCCCAACACTTTGTGTGCTTCTCCTAATGAAGAAGTCGTACATGGAATTCCGAATTCTAAACACTTGAATGATGGAGATATTATCTCTATTGATTGTGGCGTTTATATGAATGGTTTTTACGGAGATTCTGCTTACACTTATTGTGTGGGAGAAGTAGATGAGTCGACTAAGGACCTTTTGAGGTGTACAAAGAAAGCGCTGTATGCGGGTATTGAAGCAGCCAAAGAAGGGAATAGACTTGGAGATATTAGTTTTGCTATACAAAGCATAGTAAAACGCGAGGGGTACGGAATTGTAAGAGAATTAGTAGGACATGGTGTAGGTAGAGAGCTGCATGAAGAGCCCCAAGTTCCAAATTTTGGGGCAAGAGGAAGAGGGATGAAACTACAAGAAGGATTAGTACTAGCGATCGAAC
>Ga0075493_1560166_pt1 | contig 14109 bp, 12 predicted proteins | sample DEB08_RNA2_14_FD_73466 | JGI IMG/M metagenome (GOLD analysis project Ga0075493, IMG submission 73466) | Aqueous microbial communities from the Delaware River and Bay under freshwater to marine salinity gradient to study organic matter... | ecosystem: Environmental > Aquatic > Marine > Coastal...
CTTTTTTGAAAAAAAACTATTCAAAATGGCTATGACATAACGTGCCAAGCACATGCAATCTCTGATTAATGATGCTTTTGGCTGCCATGAATCCGAATCCATCGGAATCTTCACCGACTAATATAAGCCTCTCTTCGAGAGCTGGATGAAGGGAACCGGCCCCGCCCACCTCTTCGTCTACTACCAGATGCCTTACGTGTTTAACGACGCCGGCGAGATTGAGGACGTCAAGGGCGCCCACAAGGCTCAATTCTACGTCACTGACGGCGAGAAGGAGAAGCTCCGCGGCAAGGGTGTGTACTTCATGAGGTGCACTCCCCCCGGCAAGGGTGTCAACCCTACCGGACAGAACGACAACGAAGTGTTGTTCGGTGAGATCCGTGAGAACACCGTTGAGACCCTCAACACCATCGTGAACAACGTCTACAAGCCTCTGCTCGACAAGTTAGAGCCTGCAGATTGGGGAGTGTGCGAGCAAGAGCAGAAACGCGAGTTCATGCACACCTTCCAGAAGTTCGCCATGGAGGTCCAAGAGGCCCTCCGTTCTCTCCAGTCCAACGTCGTGCTTGACCCCTACCCCTCCCAGTGGTAGAAGGACGCACAAAACGTCCACAACACCAAAAACCTAAACCCTGACATGATCACTGATTTCTCTCACTGCTTCAGCGAGTGGTCTGAGAAGATCGAGGCTACTTTGGATGAGGCTGAGGCTGAAAAGAAGGAGGATAAGGAGGCTGGCCCCCGCCAGGAGCTCGAATACTGGAAGCAGCGCATGCGCAAGCTGACCTGCGTCTCCGAGCAACTCCGCTCCAAGAACTGCACCACCGTTCTCGACGTACTCCTCCAGGCCACCAACTCGTCAACCACCACTGACATTGGAAAGCCCCGCGACAAGATCTTCCTTGCCACCTCAAAGTGGCGCGGAATTGAACTTCGTGTTACCGAAGCCCTTAACGAGGCCAAGGACAACGTGAAGTACCTCCAGACCCTCGAGAAGTTCATTGAGCCCCTTTACGAAGGCAACCCTGAGACCATCAAGGAGACCCTTCCCGCCCTCATGAACTCCATCAAGATGATCCACACCATCGCTCGCTACTACAACACTAACGAGCGCATGACCGGACTCTTCTGCAAGATCACCAATCAGATGATCACCAACTGCAAGTACAGTATCATTAACTTCAGACGCATTCGTATGGGCCAGAACCCCATGGGCTCTCTCAACACCACCTCCTCCTCTGGCAAGAAGGCAGCACCCATCGATGACTCTTGCCTCTGGAACCACGATGACTATCCCCCAGATGAGCTCATTCAGACCCTCCAGGCCTGCCTTGACCTCCACGAGGCTTACATCAAGCAGTACGAGTTCACAAAGCAGCGCCTTGAGAACCTTCCCAAGAGCAAGCGCTTTGACTTTGTGCCCACCCAGATCTTCGGCAAGTTCGACTTGTTCTGCCGTCGTGTGACCAAGCTCATGGAACTGTTCGGCACCATCAAGCAGTTCAAGACCCTTGAGAAGCACAACTTGGAGAACATCTCCCCCATCACCCAATCTTTCGATAAGACCGTGAGCGGCTTTAAGAAGAAGAACCACAAGCTTTTGGAATTCAACCACAACACCTTTGACCGTGATTTCGTTGAGTTCAAGACTGATGTGTCTTCCGTTGAGACTGAGCTCCAGAACTACATCGACAACAACTTCGACAACATCACTAACATCGAAGACTCCCTCAAGCTTCTCCGCAAGTTCAAGAGTATTCTCCACCGCGACAACCTCAAGAACAACCTCAACCAGAAGTATAGTATCCTCTTCACCAACTACAACAACGAGATTTCTCAAATCGAGGACCTTTACGGCAAATCCCGCCAGAGCCCCCCTCTTGTCCGCAACCTGCCCACTGTCTCCGGTTCCATCACCTGGTCCCGCCATCTCCTCCACCGCATCTCAACGCCCATGGAGCAGTTCCCCCAGGATTTGGTAAAACACAGAGACAGCAGGAAGCCCCTTAAAGCCTACAACAAGATTGCTTACACTTTGATCGCCTTCGAGTCTCTTTGGCGCACCAAGTGGATCAATGATGTCGAGAAGGCCAAGGTTGGACTTCAGGCCACCCTGATCATTCGCCACCCCGACAACAACAAGCTCTACGTCAACTTCGATAGCGAAATTTTGACTCTCATCCGTGAGACTAAGTGCCTTTCCCGTATCGGCATTGAGATTCCTGAGGCTGCCAAGATTGTGCTCCTCCAGGAAGACAAGTTCAAGTCTTACAACAACGAGCTCCAGTTTGTCCTCCGCGAATACGACAGGATCGTCAACAAGATTCGTCCCAACACCAAGTCTCTCCTTGTTCCCCACATGGAAGACCTTGAGTACAAACTCCGCCCCGGTATGGTCACCCTTACCTGGACCTCGATGAACATCGACGGTTACCTCCACCACGTGCACCAGGGCCTCGCCAAACTCGAGCAATTGATTATCAACATCAACGACATCATGGAGAACCGTATTGAAAACAACCTGAAGAGCCTCTCCAAGACCGTGCTCGTCAACCTACCCCAAGATTCAGGAGCCTACTCTCTCGACCAATTCGTCGAGATGCAAGAGGAGTGGATCGCTGTTGAGTCTAAGAAGCTTAAGAGCAAGAACTACGAAGTTGAGGGTGCCGTTGAGGACCTTATTCAGACTATCTGCTCTTATCAGCTCGACCAACACGTCGAGCCCATCAGCGCCGAGGAAATCCAGAAACTGTCCAAGTACTACAACTGGAGCATGTACCAGGCCCTCCTCCACGCTACCAAGTACTCTCTCAACCAGATGAAGGAACGTATCTGCGGTCGCCGTAACGCCCCCAAGCAGGTCCTCAAGCCCTTCTTCGAGGTCGATGTCCACCTTGTTGAAGGAGACTGCACTCTGCAGCCTTCCCTCGAGCAAGTTCAGTCCGCCATCAACCGTGCCGCTTCCCACGTTTTGAAATCTACCAAGAAGGTTTAGAACTGGAACCAGAAAGACCAGCCCGAGGATGAGCGTGAGCCCTTCTACGACTGGATTGCCAAGGACAAGGAAATCGTTAAGGTCATTCTCTTGTTGACTGGATCCATCCAGGGCACTAAGAACAATGTCCGCAAATTCCTCGACTCCTTCGGAGAATACTCCTGGTTGTGGAACCGCAAGTCTGAAGACGCCCTCAAGATTTTCAACAAGAACGACCCACAACTCGAAGACTTCGAAGACAAACTCAAAGAGTTCGACGGCTACATCAGCACCGTTGGCCTTATTGCCAACAACCACCAGATTGGAGCCCTCTCCCTCAAGACTGAAAACGTTAAGGGAAGCCTTAAGTCCTACATCCAAACCTGGAAAGACACTTTCTCCCGTGAGCTCCACAAGAAGGCTAAGAACCTCCTTGAGTCTCTCACTGACGAGATCAAGCAGATTCGCCTCAAGATTGACAAGCCCGTCAAGGACATTGACTCACTTGGCTCAGTCATGAACGCCCTTGAGGAGATCCGCAAGAAGCAGTCTGACATCTCTCTTCAGTTCAAGCCCATCAGCGATATGTACAACCTTGTTGAGACCTACTTCGCTGACTCCATGGACAAGGAAGAATCCTACCAAAAGGAGAACATCAAGAAGTCCTGGGACCTCCTCGTTATCAAGGCCAACACCGTCCGTAACGACCTCTAGGGTGAGCAGGGTCAGTACAAGCTGAACCTTATCCAGGGTATCAACGCCCTCACTATTGATGTCAAGGCCTTCCGCCACGATTTCGACACTGAAGGACCCATGGTGCCCGGCCTTGAGCCCCGCGATGCCCTTGAGCGTCTCCGTAAGTTCACTGAGGAATTCTCGGTGCGCAAGCGTAAATACGACTCCCAGCACTCAGGTGAGACCCTTTTCGGTCTTCCCCACACTTCATACCCTGACTTGGTCAAGACTGAGTCTGAGATTGAGCTCCTAGACAAACTTTACTCTCTCTACTCTAAGGTTAAAGACACTATTGCCAGATGGAAGGAAGTGCCATGGACTGAGATTCTTGTTGAAATCGAAAAGATGGTGGAAACCACTGAGATTTTCGCTCGTGATTGCGCCCGTCTCCCCGGTGTCCTCAAGTCTTGGGGTGCCTACAAAGAGCTTAAGACTGAGATCGATGAGATGACTGAAGTGCTCCCTCTCGTTAGCGCTCTTGCTAAGCCCTCTATTCGTGACCGCCATTGGGACGAAGTTGCTGAAATCATGAAGGCGACCATTCCCTACCAGAGCGAAATGTTTATCCTCAAAGACCTCTTGGACATCAAGCTTCTTGACCGTCAAGAAGATATTGAGGAAATCACTGAAAATGCTGACAAGCAGCTCAAACTTCAACAACAGCTAGAAGAAGATATCTGCGCCACTTGGGAAGTTCTTGAACTCGAAATCAAGAACTGGAAGGGTGTAGATGCTCCTTGCACTCTAGGTGGAAACATCCAGGATGTTCAGGAGAAGCTCGAAGATCATCTTAACAACTTGAACTAGATGAATGCCATGAAGTACGTCACTCCCTTCAAGACCGAAGTTACTGACAAGATTGCCCAGCTTTCCGATGTCTCTGACATTATTGAGAAGTGGCTCAAGGTACAGACCCTCTGGACCAACTTGGTCTCTGTGTTCACCTCCGGTGATATCTCCAAGTAGATGCCCACTGAATCCAAGAAATTCTCCAGCATCCACAAGCAATGGCTTAAGATCATGGAGCGCGCCAACGAGCAGAAGAATGTCATCCAGTGCTGCCAGAACGATATCCTCAAGTCTTCCCTTGGATCCCTTCAGGAAGGTCTCGAGTTCTGCCAGAAGAAGCTTGAGAACTATCTTGAAACCAAGCGCTCCATCTTCCCCCGTTTCTACTTCTGTTCCAACGACGACTTGCTCAAGATTCTTTCCCAAGGATCTGACCCCAACGCCGTCCAGGATGACTTCGAAAAACTTTTCGATGCTATCAACCGCGTCACTTTTGACGAACAGGACCGCAAGCTCATTGTTACCATCCATCAGATCTTCTCACAGGGATGTGAGGAAGATATTCAACTCAGTGAAGGTGTCCGTGCCGAAGGAAACATTGAGAACTGGCTCTACGCCGTTGAGCGCGAAATGCAGCGCACTATGAAGTCTATCTGCCTCTCTGGAGCTCAGGACTGCTTCAGTATGCCCCTACGCGAGTTCACTGACGCTTACCCCTCTGCTGTGGCCCTTCTCGGTATCCAGATTATCTGGACTAACCGCCTCCAGGACTGCCTCGAGCGTCCTCGCCACCAAGAGAAGGTCCAGGAGCTTGAGCGCAAGAAGAAGGAGATCAACGCCATTATGGGTGACCTCACTGCCATGTGTCTCGATGACTCCATTACTTCCAAGCTCGTCCGTACCAAGATTGAGACTATGGTCACAATTCAGGTCTACCAACGTGATATGTTCCAGACCATCACTGATGCCGTCAAGGGACAGCGCATTAAGGATGCCAACGACTTCGACTGGCTCAAATGTTGCCGTGTCTACTGGAAGGTCGAAGAAGCCACTGTTGGTGTCTCCGTCACTGATGTCGAGTTCATCTACCAGTACGAGTTCCTTGGTGCCAAGGAGCGTCTCTGCATTACTCCTCTCACTGATCGTTGTTACATCACTCTCTCCCAGGCTCTCGGTATGATGTACGGTGGTGCCCCCGCTGGTCCCGCCGGTACTGGAAAGACTGAGACAGTCAAGGATCTCGGCCGTACTCTCGGTATTTTCGTCGTCGTCACCAACTGCTCTGATGAGCACAAGTTCCGTGACATGGCCAAGATTTTCAAGGGTGTTTGCCAGTCCGGTCTCTGGGGTTGCTTCGATGAGTTCAACCGTATCTCTCTGGCCACCCTCTCTGTGGTCGCCGCCCAGGTCGAATCCATCACCAGTGGAAAGAAGCAGAAGCTCAAGTACTTCATGTTCCCCAACGAAGAGAAGCCCATCAAGCTCGTCGCTTCCTGCGCTTACTTCATTACCATGAACCCCGGTTACGCCGGTCGCCAGGAACTTCCCGAGAACTTGAAGGTTCTGTTCCGTGGTGTGACTATGATGCTTCCCAACCGTCAGGTTATTATGATGGTCAAGCTTGCCTCTGTCGGTTACTCCACTTACCAGCCTCTCTCCAAGAAGTTCAATGTTTTGTACAAGCTTTGCGAGGAGCAGCTCTCCAAGCAACGTCATTACGATTTCGGTCTCCGTAACATTCTTTCCGTGCTCCGTACCGCCGGTAACTCCAAGCGTGCTGAGGCCGCTGGAACAGACGAGGAGATGATTATGGCTCGTACCCTCCGTGATATGAACCTTTCCAAGTTCGTCGCCCAGGATCAGCCTCTTTTCGCCTCCCTTATCAAGGATATTTTCCCTCGCCAGACTAACATTCCCACCAAGACTTACAAGGCTGTCGAGGACGAGGTCAAAAAGCTCCTTAACAGTTACAACTTGATGCACCAGAAAGCTTGGTTGATCAAAATTATCCAGCTTTACGAGACCTCTCTTGTGCGTCACGGATTCATGCTTGTCGGTGCCGCTGGCTGCGGTAAGACTACCATTAATAATGTGCTCACTGAGGCCCTCGGAAACACTGCCGGCCACGACAAGATTGAGATCAAAAAGATGAACCCCAAGTCCATCACTGGTCAGCAAATGTACGGTGTTATGAACAACATCACTGGCGAGTGGGTTCCCGGAGTTTACTCTCAAATCTGGAAGCTTTGCAACGATAAGAAGAACAAGAAGATCTACTGGATCAATTGCGATGGACCCGTCGATGCCATTTGGATTGAGAACCTCAACACTGTGCTCGATGACAACAAGATTCTTACTCTCGCTAACGCTGAGCGTATCCCCATGTCTGACAAGTGCAAGATGACTTTCGAAGTCGAGAACCTTGATAACGCTTCCCCCGCCACTGTGTCCCGCTGCGGTATCATTTACGTGTCTCCCACCGATCTCGACTGGGAGCCTCTCTTCTACACCTGGACTCGTGACCGTAAGGAGCTTAAGACATTCTGCGCCCCTGAGGAGCAAGAATGGACTGACTTCTTTGTTGAAAAGTACATCACCAAGCCCAACCTTGTAACTCTTCTTGCCAAGAGTTTCAACTACGTGATGCCCATCCCCGCTGTCATCCGTGTCACCCAGATGCTCTCCCTCCTTGACGCTGTCCTCCAGCAGTTCCACGGTGTCGAGACCATAGCCAAGAAGGACTTTGAGCACTTCTTCGTGTACTGCCTTGCCTGGGCTTTCGGTGGTCTCTTCGAAACTGAAGAGCGCCAGAGGTTCCACCGTGAGGTCCTTGAGAAGTGCAATGCTCCTCTCCCCCAGATCTCTGCCCACAAGCAGAACTTCGATAAGGAAACTGTCTTTGACTACTACGTTGACTCTGAGACCAAGACCTGGAAACTCTGGGTTGCTGTCACTTGGACGCCTCCCCGTCGCCTCGTCTTTTCCCAGCTACTCATTCCCACCACTGATTCCACTCGTGCTGAGTACATCTGCAAGAAGATTGCCAACCTCCCCTACGAGAAGCACAAGCTCCGCAAGGAGTGGGGTCTCCGCCACACCCTTCTCGTTGGTGGTGCTGGTACCGCCAAGACCTCCGTGCTTATTATGTACTCCAGTGGGTTCGACTCCTCTGAGATGCTTTTCAAGCGTATCAACTTCTCCTCTGCCACTACTCCCCTCAATTTCCAGGAGGCTATTGAGTCGGAAGTCGAGCGTAAGCAGGCCCGTATCTTCGTGCCCCTCGGTGGCAAGAATATGACCATCTTCTTGGATGATCTTAGCATGCCCTTCATTAACGCTTGGGGAGATCAGATTACTCTTGAAATTACCCGTCAACTCATTGACCAGAAGGGTTTCTACTTCTTGACCAAGGACGATCGTGGTACTTTCAAGCAGATCAACTAGCTCCAGTTCGTTGCCGCTATGAACCATCCCGGAGGTGGTCGTAACGACATCCCCAATAGACTGAAGCGTCAATTCTTCTCTCTCAACATGACTCCTCCTTCCACTCGCTCAATTGAGAACATCTATGGTCGCATTTTGGAAACCATCTTCAAGCCCAAGTACTACAACAAGGACATCATTGACATGAAGGACGTCATCATTCAGGCCACTATCATGCTCTGGGAAACCGTCGCTAAGCGTCTCCTCCCCACCCCCGCCAAGTTCCATTACCAGTTCAACATTCGTGAGCTCGCCCGTGTTTTCGGTGGTATCTGCAAGGTTGGCCAGCAGTACGAGCACAAGGTCATCGAGAAGTGCTCCAGACTTAAGGAAAAGATCCAGCCTCAGCTCTTCTACATCGGTCTCTGGCGCCACGAGTGCGAGCGTACCTTTGTTGACAAGCTTATCAACAACAACGACAAGAAGGTCTTCTTTGATATCCTCAACAAGGTCACCAAAGAAAAGTTCCGTGAGTCCCAGGGCTTCGATGACGACCTCCTCATGACTAACTTGCTTTTTGCTGACTTCCAGCGTGAAGACGTCTTCGATGAGTATGGAGAGCTTGCTGAAAAGGCTCCCTTCGTTTATGAGGCTTGCCCCGACATCGAAAACATTCGCAAACTTGTGAACAAGAAACTCGATATGTACAACGAAACCTACCCCGCCAAAAAGATGAACCTCGTTATTTTCGACGATGCTCTTTTCCATCTCCTCAAGGTTTGCCGTATCATTAACACTGCATCAGGAAATGCTCTCCTCGTCGGTGTGGGTGGTTCCGGAAAGCAATCTCTTACCAAGCTTTCGTCCTTCATTTGCCAGCAGATCTTCTTCTAGATCTCTCTGACCAAGAGTTACGGAGACTCAAACCTCAAGGAAGACATCAAGGGACTTTACGAGTTGGCTGGCCCCGGAGGCAAGTCTGTCACTTTCATCCTGACTGACGCCGAAATCAAGAATGAGACCTTCCTTGAAATGATCAACTCTATGCTCGCCACTGGAGAAATTCCCGGCCTCCATACCAAGGAGGATCGCGATCTTATCCCTCTCCAACAGAAGACTGTCTACATGAAGGAAGCTGGCCAGAAGGGCGAAGATCCTTCCATGCTCGAAATGTGGATCTACTTTATCAACCGTGTCAAGGATTGCCTCCACACTGTTCTTTGCTTCTCACCTGTCGGCACCAAGTTCCGCACACGTGCACAAAAGTTCCCCTCCCTCTTCTCTCAGTGCAATATTGATTGGTTCTTGCCCTGGCCCGAGGAGGCGCTTATCTCTGTGTCTGACAAGTTCCTTTCCGACTTTACCATTGATAACACCAAAGCGATCAAGAGTGAACTTATCACTCATATGGGTAAAGTCCACAACATGGTTACTGAAGTGTGCGCAATTTACTTCGCCTAGATGCGTCGCAATGTGTACGTTACCCCTAAATCTTATCTCTCTTTCATTGCTATGTACAAGGAACTTTATGGCCAAAAGTACAAGCTTATCGATGTTGAAGAGCAAAACATTAACAACGGTCTCGAGAAACTCGCTGAAGCCACTCAGGGTGTTGAAGAGCTCAAGGTTGACCTCAAAAAGGAAGACGCTAAGCTCAAGGATGCCTCAGAGGCCACCGACAAGCTCCTTAAGGAACTCGATGTCGAAAACAAGAAGGCCGACATCAAGTCGAAGGAAGTCGCCGCTGTTACTGATGCTTGCATGGAACAGAAGGCGAATATTGGATAAGAAAGAGCGGCAGCCGAGAAGGATCTCGAAGCTGCCATGCCTTTCTTGCGTCGTGCTGAAAAGGCCGTCGAAAGTATTAAGCCTGCCGATATTGGTGAGCTTAAGGTGATTAAGAAGCCTGCCGAGGCTACTCGTCTCATCATGGACGCCGTCAACATTCTCTTCTTAGATCCCCTTGTACCCGTTGCTACCCGTACTTTCAACATTCTCAAGCAGGAGTGCCCCTTCATTCAGGACTCCTACGACGAATACGCCGGTAAGCAACTCCAGGGTAACTTCTTGGGTTAACTTAAAACCTTCTCCAATGAGGATAAGGATAACATCAATGAAGAGACTATTGAGCTCCTCGAGCCTTACCTCACTAGCAAGACCCCTGATGGTCAAGAAATGTTCTCACCAAAGGTCGCCAAAAACGCTTCTAATGCCCTCGAGGGTCTTTGCACTTGGGCCGCTGCTATGTCTGACTACCATAAACAGTCTAAGATTGTGAAGCCCAAGCTCCTTCTCCTCGCCAAGCGTACCATTGAGCTCTAGGAGGCCGAGGCTAAACTCGAAGCTGCTTCTCTAGAGCTTGCCGAGGTCAATGCCCTCAAAGCCAGCCTCCGCAAGAAGTTCGATGGCCAGATGGCTTCAAAGAACGCCCTTCAAGAATAGGCCCAGAAGACAAAGAGAAAGATGGACCAGGCTAACAAGCTTATCAACTCTCTTGCCGACAACAAGGTCCGTTGGATCTAAAACTCTAACGAGTTCAAGGCCACTAAGATGCGCCTTGTTGGTAACGTCGCCAAGGCTTGCGCTTTTGTTTCCTACTGTGGACCTTTCAACGCTGAGTTCCGTACCTTATTGACTGACCAGTACTTTATGGGTGACTTGGGCGCCCGTGGCATCCCTGCCTCGGAAGAGTTCAACATCTCCGAATTCCTTGTCGACCAGGTTACTGTTGGTGAGTGGAACATGCAGGGTCTTCCCGCTGATGAGCTTTCCGTCCAGAACGGTATCATGGTTACCCGCTCCTCTCGCTACCCCCTCATGATTGATCCCCAAGGCCAAGCTATTAGCTGGATCAGAAACCGTGAGCCCCTCCTCATTGAGAAAGACCAGATCATCACTTTGAACGTACCCGATCTCCGTGCCGCCCTTAAGCTTCCTCTTATGGAGGGCTGGCCTCTTCTCATTGAGTCTATCGAGAATGAAGTCGACCCCATGCTCGACCCTCTCCTCGAAAAGCAGATCACTGTCAAGGGACGCAACCGCACAATTAAGATTGCTGACTAGGATCTTGACTACGACTTGAAGTTCCGTCTTTACATGACTTCTCGTCTTGCTAACCCCCATTTCTCCCCCGAGCTCGCCGCCAAGACCACCATTATTGATTTCACTGTCACCCAAGGTGGACTCGAGCAGCAGTTGCTTGCTCGCCTTATCTCCAAGGAACAGAAGTCTCTTGAAGAACAGCTTACCCAGCTTCAGGAGGAGGTTACCTCCAACACCAAGGTGCTCGCTGATTACGAAGCCGCTCTCTTGGACCGTCTTGCCAACTCCCAGGGTTCCCTCCTCGATGATGTTGAGCTTATTGATGTGCTCGCCACTATTAAGCTTAAGTCCAAGGAGGTTAACGAGAAACTCGTTGAAGCTCGTGAGAAGACCATTGAAATTGGTGAGAAGCGTGAGCTTTTCAGACCCGTTGCCGCCCGTGGCTCCGTGCTCTATTTCTGCGTTGTCGAGATGATCCAGATCAACTGGATGTACAACACTTCCCTACCCCAGTTCCTCACACTTTTCGATTATGGTATTGATAAGTCACCCAAGGCCCCCGCTGTTAAGGACCGTGTCCACAACATTATTGTTGCTCTTACCCGCAAGGTTTACAGATACATTAACAGAGGTCTCTTCGAACGTGACAAGGTTACCTTCAAACTCATGATGGCCATGCGTATTCTTATCAAGGCCGGCCACTTGACTGCCGGCGATGTCGGTGTCTTCCTCAAGGCCGGTGCTGGTATCGATGACCGTAACAAGAAGTACAACTGGATGGACCAGAAGACCTGGCTCAACATTGTTGCTCTTTCCAAGCACAAGTTCGGAAATGAGCACAACTTCTTCTTCAAGGACTTGCCCGAGCGTATCGGCAGACTTGAGAAGGACTGGAAGAAATTCTTTGATGAGAACGAGCCCGAGATGGTTCCCGTCCCCGATTACGAAGACAAGATCCTTGCTGATCAGAACATCGGCCATTTCTTGCACCTCTGTCTTATCCGCTCTTGCCGTGAAGACAGAACTGTGCTTGCTTGCACCAAGTTTATCCGTAAGGTGCTCGGTGACGAATACACTCAGCCTGTCACTGATTAGATTTCCGAAATCTTCGATGAGTCAAGCTAAACTATTCCCGTTCTCTATCTCCTTTCCGCTGGTGCTGATCCCACCAACAACATTGATGAGTTCGCCCGCAAGAAGAAGAAGTTCACCGTGAACAAGGTCTCCATGGGTGAAGAGCAGGAGAAGCCTGCTCTTGAGATGCTCAAGGTTGGCCAAGCCACCGGAGCCTGGCTCATTCTTAACAACTGCCATTTGTCCCTCGAGTTTATGGCAGCTATGGAAGAACTTCTTTTCCCCAAGGGCGTTGAAATCCACGAGGAATTCCGTCTCTGGATTACCTGTGCCCCTGATAACTCTTTCCCTCTTGGTCTCCTCCAGATGGCAATCAAGGTCACCATTGAGCCACCAAAGGGACTCCAGGCTGGACTTGCACGTACTTTCTCCACTATGGTCAACCAAGACTTCCTGGAGAAGGTCGAGCCCTACGACAAATGGAGATCCATGGTCTTTGCTTCATGCTTCCTTCACTCTGTTGTCTAGGAACGCCGTAAGTTCGGACCCCTCGGTTTCTGCATCCCCTATGAGTTCAACAACTCTGACATGGAAGCCTCCCTCCTCTTCATTGAGAAGCACATGAACCAGGCTGCCGCTCTTGGCACTGCCCTTTCATGGAAGGCCGTGCAGTACATGACCACTGAAGTCCAGTACGGAGGAAAGATCACCGATGATCTTGATCGTGAGCTCTTTATTGAGTACGGCCGCCTCTGGCTCAACGATTCTATCTTCACTCCCAACTACTCCTTCAACACTCTTATGAACGACTTTGTTTACCAGATTCCTGACCAGAGTGAGCACAGCAAATTTGTTGAGTACATCTCTACAATGCCCGAGAAGGATCACCCCCTCATTTTCGGACTTAATGGAAATGCCGATCTTACTTACCGTCTTAAGGAGTCTGGTGAGATGGTTGCCGTTCTTATCGAAACCATGCCCAAGCAGAGTTCCGGTATTGGAGGCAAGACCCGCGAAGAAGAGGTCAAAGAAAAGCTTGAAAACGAACTTATCAAGTTGCTTCCCCCAGATTTCAACGATATCGAAATTGAAGAGCGCCTCAGAGCACTTAAAGGCCCCCGTGGCATCACTGATGTCGGAAAGGCCATTCCCCTCAATGTGTTCCTCTTCCAGGAGCTACAGCGTTTCCAGATGGTGCTAACCATTGTGCGCCGTACTATGAGCGACATGGTTTAGGCTATTGACGGTCAGATTATTATGACTCCCGATATTGTTGACTCCATCAACGCTGTGAGTGACTTCCGCGTGCCCCGCAAGTGGCAATTCGACCCCACTGGTGTCGAAATCTCCTGGATGACTCCCGGTATGGCTGCCTGGTTGAAGGGTCTTATTGACCGTCACCATCAGCTTAACAACTGGTTGTTCAAGGAGCGCCCCCAGAGTTTCTGGCTCACCGGTTTCTTCAACCCTCAAGGTTTCTTGACTGCTATGAAGCAGGAAGTTACCCGTCAAAAGCGTAGCGAAGGCTGGTCTCTTGATGAGGTCGACTTCAAGACTGAGGTGCAGAAGGAAATTATCGGTGGCGATGATGGCCGTATTGAGGGCAAGACCCTCAACCCTCCCCCAGAGGGCGTCTTGGTTCACGGTCTTTTCCTTGAAGGCTCCCAGTGGAACAAGGCTGAGAAGCGTTTCGAAGAGCAGGTCGGTAAGGATCTCTTCTTCAACTTCCCTATCATCCACGTGAGTGCCGAGTCCACTAACATCGTGAGCAACTAGGGCCCTGGCGCCAAGAAGCAAGCAGCTGGCAACAAGAATGATACCCACTACTTCTGCCCTGTTTACAAGTACCCCAAGCGTAACGATAGGTACTTGATCTTCCGCGCCCACCTCAAGGCTGACCCACCAGCCAACTCCAACCTCAAGACTGCTAACGCAATGACTTGGGCCGCCAACTGGAAGCTCAAGGGTGTCTGTCTCCTCTGCTGCAGAGAATGAGCAACCATAGATGGACCCTGACCGCCGCTCCAAGGCAAATTATAATAGATCTGTTTACTTTTTTATCTAAACCTATC
>Ga0075493_1582868_pt1 | contig 13103 bp, 22 predicted proteins | sample DEB08_RNA2_14_FD_73466 | JGI IMG/M metagenome (GOLD analysis project Ga0075493, IMG submission 73466) | Aqueous microbial communities from the Delaware River and Bay under freshwater to marine salinity gradient to study organic matter... | ecosystem: Environmental > Aquatic > Marine > Coastal...
GTTTGATTAAATTGATTTGAAAGTCTTAACTTGGCATACTACTTGAGTTGTCATCTTGACTAGCCGATTACTCCATTTGCTGCTGGCATGGAATATTTCAAGTTTGGTGTATTTCTCGTGTCACTGAGTCAAAGTAGTGTGTGTTGTTCAGTCTTTCTTCCTGGTCTGGTTGAGAAAGTGCAGATCACTCTTCCTCTGAGCCGTAGCCTTCGCCTTCCTCCTCTTGCATGCGGCGAAGTCTTTCCATTTCCTCGTCACGCTCAGGTCTGTCTTCCTGCTCGCTGTCTTCGAGACGAATGTTCAACTCGGCGTTATCGTCGACCTGAGTGGGGTCGTTGTCGACATCGACGGATTCACAGTGCATAATGGAGTACAAGAGCTTCTCGCGGAGTTTGCTCTCAGTAGCGTAAGGAGGAAGTGTCAGCCTGAAGAAACAGGTTGCGCCGATGGGCAAGTTGTCCTAGCCTTTATCTTCACGTAGCTCAATCGTGTGCTGCTGGACGTCCTCATCGCCGCGGAGAGGAAGTCTTGTGCGACCCCAGACGAATCTTAAGTACTTGATCTTCTCAGTTTCATTGAAGGACTCGAACACCTTCCAGAAGCGTTTGACCACTTCATGAGTCACGCTACAGTTCTTGTAACTGGTAATTTCTTTGAAATGCTCCAAGTCAATCGTGGGGTTACCGACAACCTTCTGCTCGAGGTCTTTCCAGGACAAGAAAGTCAGGAAGGACGACTTAAAGATCTTGTCGATGCCCTTCTTCATGTACTTGATCTGTTTCTTGCCTTCGTTCAATCGCATGTCGATGGTCTTTCTGATGAAGTCCTCCAAGTTGTCATGCGTCACTTTGATTTTGTCACCTCCTGGCACCAATTCAACGTAGTCACCATTGGAAAGATGGGTCTGCATCGTGAGCTCAAACTTATCGAGAGACTTTCCTTTAGCCTTACGGTTGCGGTAAGTCTCGAAGTTGTTGAACATGTTGGTCTCGATTTCCTTCAGATCGTTATCGGTGATGTTTTCGCCGGCCAACTTCTTCCAGAAGATAGGTGCAAGGTCCAGACTCAACAAGATGCCCGAGCGAAGACTGAGGCCGATAAGAGCTCCCAAAAACTTCCACATCTTCATTTGAGCGTCGGTGGTGGCCGCGGGGTTGATGACCCACTTGTCACGATTGTCTCCAACGAGTGCCTTCTGATTACCACATGGCATCAGGAGAGGAAGCGCTGTCGACTGAAGCTCGATGCAGATGACGGTGAGTGACTCTCTAAAGAGACCGCCGTCGTCGAGGGCACCCTCGCCCATGAGTTTGACGAACCAGGCGCCCTTGTTGGTGTTAGGGGTGTTAATGTGCATGCCTCTGTACGCGTCCTTCATGCGGTTGGCTGCGACCTGGGCGAAGACAGTCCACTCTCCTTTAGTGTCTGTTTTGCCCGCCAGTCGCTTATCATTGGCTTGCTTCCTGTAGATGTGAATTGACTAATGGTCGCTGTCCTGTGCGCCAAGCGTGTTAATAAACGTACGCAAGTGCTTATTCTTAAGACACTGGGGAATGTTCTTCCTGTACTGGCGGTAGTTGCCAATAATGTCGAATCTGTTCGTCCTCTTGGCCTCGTTGGCGATGATTGGGAACAGCCCGCCGATGTGTTTGCAGAAGTTCACGATGAGCAGCATGTGGTTGTGCTTGCACTTCTCCGTTATCTCATCTTCCATTACCTTCGAGTCGAACTTGACTTTCTTGGAGACCTCGATAGTACTCCAGTCAATGTCGCCAAAGCTAGTCTCCTTAGTGCTGTTGTAGATGAATTCCTCGATCTTGGAAAGGAACACCTTGCGCTTATCAGCGTCCAAATGATCATTGATCTCGTTGAGCGATGCGTCGAACTCAGTATACTTTGCTTGGTTAGCCGTGATGAGCTTCTAGTTTGGTCTGAAACCGTAATCAGGTGTCATGCTGACGCTGATGTTCGCGAGTGACTCGGTGTTCGCTGTGTAGAATTCTGAGAGTGTGATGGCTGATGAGGCAGTATTCTCCTTCAGAGGCTTCGCTGAGACCGCATAGATCATGGGGTTAATGTCATGTCTAGTCACCCGGCTGACTTCATCTCGTGTCAGTGTAACTCCTGCAGCATTTCCGTTGCCAAGAGCGTAGTATTTGACTTCGGCGGGGGCAGCTTCAGTGTCAACGAGGGTTGAAAGTTCGGGCCACTTGAGCTCCTCAAGGTTCGCGATGGGACGCTTGACCGCAAGAAGAGGCTCTGTAACGTCAACAGCACACTTTTGGCAGAAGTAAGTGAAAGTGTTGTCCGTCTTGGTGAAGTGGAGCAATCCTGACACGCTTTGTGCGCACTTGGAGCACGTTTGCGAGTGGGAGTAGCATCCTTCACTCTTGCCTCGAGTCTTGCTTTGACCGTCTGTCGTAATGTAGAGGGTCGACTGTCTGACGAAGAAAGTGGCAATCTCGATTCCTTAGAACTCTTTGATTCTCTTAAAGGACTCCTCTTTGACGAATGGGGCGAATTTTCCAACTACGAAGAATGGCTTCAAGTCCTACTTAGGCTTTTCTTCCTTGGGCTTTTCTTCCTTAGGCTTCTCCTCCTTGGGCTTCTCCTCCTTGGACTTTTATTCCTTGGGCTTTTCTTCCTTGGGCTTCTCCTCAGTCTCAGGTTTGACTTCAGGTGCTTTTTCCTCAGGAGCATCTTTCTCTTCTGGCTTGGCTTCAATGGATGGAGAGTCTGCCTTTTCGGATTCCTCTTTGACCTCTGTTGTCTCTGCGGTTTCCTCCTTGGTGTCATCTTTGGAGACTTCGGACTTTTCTTCTTTCTTCTCCTCTTTCTCTTCTTCCTACTTGACGACAGGTTCTTCCTACTTGACGACGGGCTCTTCCTACTTGACAACGGGCTCTTCCTGAGGAATTTCAGTGACATATGCCGCTGTGATGTTTTCTCCTGCTGCAAGTCTGTGGATCTAGTACTTGCCAGTGAAGAAGGTGACCTCCGTGGGCTTGAAGACCATGCGCTCTTCGTTGTCGGTGTTGTAGCAACCCCACGTGAAGACCTTGTTGAGTCCATTGAGTCTCATCATGACGTGCAGATTGCCGACGACAACCTCTTCGATGGAGTTAATCTTCATGTCGCCGAAGTCAACAGGCTTGAAAGTCTTTGACTCTTTGATGTCGGCGCCTTGACCCAGCAAGCCGTACTGGTTCTTACCAATAGTTCTGAACTCGTAGAGGCCCTTCTCGGTGTCACCATCACTGCGTTTGAACTGAGCGAGCACAACTTGGGATCTGCCGCTGGTAGTCTTGCAAACCCAGACCTTCTCGGCAAACAGTGTACTCTTTGCTTCAGCTTCCTTCTCAGGCTCCTCTTCTTTCTTGTCTTCTTCGTCTTTGACTTCAGTGTTGATAGGTTCGCCTTCGGAGTCTTCTTCTGGGATAGGAAGCATATCTTCGTTCTCGCTGTCGCTCTTCGCCTATTCAGCTGACTTCGCTTCCTCAGCCTTCTTTTCTTCCTCGGCCTTCTTTTCTTCATCCTTCTTTTCTTCTTCCTTCTTTGCAGGCTCTTGTTAGCCGTCGATAGGAAGTTCGTAGAAGCCGAATTTGGAGCCGATTTCCATGCCGATAGCCTTCGCGAACTTTTCTCCGGAGCCGTAAACTTTTCCCTTCTCTGTGACAGCGCACGTGGTACGTCTCTCAGTGCTAATTTGCATAATCTTGTCTTTCTTGTCGGGGAAGGAGATCTCGCTCTCGTGGATGTTATCGACGTGCGAGTTGGTGTTGTCTTCAAAGTGCTTGCGCTTGTTATTGCCGGTGCCGTAGACGTTGCCACTCTTGAGCAAGAAGATGCGGCAGTCTTTACCAAAGGTCATCTACTAGAAGTTGAAGTGGTCTCTGTCGTTTCCACCTGGGCCGTAGACCTCAGTCTCAACCTCTCCGTCCTCTTTCGGGCTTTCAACAACATAGTGATCACCATCATTGTCGATCTTGTATCCCACTAGTCGTTGGTTCTTCTCTAACTTATAGTCAGCTTATTGTTGCGTTTGCATTATTTGAGGAGTGAGTTCCTGGTCGTTCAGCTTGACAGTGAAGACCTAGTTGTGGTACACGGGGTAGTGCATGTATACAGAGTCGAAGTAGACGTTCTGGAAGGCGCTTCTCTTCGTAATCTGGTTTTGGTTGAGCAAGGCTAGGCTGTGTTTGCCTTCAGGGTCAGAGGTTAACTCCATTTGCGCAAAGCGGTCATCAAATTTGCTCGTGTGGCTAACCTTGATGAAAAGCTTCTCTGCACCTGGCTCAGAGAGCTTGCAGGTGAAACCACCCATGAAGCTGGGCTTCGAGGTCTCGATTTCCTGTGTGAGGATGCGCTCTTCCGTGCTCAGCTGGGAGTAGAAGAGGAGGTACTTGTTGAGGTCGCTGTAGACTCCTTCCTCAAGCAGCTTGCTCTGAAGAAGAGTGTGACTCAGGAGGTTGTTGCGGAACCAGAACGTGATTTGAGGTACCTTTTGACTGACTTGATAGAACTTGTAGATGACTTCGAATACAAGACGGAGTGATTTGTTCCACTTTTCAGGAAGTTGGAAACGCTTGTAAAGGCTTTCTTTCTCCGAATACACTCGCTTCTCAACAGACTCTCCGCTTTCGAGATCGAAGCATCCCTGCTTGAACTACTTTTTGACCTTTCTGCTTTCTTCATAGTCTGCGTTATCCTGCTCATCGAAGTTCTTGAAAAGGGACTTGACGAGGGGCAGTCTCGCAATTTCTTCGTAGATAGAGGGGTCAAGGTTGGACTTGATCGCCTTGTCGAGGATCTGGATGATCAACCACCAGAACTTCTCTTTTAAGCTCCTGCTGCCGATAAACAGGTTGTTAATGGTGACAAGAATACTGAGTAGGTCAGGAATGGAGTCTTTAATAATCTCAAAGCCCACCTTGATCACCTGTTGAAGCAGTGGCACGATGATGTAAGGGTTCGTCAACTGGGCAGCTTTGCTTTCAGACTGGAAGAACTTGCTTATCAGTTGGTTGGCCTCGGTTCTTGAGCCTTGGATGTCTTTCAAGTTCTTGCCGTATGCTTCAATGATTCCCTGGTTGATCATTTTCTTGACCAGCGGCTGGTACTTCTCGTCCGTGCTCGCGATTGATACCACCTGCTGTAGGAAGTCCTTGTACTCGACAATGTAAGTCTTGTTCTCTGTGATGTAGGCTTCGTTTCCAAGCACCTTCAGGAAGGTGTTGAACGAGTCCATGTCTTTGGATGTGATCAAGAGCGATTTGAAGATCTCGGAGATTTTGTCTTTCTTGATCAGGCTCCAGAATATGCGACGGCAGTACATGTTGAAGAGTCTCTCTAAAGACTTTTCATAGCTCAGGGCAAGGTCTTGGTCGTCAGCGGTGCTGATTGCCCTGTTGTAAGCGTCTTCGACGGCGCGGCCATCTTGCTGCGAGCGAGGGTGTGATCCGTCCTTGATAGCTTGGTACGAGTACATCAGGAAATTGTTTGGAAGTTCGTATTCTTCGGCACGCTTGTTGTTTCTGAACATTAAGTCCTGTTTCTGCTCACTCGCCTCCTGCTCTTCGTCAATAACGAGACCTTCGTCTTTCACTTGCTTGAGAAGGCTGGCCAGCAGAGCCGTCTTCGCTTCGACGCCGGGAACCGTCTTTGTCTTTTTGGCAAGAGCGGGGCTGATGCCTCCATACCTGATAAGCTCCCTCACGAAAGCACTGTCAAAGTCTTCATCAACGGGCGCTCCAGCCTGAACCTTCATCGCCTAGTTACCGCCGCCCTGGCACAAGTCGGTAAGGCTTTCGAAGTCTGCCCTATTAATGGTCAAGACGGGCTTGGTGGCCAAGTCGAGGTACTTTTCGCCACCCTCGTTTTGCTTCTTCATCAAATGCTTAGCCACTGTGTTGAGCTTCACATTGTAGGTGATTGCCGAATGACTCTGGTTGAGGATATCGACACCGTTGCCATTGAAAAGAGCATCTGGCTCGATGAGCGCGACCTGGTTCTCTGTTTGCACCTGTTCGTCATCGTTCTTGGACACGAACACGTCACTGCCACTCACAATTCTGATCTCCTTGTTCTGCTCCAGTCCATCAAAGTTAAGTCCCTGCAGCACGCACACTCTCAGCAAGTGTTTGTCGTTCTTAATTTCAGGGTTAACGGCAGCGGCGTAGATCCTGTTCTTGACCAGCTTCATGTTGGTCTCCTGCTGTTTCAGCAGACTCTTCTGGTTTTCACAAGCATTGCTTCGAATGTTGAAGCAGTGTTGCTCGAGCCATTCCAGCAAAATAATCTCACCCTTCATCTCAACAGACGACTCCTTGCACACAAACTTAAGCATCTTCTCGTAGAAGCCAGACTCGCGTAAGGTCTTCAGGAATGCTTGCGAGTTGTTCTCGAGTTAGTAGTCGATGAGCTTGAGAAGCATCGTGCGGCTGTTCATCTGCTAGATGTCGACTTTGCTTGATACGTCGCTTTTGTCCGCTGAGTCGAGCAGCTGACTGTCTTCCATCAGCTGCTTGAACATGTCTGAGGTCAAGTTGAATTGCTTGGCTTCTGCTTCGGATGCGGCCTTGCCTCTTGGTTTGTCATTCTTTTGGACGACACTGACTGTAATGGGGTTGTTCACCTTGAGGTAGTCGGACGTCTTGTTCGGGTTAAAGGTGAGCACGTCGAGGTTGTTACTGTCGCGGGACTCCTTCAGCTGTAAATCATTTTTGTTCCATCCCTCATCTCTCTTCAAGAAATTGTGATGGACATGGCCGACAACTTTGAGCTACTCTTTACTTTTATCAGTTCTCACTGTGGTGTAAGGTGCCAATCCCGTGAAATCAGCTCCGGGAATCAAACTCAGCAGCACTTCGACTTCTCTTGGCTTATTAATCTTTCTGTAGTCCTTGACGAGAGAGCAGATCAAAGTGCTGATCTCTTTGCGCCATGGGTGGGCTTCCGAAGACTGACTCTCGTAGATGAACCTCAGCAGACGAGCAAGTTCACACGAGATGGCGTACTGGCCCTGAGATTCAATGGCTGACTTTGCCCACATCTTTTGACGAATGCTGAGCAAGTAGTGGTGGATGAAGCACAAGAATTTGGAGTTCTTGAATTTCAGCGTCGGTTGAATCTTGTTCAGGATCTCGTACGCGAAGCCAGACCTGTCTTGCTCCAGCTGGCTCACGGTCTCTTCGAAAATTTCGAAGGGAAGTTGCATTTTGAGCAAGTCGTTCAAGATTTTGATGACTGTGAATTTGGTGCGAGGTGGCGCGTACACGAGCAAGTTCAAAAGAATTCTGAGTTGCTCAGGTGTGGCGACCTTCTGCATCATAGAGAGCAGGTTGGGAGAGACGCCACTGGAGGTGATGCTCGTGAACATCTCGAGCAAATGCAAGAGCTTCATCAGGAAGCTGCCGGAGTACAGTCGAATGATCTGGCCCATCTCGCGCTTAGATCTCTGTTCAGCCTTGCGGATCGCCTCTTCTTTCTCCTTTTGCTCCTTGGCTTCTTGCTCGGCCTTTCTAGCCTACTCTACGGCCTCGGGATCTTCTTTGGGTTAAGGCTCTTCAGCTGCAGCACCTTCCTCAGCAGGAACTTCGTCCTTCTTTTCTTCTTCGGCAGGGGCCTCTTCCTTGACCTCCTCCTCTTTAATTGCGTCTTTGGGTTGTTCAGCTTCTTTTGCTTTCTCTTGTTTGACCTCTTCGTTAACGTCGAGCAGGAGAATGTCATCAAGGGTCTTGCCATCCTCGAGAAGTGAGTCCGAGAGCTGGCTTCGCTGCTGGACATAGATCGTCCAGTCGACACCCTTGTGCTTCTGCAAGATACTGATGTAACGCTAGATTTCGGAGAAAATGATTCCGAACACCTCAGACAGAAGAGTTTCACTAGGTTTCTCACGGATCACAGACTTTTGACGCGACAGGGAGTTGATGTCCTGTGAAGCGGCTTTAATCTGGATTTGCTCTCCGGTGTCCTTCTCGAACAACCTGTTGAGGGTGAACAGGAAAAGCAACTCGAACAGGCTGAACATCTCCTAGGCCATCGTGCTTCCTTACTGTTTAAAGTCACTTTTGATGGGCTTACCCCAGAGTTACTTGAGTTTTGGTGTCTCATGCAACGCTGTGAAGACCTGCAGCTTGGACAGCGATGCATGGTCACGGCCCGTCAGCTTCCACTTCAATGAGCTCAAGATGAGTTTGATCTCAGATTCAGTGGTCGCTTTCTTGAGGGAGCGGACAAACGTGTTGAGCACGTTGAAGAAGTACCCGCGTGCTTTGTCTTCCAGACTGGTGCCACAGCCACGAAGGTTGTCGAGGTAGTGGGCAAGTGTGTTTTTGTTGTTCCGGAGAGAGGTACAGAACCAATTCAAGGAGTCTTCGAACCACGACTTGTTCAACTAGATGTCGAATAAGGAGCTGAAGATTAAGAGGCCGGTGATTCGTTGCTAGGCCTTCAGGTACACAGTCTCAACTGACTTCTGCACCTTCTGCACCGGGCATGAGATCTGGAGCACTTTGAGGACTTCCGAGGAGCAGGACTGGTAGATTTCCTTTTGTTTCGAAGTCTTCGATTTTATGGCTCCCTAGTCTCTCTTCTTCTGCTTCCAGCTATCAAGAGACTCTTTCCAGTCAGCAGGAGGACCTTCCTTGACTTCGTCTACAGGGTCAGCTGCTGCGAGTGAGCTCTCCTTGGCGAAGAGGGATGAGTTGGGGGCTTGGAGTTTGATCAAAAACTTTGCTTTTTCGATGATTTGGTCGTACAACTCCGCCCACTCGGTGTCTTCTCTCTTTGACTTCTCGGCTTCGATCTGCTCTTTCTCTTCGGCGTTGAAGAACTCTTCTTGCTTGGTGACTTCAACCATTTAAATCTCACTCTCATCCTCTTTAGCGGTGCTTGCATTGGTAGCGGTGTTGATCTACTCAGCCTAACGTTCTTCTTTCTTCTTCTCCTCTTCCACCTAGGTTTTCTTTTTGGCCTTATCAAGGCGGGCCTGCTTCTCCTTCCTGAACTGAGCTTCAACTTCATTTGCAATTCTGTCGCCGATTTGTGACTTCTAATCTTGAGTCCACTTTCTGATCTGACTCGCATTCTCGAACATCTTAATTAGAGTGGCAGAATCGTTTCGATCTAACTCCGCAAGGTCGCCACCATAAGTAACTAACTGCTCAAAGGTTTCAAGCATGCCTGATAGCTTTAGAATGACGGCGAAGGTAGCTCTGGCGACACGTTCTCCATTCTGACTGCCTAGCATGGCAAGCATCTTGACAGCCATAGCTGGGTTCATTTAAAGTTTCTTCTTCAAGGAACTCAAGGCTGTGAACACATCACCGCTTTTCTCGTTGAATACTCTGTCGAGAAGCGCATCGAGTTCTTTTTGACGAGCATCGGTTGCTTGACAGTCTTAATCGGAGGAGGTTTCCAGTCCGAGACTCTTGTACTTTGTGGCCAACTCTTGCACCTCGGCACTGAAGATGGAGTCAAAGCGGGACTCGATACCACCGGACATCAGGTTGGTCTAGATCAAGAGCTTCTCGATTTACTTTGATTCGTCTGTCGAGCTGTTATTTGACGTTTAGTTCGACGTCTTGATCAAGTTGTAGCCGACCGAGCTGACGAAGTAGGAGAGACTGCGGCCGAGCTTGCTCAAGAAGTTGAGACATTCTTTTTGGCCGCCAAGGTCCTTGTTCTCTTCAAGCCCGAGGTCTTTGGCGTGACTTTGGACCAAGTTGAAAATTTTGCTGAGGGACTTGATCAGCATGAGAGACGATTTCATGAAGACAGGAAGCAAGTGGGTGTCAAGCTTGGCAGTGGTGAAGATCTGGACAAAGGTGTTGACAATAGTTGCCTGAGGAGGCTTCTACTGCAAGAAGTGGTTCACAAAAGTGGCGAACTTCTGGAAGTGACCGAGCTGGTCTTTCCAGTCTTCCTCGGTCTTGAACTCGCTGAAAGACTTTTCGATGCTGTCGTGGAAGGCCTGCAGCTGATCGTTGAGTTCAACGGAGAGAGTCGAGAACACAAACTGGATTTGCTCTTCCAGTTTCTTCAGAACTTGGTCTTCTCGCTCGTAGCGGTCAGTGACCTCCTACGAAGTGGCCTTGATTCTGCCTTGAGTTTACTCCGACAAATTGCTGTATTCCACGGCAAGTTTACTGGAGTAGACGCGGAGGAAGGCATTGGCCGACAGGGAGTAAGTCTAGCTTTTAGTGACTTTAAAGAGGCTCTTCTGGCCCATCTTGTTGGCGTCGAGCACGGAGAGTGCAAAGTCTTTCTAGATCTTGCAACACTCGGTGAAAACCTTTTGTGTCAACGCGATTTCATTTTGGTCGCCCATGACTAATTTGCCTGATGTCTCCGGCTGCGAGAGGTAGTCCAAAAAGATTGAGCAGTTGGAACCGGGCTTTCCGTTGGCGGCAGTGTTAGTAAGAGACTCCAGCAGGGCTGACACGATGTCTTTAGAGCTCTAGTAGATGAGGTTGATGGAGCTGACCATGATGTTGACGCAGCCCTGGCGGATCTGCTCCCACAGGAAGCGCATCTCCTTCTCGTCGTCGCCAGCTTCAAACTCTTGGCAGTAGCCTTTTTCGATGAGCTTGACCACGCATTCCTTGTAAGAGTCCAAAAACTCTTGGTAAGCGTTCTTGTTGCCCTTCATTAGGTCAGGAAGTGAGATGGAGCAGAAGCTGAGGGCTTAGAAGTTGGCGGCCAGGATGTTCAGGGTGAACAGGAGGCTGTACTGCTGGGACAAGTGTCTGCTTTGCTTGGGCTGGTCGATCTGGTCACTCAACTTGCTGACGATGCTCCTGAGCAGGCTGAACATCTTGAAAGTCAAGTATGAGGCGTTCGGGTACTTAAACACGTTGAGCAGGTTGCTCGCACTGGCACCAGCAAAGCCAGCGATTTCGCTCACCATTTTGGAACAGTTGCTTTCAATGTACTTGAGGATGATGGCTTGTTGAATGTACGCCTGGGCCTCGCTGATTTCTTCACCTTTTTTGTCTCCGTGGATGTGGGCCAAGTTAGACACGCTCACATCCTGCATGATCCTCTCGACCACGTTTAAAGACTCGACTTTGCTCAACTCTTCGTTTGAGTTGGCCTTGTGCAGTGCACGAAGGTCTTTGACAAACGATTCGACACGTCGACTTCCAAGCTCTCTCTACAAGTCACTCACTTGGCCACCACCGGCTTTCTTGAAGTTGCGGATAGTGATCTCATGGAGGGAGGTTGTCTAGGAGTCAGCTAAGAAGCTGTAGAAGACGTTGTTGAGGTAATCATAGCAAAGGGTGCAGTCGGAAATCTGGTCCCCGTTCTGCTCTTCGAAGACCTAGAAGCCGGTGGTCATATCGAAGTAGAAGGTGCGGCTCGACGAGACCACCATCAAGTAGGTGCCGTTGGTCACGAACTAGGCGTTCCTGATGAAGTCGACCTTGTTCTCATTCTCGACGAAGGTTTCCAGCTCCTTGTTTTTGTACAGGGTCGTGCTCTTGACAAAGGAGAAGTCGTTCTTCGGGTCGTAGCACTCGATCACAATAGAGGGAATTTGGTTTTTCTTCTTTTCTTCTTCGCTCTGATCTGGCTGCATGTTTTTCTGGGTGGCCACAGCGTAGAGGTAGGTTCCTTCGGTGAAAATGGGTGTGAATTCAAGAGTTCTTCCTGTTTTGCTGTCCTTGTTCCAGAGGAGAGACCTGTGCACCTGGGGTTCTTCGCCGTCATCAAGAGGCAAACTCTCCTTCTGTTACTCTTTGAGTTTCTCGTGTTGAGCCTCAAAGAGCTCCTTGAGTCTCTTCGACTCTTGCTCGTCTTCCTGGAGAGTCGCGGGGTCGTAGACACTGAGAGGCAAGGGCTTAATTCCGTAGTGGCGGAGATAGAGCTTCCCGTTGAGGTACACAATTGATACGCTGTCGAGCTCTTTGGCGTCTGTCGTGTTGGCCTCCTTGATTTGGCCGACCATCGTGTTTCTGTCGGTCTGGACGCCGATCTTGAACAGTCCCTTGCCTTGGCTGAAGTGGAAGACGCTGCGGCCATCGGACGTGAACGAGTCGGTCCTCTTGACCTGGAGCGCGTACCGACCGGACTGGTAGTAGTAGAGCAAGCCGCGGTAGTTTCTGCTCTTCTGACTGAAGTTGATCTTCTTGACGTCCTTCTTGTCGGTCGCATTGCCAACTGGCTGCGTTGAGCTGTCCATGTCTTCCAGGAAGTGGGAGAGGTCTTCGATCAGGTCGAACCTCTATTTGGACTCCTGGAGCAAGCTAACGACGGTGAGGTAGTCTTCCGGGTTCTGTCTGACCTTACCCAGCTGCAAGATGATCTTGAGCGCGAAGTGTGCGCACTCGTGGCTTGTCGATTCAGATCTGACCAGACCTGAAAGGAATTCGCGCGCCTCGTTGATGTTTTGATCGAGCACGAAGGATCTCTTGTCGCGTCCAAAGAGCGACCCCCTCGAACTCTCCTTCAGCACGAAGTAGAGCTCCTTGAGAGGACTGAGCAGCTGGGAGGAGTCGGCTTTGGCGATCTACTTGATCAGGTTCAGAGTGAAGGCGAAGGAGCCGTCGATGCCAAGTCTGACATGTTCCTCAAGCTTGCTATTTCTCAAGTGTTCAGCCAGGAACTCGAAGAAGTTTTGAGACTTGTTGGCTTGCTGCTTGTGTTGCTCGGCGAACATGGCGTATAGGACGAGATACTTCTTGTGCTGGATGTTCGTGTAGTCCTTAGTCGACTGGTGCTCCTCAAAGTTGAAGTTCTTATTCACTTGTTGCGAAATGAGTTCCTAGTTTTGTGCTGCTGAGAGGAAGCCACTAAGATGGTTGATGTTGAACTCGTCAAGAGTCTTCTTCGGCTAGTCTGTAGCGCTCGGATCGTCTTAGTCTACGACCTGGATGTTGCTATCGGGGAAGGCCTTGTCGTGAGCGGGCTGTGACACTCGCATCAGGTTGCTCACGTGATCTAAGATGCTTGACACCATGTCGTCTTCGAAGAGTATCTCTTGTGAGAGACCGAGTTTCTATTCGAGGGTGCCCTGGGCACGGAATGACGAAAAAGCTCGTTTAATTTCTGAATTTCCCATTTGGTTTTCTTTGCTCGTTGCTTGTCGCTGAAGTAAAGAT
>Ga0075493_1033974_pt1 | contig 12626 bp, 17 predicted proteins | sample DEB08_RNA2_14_FD_73466 | JGI IMG/M metagenome (GOLD analysis project Ga0075493, IMG submission 73466) | Aqueous microbial communities from the Delaware River and Bay under freshwater to marine salinity gradient to study organic matter... | ecosystem: Environmental > Aquatic > Marine > Coastal...
GAACAAGTATGATTTAGTTAATTAAAGTAAGGTTTGGTGTGGTGATGTATCTCACGGTTGCTTTTCTTCTGTGTTGTATTTGTGATCATGCATTGCCAAATGTCTTGCCATGTTTTATAGCCATGATAAGCATGCGTTTAGTCGTCTCTTTGTCCTTGTACTCCGGCAGATCAAGCTAGTTGTTGCAAGTGTGCGACTAGGGGAGGCGGTCAGTGGACTTGACCTTCGCGATCGTGAACTTCTGACCATTCAAGCCACGGAGGCCTTTGAACCCATCGACTGGTACCTTGCTGCTGCCGGTGACAAACTGGATGAACTCTGATCGGTCTGCATTGTCAAGCTCCTACAAGGCTTCCCAGAGGAGTAGCACAGGTTTGGAGTGTGCCGAGTACCCGATGTACTAAGTGTTTTCTCTTAAGTCGTCAATGTCGATGTTTTAAAGTCCTGAAATGAGCAGCTCGAGCTCTCTGTTGTCGAATATTTTGATCAGGTCTTTGGGTACGATGGTGTAGAATCCGCTTAAAAAGGCATCCACTTGTGTCGAAATGGCCTTGTAGAGGCGGAAGTGCGCCACCTTCTAGACATACTCAAACTTGTTCTCGTCGTCTACGATCTTGTCAGCGCCGCCGGGGACCAGTTCAATCTCTTTGCTCTCGCCGAAGTAGTCCATAGTCTCGACAAAGTAGGAGCACAGGTTCTCCACGTCCTTGTTTTCGAGGATCCACTGAAGCGATTTGTACAACTCTGGGTCGTAGTCTTCAAGGTCGTTCACGTTGATGGGCATGCCGAGGATCATCTTGTAGAAAGCCTTCACAAAGTAGCAGTCCAAAAGTTATTGCTCCCAAAGAGCCTTGCCGACGATCTTTCCAACTGCAGTGAATAGGTCAAGGTAGTTTGGCTGCACCGTCGACTTGGGGTTGGGGTAGTAGGTGTTGCCTGAGGCCGACTTGATGAAGAGCGCGAGGTTCTCGTTGAAGATTTCTTGGCTCATGCAGGAGAACCACTCCTTCAGCAGACCACCCTCGTCAATTCCCTCCTCGTCTTCGAATTCAACCACGAACTTGCGCTTCCACTCTTCATTTGAGGAGAGCTGCTGCAGTTGTGAGTAAGAGTCGTCAAAGATGCGTTCCCTGCGGACCTTCAAGTCAAGCACTTACTGCTTGTTCTTCGCCTAGTATTTCTTCAACTCTTGCTTCCAAATGAGCCGCTTGGTGTCAAACTCCAAGATAAGGGGAATTCGCATCGCCAAGTTCTTCAACTCTGTGTTGACCACTTGCTGATTCACGCGGATGAAACTATTGATGAGGCTCTTGTTTGAGAGGAAGAAGTTGATTAAGGATTTGCAGCGTGAGAATTCTTTGCTGTCCTTGCTGATGTGCTTCTCGAGCAACTCTTCGATCGACTCGGTGTAGCTCTCCCTTCTTTCAACTCGAGTTCTTGTAGTGGGGGTTTCTTCGAAGCTGGAGATAGTTTCTGAGGGCGCCGGAATCGCCAAAGGAGCCCGATCTGGACTTTCTGTCGCTGTGGTGGCGTCTCCAGTTGCTAAGCCGACAAGGGAAGCACCCGATGCGCCAGTGTTCGCTTTGCTGAAGATCAGTTTGAAATTGTATTCACAGAGGGAGAACAGGAGAAGCATGAGCTCCTTGATCTCGTCCTTGAAGATGAATGTCTGCTTGGAGGGTGTCTTAGTTGTTTTGGAGTCTGAAGCCTGCTCAGAATCTGCCCGCGCTTGTTCAGCCTGCACGATCTGATTGGCAATCTCGAATATCTTTCCTAAGTAGTGCTCATCGCAGATGTTCTCCTAGGCGATCTTGGTTACTCCAGTGGTCACCTTGAGGATCTCACAAATGGACTCTATCTTCTCTGACAAACACTTTCCGATGTTCTTCGATTTAGTCTGCTGCGAACTATCATCATCGTATGTTTTTAACTAATCTTAAAGGTCAATAACAGCTTTGCTTAGCTACTGCCTCAGCCTATTTTTGAGGAACTACGCGAGTACTTGTTGACTTTCTTGGTCGCTAAAAGTGTTCAATGTCTTTCTAACGAACGGCAGACTCTTCTTGGAGAGCTAGAGGTGGCTTGCAAGGAAGAGTTCGCAAATCTTGACCACGGGCAACGCAACCGGTGTGTTGCTTTACTTTGCTTCTTGTTGCACGGGAAGAAGAAGGAAAGTGATCGACTCGATCACTTTCTCCTTGAACTGCGTTCTCTGTGTGTCTTGCTGCACGTTTTACGACGCTGGCAGGAACCAAGGGTACGTGTTAGCCAGCTTGAAGTACTTCAAAAAGGCGTCTAAGCATCCTTCAATGATCGACTTTTCGGAGTCAATGTTCCCTATTAAGTCTGCAAACCCTGCAAACAGGCTCTACCGGTTCAGCGGCTTTGCTATGTCGAGCAGTTGGGATTTGACTCCCTGCAAATCTTTGAGAGTCGTTTACATCTAGCCGATGGCTGTCAATCCAACCATGAATATTTCGTACAGGTTCATTGCTGACTGCTTCTTGATCTCGCCCAGTTACCAGCAAAGCACTTTACTTTCATAGGGCTCTTTCGTGTCGTTTTCAATTTACTAGTTGATGTGGTTCTCGAGGTTGTCAACTTCACTGGACATGAGAGCAAGTACTTTCAAAATCAAGCAGATTCTCATGTTAGGAATCCTGTGCAAGATGTGTACACTTTGCAAGTTTCTGAAGTCTTGCGTCACCATTTTGAACTCCATCAACGCCATGTCAACAGCTCCGCGAATCTTGCCATACTGTACTTCAACGGAGTCACCGGTCTGTCGAAGCAGGGCTCTTTTGATGATATCGGCACACTGCTAGTCAGTCTAGATCACCCTTGCGTCTTGGTCGAACTGGTTGTTAATGTCACAGAGCGCATTGAAGAAGTTCTGGATGAACTTGGATGCTCTGAGTGAAGCCTTGTGCACCGTGTTGGCGGCTGATGGTTTCTTCTGAGGGTCCGCGCCATTCTTGTCACGCTGCTGGTCTGAGGGGTGCTGTTGATTGGTCTACGAGGTTTGTTCGTTGTTCACAGTCAAGGACATCTCGTCATTGTTATTGCCGGTAATGTCGATAGTGTAGGAGTCAATTGAGACTTGACGAGGTCGTTGCTGGGATGGACGCTACTACTGTTGCGAATTTCGGCCGCGACTTTGATAGCCACTGCCGGAACCACTGCCACCTGCTGATCCACCAACTCCAATTGCATAAAGAGCCTACGCAGCTTCGACTTGTTCTTGGTTGCCAGACCGCTGCAGTCCCCGGACAAAATTAGCAAACTCTTGGCGGTTCGAGTTGAATAAATTTTGCGCTTCGGCGTACAACTCGGGAGGCAGTTCCCGCATAATGGAGCTTTGAATCTGCTGGAGAATTTCTGCTCTTCTCGCGGGGCTCTAATTCCTCAAGAATGCCGTCAGACTTTGGATGTCGTTGGCAGCGTGGCCGATCAACGCCTAGTTCTGAATTTGATTGTGAATCTGGTGCGAGTCTGCAATGTTCTATAAGCCTCTTGGGTCCAACGCATCCATGAACAGTGGGTCCATGCCGTCGATCTACAATGTGCTCGCGGGTTAGGCTGTGATAGAGGAGGCGGGAGGAATCTGAGCTTACTCCTTCTCTTAGCCTTCAGGTGCCCCTGCTTACTCCTCCTTTGGCATGTGGTCTTTAAAGGAGTCAGGGTCATGAGTTACGTACTTTGCTTCGGTGGCTTTAGGTTCTTCGGTCACTGCAACGGCAACCTCTTCGATTTTATCGTTGTCTTCTTCTTCTTGCACCTACTTAATCATAGCCATGTGCAGCTTGTAAAGTCCTTCGCAAATCTTTATCTTTTTCTTAAACTCCTTGATTTTCTTGACTTGCGCGACCATTTGAGTGCCAAAAACGCCCAAATACTCCTGATAGCTTTTTATTTTTGCGTTTTTCTCTCGACTGATGGTCAACTCGTCGATGTTGGAGAAAACCGAGAACGGTGGAATAGGTGGATCGCCCTTGTGCTCCTCAATTTGCATGTACTCCTGCAGACTGACAAGGCTGTCATTAGGCCACTAGTTTGACGCCTGCTAGTTATTCCCGTGCCCATGGCCATGGCCGCGGCAAATACCGTGTCCGTGTCCGTGATCATGCATGCAGCCTGTGTTATTCGCGAGAGGGTCTCCATTTGCTGGATCGTGTCCAATTGGCTCGGCGGGTCTTCCATCTGGACCAATCATAGCGAACTACTCGTCGTCACTGTCTTCATAGTTATCTTCGTCGTAGTACTGCTCCTCGCCGCCGGTTAAATCTCCTCCGCTCAACATCGACTCGTTTTCTTAATCATAGCTTAAGCCCTCGTAAGAATCTTAGTTCTCGAAGTCGCTTTCGCCGCTGTCTTCATCTTGACTGTCTCCATCATTAGGGTCTTCACCACCGGGAGGGCCTCCGACTGCCGCGATTGGGTTAATTTGGAAGGCATTTTCTTAGTTTTGGCCAATGCTTCTTGCTTCCTTCATCTGCTCAACGCTCATGTTCTGGCTGGCGGTGTCTGTGATTGGAATCAGCTGGATGACTTGGGAGGAGGGATCTGAATCTGAGAACTAATTATCATCATCGTCGTCGTCTGAGCTCCAATCGTCACCACTTCTACTTCTGTGTCCTTCCATCTGCCCCTCTTCCATTGCGTCAATATCGCTGTCGTAGTCGTCTTCTTCGTTGTGCGAAGAGAGGTCATTGGCCATGCCATCATCCATTGAGTCAGAATAGCCATCACTGTCTTCCTATTGACTGCTCTCGTTACTGTTGTCGTCGTCGTCACTTGGCAAAATGTTGTCGTCTTCGGAAGCTCGATCGCTGGCAGACATCAAGTGTGCTGAACGGGTGATCCTGCCGCTCTCAGATCCACTGCCTTGTCCTAAACCTCCTTCCGGCTAGTCTCCCTTACTCTCCTCCATCTCTTCATCGATCTGGCCGAGCTGCGCTCTCGCTTGCCTCGAGTTGGCTTTGAAACCTGCTGGAAGTCGACCAGTTTACTTGATAAACAGATCTTAGTTGTTTTCGAAGAGCTTCATAAGTTTGGTGATTGTAGAGATGCAAAGGTGTTGCGCAGGCCACTTGTTGGTGTCAAACAAGAACTTGGTCTCTTGGATTTTCTCAATAACTCGTTAGAGGTGCTTCCATAGGACAAAGTCTGAAGACGAGGCACCCTGTCGACCTTGTGATTGGCATTCAAGCATTAGCATCTTGACCATGTGCGCACTCTGCTGTCTCCAGTACTTCCTCTTTCGTTGTCCGATTCCAACCACGGGGTCTTTCGTCTCTTGAAGCTCGCTGGATGAATTCAGCAAAAGGAATCTGGCGAGCAGCCACACTGGGCCATAGTTGAGTAGCATCCGCGCACTGTTTGTCATCTGGGCGCGCGTTGAGCTGGTCGAACTGGGTGGACTTGCTGAAGACATGGCCGCGAAGCTCATCAAGTTCTTAGCCATTTGCGACACGAAAATCGATCGGATTTCACTTTTGACCAACTTGTCATTCCTCCAGCTAGAGAACGTGTTCGGCATCAAGGAAGTCAAAAAGCTGATGACAGTAACGAGACGATCATGAGAAAATGAATTTTCAAGTTTCACTTCGCTTTCCTGAAGAGCCTCCACCGAGTTCTTCTAGTCCGCCTTCTTCTTCTCCTACTTCTGGATATTGATGGCGAGGAGGTAGTGGAAGTTTCGGAAGAGGAACTTGATTGTCTTGGAGTCGTTGTGTCGGAGAATAATTCCGGCGATTGGGATGTTCTTGACCATCATACTGGTGAAGATAGCCAGAATCTAAGCGATGTCCAAAAAGTAGATCTTCCTCTAGCATTTCGAGTTGTCACGATCCAGCACGAGCACCTGCCTCTCATTATCTTTGCCTTCGTTTTCATGCACAATCTTCAAGGCAGTGTCATTGCATTTCAACTTGGCGCTGTCTATCTCTCCGCTGACGTTGTCACTACTGTTGGTAAACTCTCTCAAGATTTTCAAAATGTCCATCTTGAAGCCCTTAGTCTAGCTGATGAAGATATCGAGCAATTGCACTACAAGCTCCTGCTGCCCCTTCGTCACGCCCATGTGGCTATCACTCTTGGAGCTACCTTATGCTGCAGACGAGGCAGTGACAGAATAACCATTGATGTCTGAGTTATAATCCGGGTCAACAATCATCTCCTTAAGCACGTTTCGCTTCAGCATAATGACGGTGTCAACCACATTCTCCTTCTTGGGAGTCTTCTTCTTCTACGCGTGCTTGGTGGTCGTGTCGATCTGCTCAAATGAAGACAACTCTCGCACCTCGGTGGTCTCTTCAGGTGCCCCGGCTTCGTCTTGCTTGGACGGCTTCTTAACGAGGGTCTTGAGGATGCAGACTTTGGAGCAGGCGGCCATGAATATGTGGAAGTTGTTGATCTGTTGCTAAAATAACTGCGAGTGGTTGTACTACAAGAACTCGGAGAAGGAAGACTCGTTGTAGCCCTCATACTTCTTAATAAGCTTCTTCAAGTTCTTAGATGAAGGCTGGTGCGCCGCTTTAGATTCGGTCGCTGTGGAGGCGGCGTGGGCTCCAGGACGAGACTTCTCTTCAGATTTTGATCTAATGCCTTGGCTGCTTCGATGAGGTTTGCTCTACTTCTGATTTTAGGAGTTTGGAATCGCGATTTGGGATTGCTTTTGCTTCTTGGAACTTGACTTCTGCTTGGTAATTGAAATATTCTGAGCAGCTTTCTGGGTGTCTCCTCGGAGCGGGCTGCCGATGCCGTGGCTCAAGCCCAGCTCTTCCGCCATGACTTCCTAAAATTCTCTACCCTGCTCCTTTAATTTAAAGTTCTGTTTGAACTGCATGTACAGTTGCAGCTTGATGATGTTTTCATAGCTCTTTTACTATTCTCTCGGAGGGTTCCACACACTTTCGACGATGAGTTCGAGATGCTTTTCTGGGGTTGTCTTTAGAGGCCATTACTATTTGCGAGCTTACCAGTCTTTGTCGATCAGCTTGACTTCAAAAAGTACTCTGAGGCAGTCGTGAGCGATGAACTCATGGCGGAAGTCGAAGTCACCGACTTGCTGTATCATGGATAGCTTCATCATCAGATAGATTGTCTAGGAGAGGACAAGGTCGAGTCCCGAGTTGTTGACCTGCACAAACGAGTGGCTCATCTTGGTCAGGCTCTTCAACAAGTTCACGAGCGCCTCAAAGGTCTTCTTCAAGACCTGGCTGCTTTCTTTCTCATCAGTAAACAAGGGTTTGTAAGGCTTTGTGCCCAAATCAAAAAGTCTGGGTGGCTCCTCTTCAGTGCTGCTCAGCTTTTTCCATTCTTGTTTAATCTTCTAGAGGTCTTCATAGCTTGGAATTTCTTCCTCTGACGCTTGCTCCTTGTTGAGAAGCTACGTGATCACATCCATGTCTTTCTTGGCCTCGATGTCGTACAAGATCAAGTCAAGGAACTTCATGTGCATGTACAGATTGAAGAGTACATTTTCAGAATCTAAATTCATCTTCTTATCTGCCTCTTCGGCGACAGGGTCCGCCTATCTGTCTTTAGGCAGGGTAGACAAGTCAACCTGAGCTTCGTAGACCGACACTCGCTTCAGTTCATGAGATTGCTTTTGCATTAGGCCGATTTGCTGAAGAAGAAGATCTTTGATGTCGACTCCTTGCATGAAGGTGTTAGCACGGTCGTTCGAGAACACCTGCTTTGTGAAGCTTACCACTAGCCAGTCAGGAGCTGTCACAGCTTCTCCGCCACCGATAATTTGCTGAAACAAGTGCTGAATCAAGTCTTTGAGAGTGCTGACCCTTTCAGCGACTAGAGGCGTCTAGATGGTGATAGAGTTACTTTCAAGCTTGTATAGCTCGAAGATTTGATGCACAAATTCCAACCTGATCGAACGTGAGACCAAGCTGAAACTTTACGACAAGCTCTTGACAAACGTTTTCTTGAGGAGCGCAACCAAATCTTTGAAAATCACATTCTCCTTTTCTTCCAACTGCTAAAGCTCCGCCTTTTTGTCTTGCTCGGAGATGGTCACATCGGAAGCTTCTTTATTCTATTGAGTCGTAGCTGTTGGCGAAGTTAGCTTGAGACTTGCCATTATTGCCTCCTGTGGAAGCTGCTGCTCTTCAACGAGAGCTGCCACCGCGTTTGGTGCGAGCGCTGCTCCGGTAGGAGACATTGGCTCAAATTATTCATTTTCACCCGGTGGCGCTTGTATTGTCTCGGCCCATTGCTCTTGCTAAAAGCGCCCGACGACCAGTTGGTCGAGTGCTTGTTCAAAGTTGCCACGAGAGGCAGTGAGTGCTTGCTCTGCATCTCGCTCTCCGAAGCCCATCTGGGTAAACTGCTCCACGTAGTTCCTGTCGACTGGCGGAGGTACTCCTTAGCTGACCGGTTGCGCCGGCGGAATCCCGAGACTGCCCGTCCTGAACACGTTAAACTCTTAATCATTAGCGAGACTCACCGCCGCAGCGTTTCCCCAGTTGCCGCCAATGAAGCCCAGGTTAGACGAATACTTCAACTTCTTCTGGTTTTCTGTCGCGAACATGGGGTCACGGAAAACCTTGCAGAGCATTGAGAAGAAGTGAGGCATCTCCAGCTGTAGTGATTAGGAATACTTGTCACCAAAGGTGAGCAAATCGGGTATCTTTTCGAAAAGTAGGTGCGCGATCGGAGAGAAGACTTCGCGCTGGAAGAATTCTTTCAGTCTCGCGATACACACCGGATACTCTTCGTCTGCCTGTGCAGTCGTGAGCTCGACATCGGGATTCTCTCGGAACGGCATCAGCATGTTGAGCAGGTTGCCCCGCTTGAAGATGTCGTGAGAAACCAACGCCCAGAGGCAGTCCAAGGAGTGTTTGATCGTGACTTGAAGGTTTTCGGCGTACCAGAGTACTTTCTTGCCTGGCGTTTACTCGTAGAGCTTGATCTAGTTGACAACCCATTTCAAGATGACCTCGACTTGATCGACCACTCCGAGTTTGATGAGCTCGATGACGTCGAGACCGCTCAGGTGCTAAGTTTTACCCTTAATAACCATGGTGATGTCAGGAAGTACACGGTCGATGAGTATGGAGACCATGAGCATTTTGCGTGGATCGTACTCCTTCTCAATTGGTCCCGCTGTCTCCTCTTCATTCATCTGTTTGCACTTTTGTGCTGTCATCTTTAGCTCTTAAATCAAGAGGTAAGCTGCCTGTTTGTTGAACTGGATTTGCGATGCTTTAGTTTTATCCTTGAAGACCTTCTTCTTGTTCGAGTAGGGTCGGAGTCGTGCCAGCACGCGGCTTGATGTCTTGTAACACTTATCAGTTTGAATGAACTCTTCCGTCTCGGGGAACACGATGTCAAACGCGTCAATCTTGCGAGTCGCTTTCTTGTCAGACAGTGAGTCGACCTACTGGAACTCAAATCGCTGGTAAAAGTTCATTGCTTCGTCGAGGTCGTTCCTTGGCTCTTCGACGACGCGGAACTTTTTCCAATCGACGCTCAGACCTTCGAGGGTGCTCCTGAACTTATCGATCACTTGGTGTCTCTTGTCGTAGTTCTGCATGTGGGCATCAACAAAGAGGTGGGTGTGGTAGCGGCGCAAGAGAGACTTGAACTTGAAGATCATAGTCATTAGGCTGTTTTCGTCTGCGCCTGTAACTTCTGGTTGCTCCATGTAAGCATGATACGCTTCAGCGTTCTCCTTGAACACTCTTGATTGCATCTTTAATTGCTAGTCGCACCAGTCCCACATCTCCAGGTAGCAGTGTAGCTTCGCGATTAATACCCAAAGCTGGTCTTGCTTTTTCAGTCGGAGGCAAAGCTCCTGTCTCGGCTTGTCTTCCATCTCCGTGAAGACCACTCCGTTGGTGGCCGTCGCGGGGTTGATGTTTTCGAGGTTGATAATATCGAGGGAGTCGAAATCTTCAGTGCCAAGAAGTACCTTGAGGCTGTTCAAGGCGGTTCTGATGTACCCGAACAGACTCTTGAGATAGTTTTTGAAAGCTTGCTCGCCTTGCAACAAAATAATGAAAGTGGCCGCTTCTGAGAACTTGTAGATGTAGTTGTCTGCGGCAGAGGCTAAGATCGGTGTGGTCAAAATTCGGTGAATCTGGTCTATCTTGTTGCTTTTAGTTTGCATGGTGCTTTTCACACAGCTGTTGTGGGAGTCAAGTGACTACATGTACTCTAACTCATCCATCAGCTAATACGACAGTAGGCCAACCGTGTTCTGCATTTTGTACTCGAGATTCACCTGCTTCTTCCCGTACTCATCCTTCTAAGGTCTCTTCTCTTCCTCGGTCATCTCTTTCGTTTCAGCTTCGTAGTCAAGGAAGTCTGCCGTTAGGGCCCACGCTTCTTGCTGGAGCTGATCCAGGTTGTCGAAGATTGCGTCGTAGAGTCGGTCGCTGATCTCTTGGTGCTCGTTTGCCAGGCTGTGAACGAGGCTTCTGAAAGCGTACATGCGCTGGCTGACTGGAGTCATGACGATGTGCTTGAAACTTTGAGCGTCGAGGCCCAACTTTACGAATCTCTCAAGGGCTGGACCTTTCAGCAAGAGCTCGCTGCTATCTTTGTTGAGGGTCAGCATGCGGAAAAACTTGGTCACGATGGAGAACATGTCCAGTTGTAGGGGCATGCGTCTTTCTAGGGACTTGAGGATGCCTGGAATCAGACCGCTGGTCATCAACTCGGGTATTTTCTGCGGAAGGTCGTTGATGACATAAATGTAGAGCTGCACGCAGTTGAGGAACACTGGGTCAACCACTTTCCTGTAAAGACTGTCTCCTTCGTCCGCGGTCTCAGGATTATTCTCGAACACAAACTCTCGCAGTGTGTCTTCGAAGAGACGCGAGTCGAGGATCTTGCGAGAGTGAGCGACGAAGTTTTGGTTGAGACTGAAGCTATTGGGGTCTGTGCGGATGATTGAATAGCATAAGAATCGAAGACCGGTGCTGATGAACTCCTGCCTCCGTGGTAAGCTGTGGTAGCAGCCCCAGTCCAAGTCATGCCTGCTGTCTGGGAACCACTTCTGTTCGCCGTCGTTATAATCCGAGTGCAGGATCTCAAACTCTCGTTTCAGTCGTGCGATGAGTCTCTCAACTTGAGTCGAGTCATCAAACGTCTAGCTCTTTGTGATCTCTTTCAATATCTTGAGCGCAGTTCGTTGACAGCTCAGGTTTACCCAGTAGGTGCCCTGTGTGGGAATCACCGTGATAATCTGGATGAGGGGCTCTGTCAACTGCGGGTACAACTGTGTCGACAGGCTGCGGGTCCGTATCCTCACGAGCAAGTCGAGGTATTTCAGGAAGTAGTGTAAGTAGCGTTGGCTGAAGAAGCAGGACTAGGCAGGCGGGCTTCCAGGGGAGCTACTATCGACAATCATACTCGACTTCTCATCATCTTCAAGCTTCTGCTAAACGTTTGCCAGCTTCTGGAGCTACTTTACGTACAAACTGAAATAGTTGCAGGCCTCTTTGAAGTAAGGATTGTCACGCTCTGACACGAAGGCGAAGTCTGGGTGCAGGTCAAGCTGAGTCAATCGCCACATGATTTTGGTCGACGCGCAGAGCACCTTGACCGAGCTTGTTTCACTGTCAGCACTTTGCATGATAAGCACTAGGTTCTTGAACACTTCTGAAGGCACTAGGCACTCTTCGAACTTCTCCTTCTTCGAGGCGGCGAAGCCTTCGAACTCAGAATTCATTGCAAGAGCAATCACTTCACAGCAAGCCACGAAGAAGGCCTGCTCGTTCTCCTGGGTCTGGAGTCCAAATTCTTGCTTCAATTGGCTAACTTTGGCACTGACATCACCACGTTGCTCAACCAGCTGCCTCAGTGTTTCGTGGTCCCCTGAGCTTGACAGTACCATGAGGGTGCTCTCGTAGAACTTGCCGATCATCTTGGAGCATACTTCTTCAACATTTTCTTGCAACTCTTTCATGCTTTGCACGGTCTCCATTTGCTCAAACGAGCCATACTTAAGCGTGTGCTTCTTCTCCGCCAACTTGACATGCACGATGTCGATTATTTCGAAGGCCGCTGCCAAGAGCTTCCAATGGGCTTGGCTGGCTTTGCTGTAGTCCTAGTTTTTGGTGAGTTTGTAGATTTGGCTGTAGAGGCAGTCGGTCAAGCAAAAGTACTCAACGCTCGTAGCGCCATGCAAAATGACTTTAAGTCCTCTCAACACTATCAAATGATCGTCAACACTCATTTGATTTGCTTCTTGCCTCTCGAGTTGAACTCCACAAGCTACTCCAAAGTCCGCATCAGTAAAGTATTCGTGGAACATGTTTTGCACTTCGTACCAGTCGAGCAGGTCCACACCCGTCTGGTGCAACGCGCTCGACTCGATACGCCCTTCAAGACGTGGCTCCATCAGCCCTTTCAAGGTCTTGATGAAGCGTTTGTGATCTTCCATAGTGGGTTTCCGTTCTGGTAGGCTTGTATTTTTTGTGTAGTAGTCTTGAGGCTGGAAGAGATGGACCTAGTCTTCCGAAAACCACGACTTTATTATTTAATCTCGCACCTCTCTGCCCAAATCCTCTTGTCGAGTTTTGGTCATGAGTATAAACTGTTTGAACAAGGCGCTGTAAATCTTGTCTCTAAACTCTATTCGCATTTAGTTTTCACTGTCT
>Ga0075493_1568124_pt1 | contig 11887 bp, 2 predicted proteins | sample DEB08_RNA2_14_FD_73466 | JGI IMG/M metagenome (GOLD analysis project Ga0075493, IMG submission 73466) | Aqueous microbial communities from the Delaware River and Bay under freshwater to marine salinity gradient to study organic matter... | ecosystem: Environmental > Aquatic > Marine > Coastal...
ACTTCGACCCCAGAAGGCCAAGTATGGAAGTAGGCGCATCTTTCTTAAATCTCGCAACACAAGGTCGTAAATAACAATTTAGGCAGACAGGTGCTGCCGTCTTTCCTGCTGCTTAGATCACATCCTGCCCCGTCACCGAGGAGGTTGTTGGTTGGCTAGCCATTTCAATCATGTTTCCTCCTTTCCCGAATTTCTTCTTCTTTTTCTTCTCGCTCTTCTTGGTGGATGTGAATCCCAGTCCCTTGGTTAAATTATCAGAAGCCATTTGCTGCTGTAGCGCCTTTATCTCATCCTTTTGGGACTGAATAATATCTTGCATTTCCTGTAAATCTGCCGCGGGATCCGAGTTATCCTCACCGAGATGTTCTTCAGCAAGCAAATCCTCCTTTTGAGAGCCCACCATCAAGGGGTTGTGATTCTCAAACTCGGTACCTTCAAACTCTTCTTGTTCCTTGTCCTTCTGGAACAGCCAACAATCCGGGTAGAAGGCAAAGAGCAGCTCCGCAGATACCACAAACGCGAAGTAGGTAATGGAAAGGGAAACCATAACGATTACCAAGTACGCCAAAGCATCGTTGGAACTGCCGTTAGCTAACTGTCCGCTCTCAAACATAATTCCGGACAGGTTGACAAGAACCGCACAGAAGAGGAGAACCGACTCTACAGTGTTGTAGTTAAAAAGAAACGACTTCGCATTTTGCCCATTGAAAGTTGTAGCGGTGACAGCATCGCCCTCCCCTCCCAAATGGAGTGCGGCATGAGCTTTATTTTTACGGCCACGAAGGGAATCGCGCCTTGTTAGTTTCTTGTACTTCTCAATCACATCCTCGTAATTTTCGACAGCCATGAAAGGTTGGTGCCGTACTTGCATTGCATAGGCACAGAACATGACCAACAGGATGACACACAGCTGAAAGATTGTGTTTTTCCTGAAAATGAGGGCAGCAATTGAGATACATGCCTTCCTCGCCAAGACAACCATGATCCACCAGTAATATTCTGGCTTGTACTGATAGTACAATATGTAAAAGCTCTTTCGGAAGTGCCAGACGTCTTGGTTCTCGTCCTTCATAATGTGTGGCAGCGTTCTCTCTGCGCGGTTTACCTGGTCGATGGTAATATTATTCTGGTTTCTGAAAATGATGAAGGCCACAAATGCTGGGAAGCCGACAGAGTACCCCATCACGAAAATGATAGCCCAAGGAACCAGCGTCTGTTGCGTGCCACCGTCCTCTCCACATTCAGCGTCTGTTCCGACTGCTTGCATGTACTGTTTACCATCATCGGGGGTGGTTGCTTGACAGTTGAAAGGCGCGAGAGCGGTGTTGGTGATAAACAAGTACATAAAATACATGATGATCAGGATGTTGGAGATGAGGGTTGGCACGTGATTGAAGAGTTCTGATCGACGGCCTTGCACAAATCGCTTGTAAACCACCGCCCCAAAAAATGGGAACAATGACAATCCAATCATTATAAGCGGGAGAGACATGATGGAAAACCATTTGTCTTGGTAATTCACACTCACTGTTGCCCAGCATTCAGGGGCCAGTAGCTCTAGGTTCAAGTTGAAGACGGAGAAGGAGTCGTATAAGTCCTGGATGCCGTCAGGCCATCTCACATTCGTCGTCGCAAAAATGGCGAGAACTTGGAAGTAATCCACCCCAATAGAAATGACGGTCCAGTTAACATTTTTTTCCCTCAGTTTCTTGGCAATGTAGGCACCACACAAGCCCGCTAGCACGAACGCCGTAATGATTAGCCACAGGTGGTCAGGGCATTCGGCACACTCTCCGTTCAGTCGAAAGTAGTTGTCATTACAAATCGAGCACCGAGGAGACGTTGGGAGGTATTGGCCCTGGCAAGTATTGTTTCCCAGGCACGAAGCCTGCGGTTCGCATGGACGCATGACGGGGCAGTCCCGTCCAACGGGTATCAGACCATCTACGCACCTGCCGTTTCTGTTTGGCGTAACGGAGTCGCGCCACCAACCAGGAGCAGAAAAGGGATTTCCTCTGTCAAATGCTATCAAACGACTTAACATTTCCTGCTGGTCACGAGAAAGATCGGACTCGACATTAAACAACGCCTCTGGAACAGTATCGTAAATGTCTCCATTCACGATAGGGTAAGCATCCTCACACACGTAACCTGTGTCAATTTCGTTCCCGCAGAAAACACAATTCTCGCCATCTGCGCCGTAGTATCCGTCCAGACATAAGTACTCAATGAAGTTGGTGAATGTGATATCAGACTCCTGGAACGCGACCTTCAGCGTTGCATCCTTAAACCCAACTGGTAACCTTGGCGTAGATCTGCATCGGATGAACGGACCCGTTGTAGTTTCAGCCCACTCAGCTTCATCACAAGCTATGCCATCCAACAAAAGGTTCACTTGAGACGTGCTGGCGCCAAGGTTATATCCGTAAATTTCCAATTCGAGACCACCGTTCGCATCAATCTGTTTGCTGCTAAGACCATTGAGGCGAGGGGGATCATAAGAGTACGCAGTCGAAGACGTCGAACCATCTACATCGATGGACATATCCAAACCAGCTCCTGTTCCACGAGGCATGATGATTCTGACTTCATTGTGCGATTGCGATACTATGCACCCGGGGTTAGTTTCCGTGCCAGTACAAGAACGCAGAACAACAGGCTCCATGCAGACCACTACTCCTGAGCCAGTGCAAACTCCACCAACGGTTACAAGAGCATTCGCGATTCCAAAGTTGCTACCAACAATGATGATTTCATACCCTCCTGAAGTGGTTCGACCATTTGGAGCCACTGATTCAGGAACAGGGGTGTTAATGTAGGGCCCAGTGATTTCGGCAACACTTGGTGGGAGATAACTGATCACCAGATCCCCACTCGCGAACGTGCTAACTTGATCTGCAACAGTCATAACAATTTTCTTGTTAGGGCCCTGTCCTTCTGGAATTTTGAAGACCACTTGCGTGTGATCCCACGAAATGATATCACCATTAATGCCATCGGCAGTTGTAAGGTCATCCAGAATTTGCACGTTGGAAGCAGATTCACCGTTTGCCAATGTTCCACCTTCCAAAACCAAGGTCCATGGATTCAGAACCTCTTCGTTAGCGGCAGTTACCCGTCGCTCTCCGAAATTCAGACCCGATAGTGTGACTGTAGTGCCACCAGTCGTGTCGATTTCGATCCTTTCTGTGCCGGCATTGATGGTGGTCAGCAGAGGAGGGTCGTAACCACCATTTTCTAGGTCAAGCAGAGAGCGTCCCTGTTGCTCCGTCGAGTACTGCTGCGATACAACCACATAGATGTTCAAGTTTGTACCTTGCCCCGACGGCAACGTACAGCTGAAGGAAGTGTGGCTGAACGAAGTGACCACGCAGTCCCTCTCTTCGGTAATTCCACACTCATTACATAATGCAACGTCTAATTTCACCGAAGGCCCAAGCGCTTGGATTCCAAAGTTGTCGCCCACGAGCGCGATCATCCCCCCGCCTGCAGTTGGAAAAGTGCCGCCTACAAAAGACAAGCTGGAAACACTGGGAGCCGCAAAAGATACTTTTGTCAAGACGTTGTCAACATCACTCTGTTGTCCATTCACAATCACTCGCAGGTCGTAGTCAGAACCTTGACCAGGGGGGGTCGTGCAAGTCAGCATTGTGTGCGAACCCGTGCAGGAAACTGCGCCGGAATTTTCCAAACCTCCATTTCCTCCAGTCAGCAGAGCCGAAGCGCTCGCGAAGTCAGCACCGAAGTTATTGCCCGTCACAGTAATCATCGTGCCACCTGCGGTGGCCATATTTGCCTCTGAACCGTCTGTAGCCTGGATGGCGGTGATCGCCGGTGGCGCGTAATTTACAACAGTGGCACCAGAAGAAGAGTCAATGTCGCGCCAAACTTTCAATGGAAATCCAGTTCCAGTTCCTTCAGGAATCACGATTGCCACACTCCATGTTTGGTCGCCCAAGTCGGTGTACGAATTTGTCTCAACCACCTTGCAGTCAACAGTATTTATGGGCGTGGGACACACACCGATGGTCACAGCGAACTCGCTTTCTGCCGCTCCAAAGTACAGACCTTGAATAGTTGTTGAAACACCCTCCGTCGGTATCAGTGTGTCAGTAAAATAGTCGCTTGACCCACTTGACAAAATCGGAGAAATGCTCATGAACGAGAGACCAGCACTGTACCGGGCGCCAACCTTCACTCTGACTTGATTCCCCTGTGCAGGCACGATGGCGGTGATTTCAGTGTGAGACCATTGTTCGACAGTGTACGTTGTTTCCCCAACCAGGAGCTCGCCGCACGAAGAAGATGAGCAGAAATTTTCGCCTTGGACACGCAAACGAAAGGTCGCAGGGTTTCCCGTGTCTTCTGCCGACACAGTGTTCAATTTAGGTTCGTTGTAATCGAAATCAGCAGTACCTGTACAACCGTCAACGGTAGAGCCATCTTCCGCGCAAGTTTCAACGTCAACGGCAACCTTCACTTCTCGGTCCTCCTCGCACAAGTACGCTGCATTCCCGTTCACAAGGGTTCCACAGGTGCCGACAAATTCGGTTACGCAAGTGCACTCAGGGGCGAGAAAGGTGAGACCTTGCACCCCACCCCCACGGTCGAAGCTGCTAGTCGCAGGAATCAACTGCCCATCGAAAAAGACGCTAAGCTGTGGAGGAGGGCTCGCGCCAACACCGAAGTTTGTTCCGAGAATAGTAACCTCAGTGAGGCCGGAAGTGAGACCGACGCCTGGCTCCAAGGAGGTAATCGTCGGCATAGCATAAGACGTACTGCAAACATAGCCGACTTCCTCGGTGCAGGTGGCAGTGCTCAACTCGCTAAACTGCGACGAAACTTCAATAACCCAGGCATGGTCTTGTCCAACACCAGCGATCGTCGTGCACTTGATTAAGGTGTGGCTCTGCACAATGCATCCAACTGCTTGGTATCTCGTGCCATCGAACCCCCCATACGTCACACTAGTCAAAAATGTGGACGCTTCGCCGTTGAAGGTGTCTGGTCCAAAATTCGCCCCCTTAATAAAAATGTCATCTCCACCAGCACTATTTCCAAGTGTTGCGGCTGGGTCGCTCATGATTCCGTAGATAATGGGATCCGAATATGTTGTCGTGGGAAATTCGGAGTTTTGTCCAGCAATGGTGACTTGCCAGCGAAGACCGGTTCCTGCACCAGGAGAAGTGCGACAAGTGATCTTTTCGTGGGCTTCGGAGATAGAGCAGGTGCTTGTTGCGTCGAAAACGGTGCCATCACTACTCGTGTATACAACCGCTTCGATGGCAATGTCTGCGTTTCCGAAATTTCGTCCTTCAATCACGACCTCGGCATTGCCTTCAGTCGGACTGCCACTGGCCCCAACACCATCGTAGTTGAATACGACCGGGACGCCATAGCTGGAATCTGCGTCGAGTACATTGGAGGATTGGCCGTTGATGGAAACAACCCACTGGTGATCGAATCCATATCCTTCCCCAGTCAAACACGAGATCGTGGTCTGGGAGGAATCAGTAACTTGGCATTCGTTCGCAGTGAATTGCAGGGTGTCGTCATCTCCATATGTGACAGAAATGTCGCTGGGGTTGCCGGTTGCACCGTCAATAAGCGGGCCGAAGTTTTCTCCTCGCAAAACCACTAGCTGGCCACCTATCGTTCTCGCCTCTAGGGCACCTGCGCCTGACAGACTGGTCAGTACTGGAGCTATGTAGTGGGTGAGAGTAACGCTTGGGCTGGAAGAGAGTCCAGCTGCAACAATTACCCATTGATGGTCTCGACCGGAGCCGGATGTGGTGAGGCATTGAATTTCTACGTGCCCGGGAGCTGTCATCGAGCAGGAGGGGTAGTACTTCATTTCAACGACCCCCCCTGTGACAGGGCCGTAATAAATAAGAAGTTTGCTGAAATCAGCCACTGGCCCGAAATTTTTTCCGTTCAACGTTACTGGGCCCTGTCCCAACGTAGAAAGGTTCGATCCTCCTTCAATCTCAGTAAAGGCAGGAGCGATATACGAGGAATCGGAGGCGACACCAGATGCAGGAAAGGTGGGTGTTTTCTTGTTGCCCAGCTGCACCTGCCAATGCAGGCTGTTTCCAACCCCTGCTGGCACTGCGCAGGTGACTTGAAAATGCGGAATTGTGACCGTGCAGGCGGATGATGAGTACCCTGTGCTTGCATCCACGTCTTCTCCCACAACAGTTTGCCCGTAAAAAAGCAGTAGTTCAAACGAGGAGTCTGCAGGACCGAAGTTTGTTCCGTTGATGACGACCGAACCTCCCTCGGTGGGTATTGCTTGGTGATCACCAAGGAGAAGAGTAATAGAAGGTGCATCGTATTCGGTCGAGCTCGAGGACACTGCGCTGGAATGCCCGTCGATGGTTACTTGCCAAAAGAGATTACTGCCAACACCGGGTGCAGTATCGCATTCTATTGTTGAACTTGTACCACCTCCATCCCAAATGATTTCGCAGCCCTGTGCGGTGTATTTCGGCTCTCCAATGACGACTTCGCCATCGCCGTTGATCGTCGCAGGACCGTACACGACAGAGACGGCAGCACCCACCCCCGCTTCCTGGTTGGAATCGACAAAACCTGCCTTTGTCCTCAAAGGACCAAAAATACTGGTAGAGCTTTGGAGCGTTACCGCCTGTTCGCCCTTCGTCTGCATAAACAGAAGGTTTGCGTCCACAATGGGGGTCGGCACGTCGTTCGAATCCCCAACTGTGAACGTCACAGACTTGGTTGTGGTCGATACACCATCTGTGACGGAAAGGTCGAACGTGTACGAACCCACCGCTTCGAAGTCCAGCTCCTGCAAAAGAGTGACTTCTCCGTTGCTGGCCACAGAAAATGTAGATTGAAGGGACACATCGTCAATGGTAAAAGTCAGGTCATCAACTTCCTGATCGATCGCAGTGAAAGCACACTGAGGTAACGTTGTATCTATCAAGGTGGCTTCATTGATGGAACAATGGGAAGGATCTGTGACAGACAAGGCTGGCGACTCGTTCACGTCCAACACAGTTATGGTAATCACGTTCTCCGCAAACTGTCCGACTGTGTCCGTGACTTTGGCCGTTAACTCGTACTGGATTGCGTCTGTTTCGTAGTCAATTTCTCCAACATTGATAGACACTTGGCCGGTGGTAGATTCGATTGTAAAGAGTTCGGAAGGGGAGCCGTCAGTTTTCGTGATGGTCCACGTCAGTGCGCCAGTGTCGATAGCATCTGGGTCAAACGCATCGAGAGGTGATCCGAGGGGTCCTCCTGGTGTTGGCGACTCGTTAAATTCACGAGACTGTGCCTTCATTTTGGGCATTTCGTTGAGATCACCAACATCGACAATCAAATGCATCGTCACCACTGCGTTGACGTCATCTCGTGCCTCAAGGGTGACGTCAATTGACCCCCCGGAGATGCCCTCGAAGTCGAGAAATCCACCGTTTGCAATCAGTTGAAGGGCCGAGTTTCCCCCTACGTCGTTGATCTGGAACCACTCCCTTGCTGGGTCTCCGTTCGCAAAAATTTGCACGCTCGGCAGATCTCCAACACTAGCTATGACGGAAGGTGTCACTTGCGTGATCGTGTAGGTCAGCATGTCTTGGTCAATGAACCAATCGTCCAAATTGTTTGTGAAAGTGTACGCTCCCGTGTTTTCATCCAAGGGCACTGTTACCACTGGGTTCACGGCCACTGGAAGGTCATTTTGTGCGGTCGACCTCACGGTTATTATAGCTGTTGTGCTCGAAAGGGGGTTGTGATCCTCCACATCGTCCACTACCCCGTTGTCATCTACCCGCATCGTGAGAGTGTAAACCTGATTCTCCAATTGCGCTGAAGCTGTGCACATTGCGGTGTAGCAGTTTACTTGCAACTCAGCAGTTGCCGAGGGGTTCACTGATATTGTCGCATCGCTAGCACCGCCATTAAGGGACTGGCTGACGATCACGAACACTAGCGATTGCACAGGACTGGAGTCTTCGTCAACAGCGGCTACGGTGCCAATCGTGAAGGGTCCTGAGTTTACAGATGGATCATTCACTTGGCTGAACGAAAATTCTTGCGGTGAAAGCACTGGGGCGTCGTTTAAATTTACGATACGGACACTAACCACGGCCGAGACCGACAGTGTCGAGGCGTCTTTGTCCACGACATCGATCGTCATCTCGTACGAGTTCAAAAAATTTTCGAAATTAAGAACTGAACCAGCTTTGATGGATAGTCGGTACCCACCAGAATTGTCGTATGGAGCGATGGCAAAAATATCAACCCCGCTGGTAGAATCAGCGTTGATCGACACGAGGAGATTTCCCTGATCATCCAGTGCGCCCGTCCCCATATCGGGGTCGCTGATGACAATGGTACCAACGATGACGTCTTCCGATTCCCCGACAGCCAGATTTTCGTTAACATCAAAGGATTGCTGGGGGTTGATCGTTGGAGGTTCGTCGACATCGCCAATGGTAACAAGCACCACAACATTAACGTCCTCGCCACCCGAACTTGCAGGTTGACGGTCAGCAACGGTGATCTGAATTTCACAATCGGTGTTACAAACACCGTTTTCAAAGTCCACTGGCAAAGTCAGCATCAGGCATGGTTCGCCGGTCTCGCTAGTCACAACACTGAAGTAGGCGCTTCCAAATCCCTCAGTTATGGAATAAAAAAGCGTGTCTTGGACGACTGCGTTCCGGTTGCCTCCCGTGTTCGAGTTGTCAGGATCGTATTGCGCGTAATTAGACAGGCAATATCCGGGAAAGACAATATCAGTCTCTGTGCAGGCGCCACCAATGCAGCTAGCCTCAGAAACTGTGAACGCCTGCCCTCTCTCGATGATGGGAGGTTCGTTTACAGGCGTTAGTTCTACTTCAACGATCACCACTTTAGGAGTTGATGTTCCTTCAGTTGGCATGCCATTGTCGCTCACAGTCACTTCGACAAAAATGGATGTGATGGACTCGAAGTCGAAAATATCATCCCCGGCACTTAGTCCACTGGCAACATCAGCAAAGCCTACGGGGTACACAAGTGTGTTCACCTTGAGCCCGACTGGGTCCCCAGCTGCACCGGTGGTCAAGGCAAAGATATCCGCACTCACAGGGATTGCATCAGTGAAAATAGCCCCAGCTATGCTCACATACGACGTCTCAGATATCGCGTAGTGCAACACTGAGTCGTACCCATCTTCCGTTTCGTACCTTTCGTCCTCGTCCTCTCCCTCGATGGTGGCAAGGTCTGTGCCCCCATTCAGGAGAAGAACTGCGTCATTCATGTTCACATTTTCAGCGATATAGAACCTGTAGCATGGTGATTCCTGACCCAGTGGGCAGGTGACCGTGGGCGAATCATTGGTGTTCCCAATGGCGATGGTAAATGTCGTGGACCCGCTCAGGTTATCCGCCGACCCAACACGATCCTGCACTACCACTGTCACAGTATACTGGATAGCAAAGGCCCTCCAGAATTCGTAGTCGATGGCACTGTTCAAGTAGATTGTTCCTGCTGGCCAATTAGACATCGAAGATCCGTCGTCAGAGATGGCATCGGCACAGTCTAAATTGTTGTTGGCGCGATCACAGGTCACAATGTTGAAGGTTCCCGTGGGGTCGCTGATACTGTATTGATGGATGTCAGAGGTGGAGCTGCAAGTAGTCGATCCGCAGGTCACAATATCGGCATCCGCCACACGGACTGACCCAACTACGAGATTACGAGCAGTAGTCGATCCACTGGCATCTTCGCTAATCATTAGGTCTGATACAGTTGCACCGTCAGCATTAATTAATGAAGTAACTACAGGTGCATCGTTAACATCAACGACGTTGATGACGATTTGTCCCACTGCATCTAGCCCGGCGATCACGTAAGAATTCGTATCGGGATCGTACCCATCAGAGCAGCGAGTCGGTTCGGCGGGGTTGAAAGCGTTTCCGTCATCACACACCCGGATTTTCAGCATGTAGCTGCTCTTCGTCAGGAAGTCGATGCCGGTGAGACCGTCGACACCAACGGTCAACTGGCCGCTGCACTGGCTAATTCTAAAGTGCCCAAGACTACCATCTCCATAATCTTGCACGATATAATAACTCAATTCAGCATTCGCCACATCCGCATCGTTGGCAAACAGAGTGGGGCCCAGCGTAATTCCAAAATCAACGTGTTCGTCGACAGAGAGAGTTGCTACAAAGTTACCGTTCAATTCAGGAATGTCATTTTTATTTACTATGTTTATCTGAAGAGTGCACGACGCTGAGTACGTGATGCTTTCGAACGTGTACTCCGCAATCACGACGACCGAATAGCTGGTTAGAGTCTCGTAGTCAAGCTGATTGTTTGTTTGCAAAAAACGGCCGGATCCAGCAGTATTAACCAGGCTGAAATCTGATGCACCATCTATACGATAGGTTAAATCGTCATGCTGGTGGTTGATGTTGTTTAAGCCCCTTATGGCGAAAGCGTCGTCTTGACCAGTACTCGTAGAAGTCAGCACGTCGCCAGCCTCACCAGTAGAAGTGTCGACCCTATTGAACTCGATCGCGGTCACGGTCTTATCGCCGGTATCGCTGCAGAGGCTACCATCCAACCAGTCCACACGAGTCAATCTCTCGCCGTCGCTACAAAGCTCGTTTTCTTCGCACGCAACTTGGCCGGTCCTTCGCTCAGGGGCTGCGTCTTCTGGAATTGAATAGTACCCAAGGTCCGTCGTCAAAACGTTGCCATCCACCTGACCCCCCAGACAGTAATATTGGGGGGAAATGTGAGTGCCATTGGCGCAAGCGCCTGTGTTGGTTTGAGCGGCCTCCGGACAGTAAAATCCAGGATCGCAGTATCCAGTGAAGGTCGTCAATCCAAGACCAGCACAGTAAGTACCTTGAGGACATGTGACCAGCACTCCGTTGGAGGCGTAGCTTCCTGGTTGCGCCAGGCTCCTGGCAGTGCGTTGGGTGACGAGAGTGCTGGGACCGTTTGGGGTCGTGTAATATCCTGCCCCCACGGGTTGTGCTGCTGAGGATCCGGTGGGGCAATACAGGTTCACCGCGCCACAGGCAATTTGGTTCACTCCGCCTCCAGGGCAATAATACCCAGCATCGCATGGTCCTGAACATTGTGACGTGCTTTGCCCTGCCTCCCCCTGGGTGCCAGCGTCGCACGGGTTCTGAGTTGGTGAGGTGGATCCCGCATCACAGTAGTACCCAGCAGAACACTGTCCTTGGCACGTGACCTGAGTGTTTCCTGAGCTGCTTCCGTATCGTCCTGCAGCGCATGGCAGGTCAACTGACGGGCTCGTGGTGCCCCTTCCATTTGCGGTGAACGACCCCTGCGGGCAGTAGTAGCCAGCGCTGCATGAACCCAAGATGCTCCCGTTGTCGCAATATGATCCGGCTGGACATATGGTACATAGGGTGTTAGAAGGGTTGTTGTAGTACCCTCGTGTGCATCGGGTGCAGATCCCTGTGGGTACGGCCCCACAATTAGTCCGCGTGCACATGTACATTGTGCCCGGGTAGTCGGACGGGGTACAACCGACGCCTGAGTAAGTCACAGACTCGGAATAACCATCCCAGCAGAGATACGGCAAGCCGGTAGCGGGATTAGTGCCCCTGGTGTCCAGGCCTGCCTCAGGGCCACATTGTCGGTGCGTGAGCCCGCTTGAACAAGCGGTTCCTTGAGTGGCACATCCGTCCACGCCGTCGTCAGTAGTAGTGGCACAATTTGCCGGACACACCAGGGCTTCTGGCTGACAGTCACAACGCGCCGGAAACGAACCCACTGCCCACTGTGCTGTGACATGGGCTAGGGAGAGAAACAAGGCCAGGATGGCCAGGGAGAATCTCATCCCCATCTGTTTCATCGATTAAATGAATATAAGAAGACTTTTAAAAGTTCT
>Ga0075493_1022437_pt1 | contig 11590 bp, 15 predicted proteins | sample DEB08_RNA2_14_FD_73466 | JGI IMG/M metagenome (GOLD analysis project Ga0075493, IMG submission 73466) | Aqueous microbial communities from the Delaware River and Bay under freshwater to marine salinity gradient to study organic matter... | ecosystem: Environmental > Aquatic > Marine > Coastal...
TGAGTGTTAAGTTTATGACGGCCGCCGCAGGCAAGACTGAAGTAGTCGAGCCCGCGGCCCTTGCTGCTATGACCATCCCCGATGGGATGACTATCCTCGTTGACAGCGCAGAATACATCTGCACCAACAACACCGATGGCTGCTGTTCTGAGCAGTCCGCTGACGTGACCGCCTCCACCGCTACTTGCTGGGGGATTAAGCCCGCTCCCAAGCAGAACGACCAGATTACCACCGAGGCCCTTGCTGCCTTCAGCTCTGGTACCTCCACCTCTTGCATTAAGTGGACCTCCGGTTACGCCTGGCGTTAAGGAGAGCAAGCCTGCTCCACCGCTGCAGATGACACTATGTTCTCCTGCCTCGACGTCGCCCTCTGTAAGATCATGGGCCCCTACGCCACCACCATGTACACCAACTTGGCTTCTATCGGCGGAGTCGGGACCACCACCGCCCTTGTTGGCACCGGTTCCGATGACACAGTTTGGAAAAACAGAGAACTCGCCATCGCCCAGTACGACCCCACCAACCCCGACAACTGTTACACCAACTGGACTGCCGGTATGGTTTACGTGTTTGGCGCTACTCTTTGTGATGGTGTCATCTACCAGTGCGCCGATGCTACCCGTTGCGGTATCGACGTTCCCGGAGCTACCGGCACTGAAGCCACCTGGGCTATCATGGACAACGTTAGCGTCCCCTCCTCCCAGACTAAGACCTACGAGTACTACGACCGCACCACCACTTACAGTTATGGTGACTTTGCTATCTCCCGTACCGACTAGTTGACCTACAAGTGCATTAACGACACTAACGCTAACTGTTAGAACAATGCTCCTTCTGGAAGTTAGCACTGGACCCCCCTCGTCGTCAAGGCTCTCAACCCCACTGACATGCCCACCTGTTATGGCGAATGGAACAGTACTTACCGCTACCAGGTTAACGACTTGATCGGTTTCAACTCCACTAACGAAGTATTTGAGTGCCTCACCTCTTCCCTCTGCCAGTACAACGTTACTTCCGATTCGGGATCCCTTGGATGGTCTTCAACCTTCTACCGTGTCCCTGAAGGCGCAGAAGCTAACGTCCCCCCCACCATCTACTTCGACGGCTCCGAAGCCCACCAGTGGATAGCTGGCGATATCGCTAAGGTTGGCTCAACTTACTACACTTGTGGTGATGCCATTGGTTGCCGTTGCGCCGCTGACATTACTACCTGCACTTCCTGGACTGTCGCCACCATGGACGGCACCGAGATTGCTGCTAACACTATGGACGAGCTTTCTTCCCTTTGCCAGGTTCAGGTTGCTGGTCAGACTTACGACTAGTCTCAAATTGTGTGCGTTGCTCGCTCCTACGAGGCTGGATGGGACCAGGTCTACCAATGCACTGCCGTTGATGGCTGTTCCACAACCGCCGGTTCCGACGACACTTGGGTTGTTACCCGCCGTTAGGGTACCATCTCCGAGACTGTCGTCAAGGTTGATGCATTCAACTACGAATGGAACTTGCCCTATGGTAACGGAGATTACGTTGTCTTCCAAGACCAACTCTTCCAGTGTGTCAGCAGCCGTGGACTCTGTGAATACTTCTCTCCCGGAGCCATCAAGAATTGGGCCACTACCTCCACCGACACCTTTGAACTTGACGACAAGTTTGGAGAGGTTGCCTACGGCGCTGACTGCCCCTGGGTAGTTGTCACTGACTTTGCCTACGGTACCCTATCCGATGCCTCAACGGTTCGCGCTGAAGTCACTCTTATTGACTGGTTCGCCTCATACACTTTCCTTGAGGAATACGCTGGCTACCATTGGTTCGCCCTTGGTGAGCAGGCCTGTGTCATGGGACAATCTTCTAACTGTACCGACGAAGCCCTTTGTAACACTGTTGCCCCCTACGTTGAGTCCAACCAGGACGGAGCCGCTTGGGTCTCCACAGGTTACGTTTGCAACTACAATGATACTTACCCCGAGCCCGTCTATTGTGACTACATGTTCGACACCCCTACCGCTGACGTCCCTGCTCTCCTCCCCTACGATGTGATCTGTGACCAGACTAACCTTCCCACTGTCACCATCTACACCTGCAAGGATGCTTCCCAAGGTGGCTACAACTGTACCACTTTCAGCCCCCTTTCCGGCACCGTTGCTGACGATATTGCCCTCTCCTGGAACGTTACCACCACCACTGATGATGTGATGATGTATGTGCCCGTCGGATCCTGGTGGATGGACTACGAGGATGAGCTTACCCAAGAGTGCTACAACTGGAAGGAAGCTACTGACAAAAACTCCGAACGCCCCTACGTTTTCGAGATTGCTGACTACGCTTGCGATGCCGGCATGGTCTTCGAGTGCATGGAGCCCAATTACTGTAACACAATTCAGCCCAGCTAGGACGCCAACCTCACCGCTTGGTTCGGCCTCCCCTTCTTCTCATCTCAAGTCACTCCTGAGTACATCCCCTCTTTTAACTGCACTGATTTCCAGTTCGATTTCCCCTACATGGTTAACGACTACGTCTGCAACGAGTACGGAGATCTCTTCGCCTGCGTTGCTCCCATTCATTGCCCCGTCGTTGAACCCTCTTACTACGATGACTTCATCTGGGCTGAAATCCAGCCTGTTTATGCCACTTACGTGAACGCCTCCGAGCCCGGAAACGTTACCTGCCAGACTTACGATGCTGTTCTCAACGGCGCCAAGTCCGGAAACTTCTCTATTGGCGACATTGTTTGCGAGTCTGAGCGTGCCTGGTCTTGCAACTACGTCGCTAACTGCAACAAGTTCTCTCCCCAATACGCTTATGACAACAGCCAGCGTGGATGGGCTCTCCAGCCCGTGTACGCCATTATTGACTACACCTATGAGACCGAGCTCGAAAGCTCCATCGAAATCGTCCCCGTTGAAGTCTGCGTCCCTGAAGGAGTCATAAACTCTAAGGCTCCCCAAGTTGACGGAGTCGCCATTTGGGAGGCCTCTGTTACTTACGACAACTACCAGGTTGACCAGGGTGTCGTTTGCGCCACCACTGACGCTGAAATATCCGTTGCTCGCTCCACCCGCTACCAGGGAGGTGATTTCGACATCTATGAGCTCGCAGATTAGGAAGCTGATCTTTACGAATACGCTGCCGAGGAGTTCTACGCTCAACTTTATGCTGATGCCGGAATCTCTGAGGATGATCTCGCTGCTAACTACACTATCGTCGATACTCTTTCCCGTCAGTTTGCAACCTACTCTGATGATGAGATTGAGCTCGACCAGGCTATGCTTGACTGCGCTGCTGACACCACCACTTGCTTCACCGACAGCCCCAGTGACAACTCCACCGAGTTCCTCGAGCAGCTCCAGACTGCCATCACTGACATGGACTAGGCCATCAATGACGCCCTGAACGCTTTCGACACTGCCCTCGAGACCGCTGATGTTGACTCTTACATTCAAGAGAACTACGGTGAGGCCCTTGCTGAATTCGTTCCCCCAATCAACATCCAGGTTATCACTACCATGTACTCCGAGGACGATTTCTACGTGATCCTCGAGAACTCCATGTTCAGCCCTGATGATGCTCTCTCCACCTTCTACCACTTCCCTGCCTTCTGTGGAGAGCTCCCTGCTGATTCTACCGAATCTATCTTCGATGTTTGCAAACGCGAAATCGTTCTTTTCCTTACTTACACTCTCCGCGTCGAGAAGACCGAAGGTGTGTGCAATGATCTTTCTGACTACACTACTTGCTACACCTAGGGTGAATTCATCCAGATGTTCGGTGTGACCGTTGGAGATATGACTTGCATTGTTGAAGGCAGCTGCACTGATGCCACCCTATACGCTGATGCTGATCCCCTCCCCGCCTACACTGGCTTCGATGGTGTTTACTACGCTCGCGGTTGCGGTCCCGAACCCCTCAAGGGTAACGAGGACTACGCTCAGTTCGCCAACTTTGTTGGATTCGACTACACTGAAGGTCTTACTAACCCCGATAGACCCGAATACTACCTCCAGGTCCCACTTTACCGCTACATGAACGTGCGTGGTGGACAACCCACTCTTCACGAGATTGCTATCCAATCTTGGGTCCCCACCGATGCTGAGCTGACCACCGGTCTCCAAGACCGCTCCGTCTTCGAGCAGTTCTGGTGCTATGCCCTCTACAACTAGGACATTGACTGCCTTACCGATGCCGATACCCAATCCGGTTTCTGGACTAACGTCTACAAGCAGCTCTCCAAGCTCCTTGGTTCCGACGACCAGACCTCCGAATTCAAACCCGTATGGTTCTCCGACGCTGTTTACAACATTTCCGCCATTGCTGACGCTGAGTCTGTTGGTCCCTTCTACCACTCTAACGACAATATCTACTGGAACTTTGTTGACGGAGCTGTTGTTGCCCAATCTGAGCCTACCATCTGGAAGACCTGGGTCACTGATGACTGGAAGCGAATTGCCATTATGAGCAATAACATCAACGTTGATGACACCATCCTTAGATTCCGCTTCTGCGAAGAATTCTGGCGCGAAAACGGTGCTTACTTCGATGATTCATTTGCTGAAATCGCTCAGTCCTCCATCTGCGACGAGACATCTTTCGATGAAACCATTCAAGGCTTCACCAGCTACTTCAACTGCACTGATTCTCTCGGTTGCATGCTTGAAGACCCCAACGCCGTCGATGTTGACTCTCTCGTGAGCTGGACCCAGGTCACTGCTGAGTCTAATGAGCTTTGGGAATCCTACGTTATGTGGGACTACCCCTAGGCTTGCGTCGACATGAATGATATTGTGACTGGATACTACAACGTCACCAACTCTTACAAATACGAAAATATCTACGTCTGCTCTGAGGACCGTGTCTGGCAACTTGACACTTGGCCCATTGAATAAAAGTCTAATGTGACTTACCTCCCCCTTGCCTTCGACAACCAGCCTTCCGACGCTGACTCTGGCTTCTCTCTTGTTGCCGACACTGTCTACCCCTATGATATCTACAGCTTCCCCGAGGAAGTTGTTGACCAATGGCTTTACTTCGGAGACATGTTCAGCGAAGTTTTCAACTACGCCGCCATTGAATTCATCGAGTCCTACGAAGGTGACTATGCTGACTTCGACCTCGAGTCTTTCGAGACTGAGGAGTCTAGCTACTGCGTCTTCTGGATGAACCGTGAGTAATACAAAAACTTGCAGGTTACCGAGCTCAGCGGAGACGGTTTCTACTACAACCGTGTTGGACAGCGTTGCTTCGAGGCTGGAGACAATGGTTTCTCCAACGAACAGCTCGCTCTTGCCTACACTTTGGAGACCAACACTTTCCTCACTGCCGACGAGACCCAGGAATTAGTTGATTTCTACTGGTTAGAATACACACCTTCCCAGGCTATCCAGACTTTCTTGAACCAGTCTGTTTGGGATGAGCTCTAGCCCAACATGCCCGAAGCCTTTAGCTTCCAAAGCCTTCTCGACGCTGTTGACCAAGTTCAGGGTATCTGCACTGGTTACTCCTGGAAGTACGACCAAATTGATAGCTGCAAGATTGAGATGGCTACTTTCCTCGCTCACGTTGCTTTCGAGACTAACGGATTCTCCAGTGATAACTCAACTACTCAGGAGTATCTTGACGGTATGGACGCTAACGTCTTCCTGTTGACCCAGTCTGCTGATTGCGCTTCTGATATCACTAGCTCTACTTGCCTCCAGGGCCCTCTCATGATGGACCAGGATACTTTCAACAACTTCTTCGTGACAAAGCTCGGTGAAACCAACACAACTTGGGAAAACCTCGTTTAGGAGAACTTCTGGCTCTCTGGTCTCTTCCAGTTCACCTTCTCCAACCAGGTTCCTAGCTTGCACTCCATTGCTACCTCAGCTTGGTTCCAGGCTGATGCTGAATGGGATGCCAACATTGAGTCTGGTTTCGGTGCTACCATTGCCGTGAGCCACCCCGCTTTCTGCGGTGGAAAGACTAAAGAAGCAGCAGCTCTTGTCAACTTCTACTACCAGGCCCTCGAATATTTCGAGTTCTACAACTTTGATGAATACGATGTCGATACTTGTGACATGACCGAGGATATCTCTTCAGGCTACCCTGAAAATTTCTTCATGGTTACCTACCAATACTTTGACTCTGCTCAGTCTTGCTTCCTCGTTGATACCCCTACCGAGTTCTCTATCTACTCCCGCGATGGCTACTACAACTGCAGAAGCCAGCTCGAAGAAGACGGTGTCTTTACCGAAATGGACGCTGACGAGAACCAGCAGGTGAGTCAGACCGAATCTGAGGATTACGGTATGCCAGCAGAGTGCTTTGCTATGTACACTCAGGTTGAGAGCTACATCCAGGACTCATCCGTCGATTACTTCACCATTGATTCCTACCAAGGTCTTCAGTACGTTCGTGACGACTTCAACCTCCTCCGTGGAAAGGATTACGAAATTACCAGGAATGAGCTTTCCGCATACGACATTTCATCCTACAGTGATCTTTACTTCGATATGTTCGACACCGACGTGAGCAAGGAAGTTAGCTGGCCCGAGTTCTGCGCTGGCATGACCCGCGTTAACGATCCCATCCTTGCCAACGGCAACGAAGACTGGTACGGCATGACCGTCGAGGAATTCACCGCTCTTGGCGTGAACGACGCTACTCAAGTTAACTTCTTCGACATGAACGCTGACGGTTTCGTTGAAGAATATGAGTGGATTGTTGCTCAGACTCAACTCAACGAGTTCTTCAGCTACCTCGCTCCCGATGCTTCAGAAGTCGACACCTCTGCTCTTACCGCTGACGATTTCACCGTCGAAGAGATTGCTTTCTGGGATTCCAACAACGATAACTTTGTCTCTATGGATGAATTTGTCTCCGGAATGGAACTCATCAACGCTTTCGAGGAATTGAGCCCCGAAGGTGTCTACTACTTGGACAATGCTAACGAAGAAGCCGAATTCGACGCTTCATTCGACGTCAACATGGACAACATGATTGACTCTGACGAGCACATTCAGGGACAGACCTGGCTCAAGACCTGGAACAGCACTTACGAGGATGGTTCCGGATTTGCCGCCATCGCTGACTTCACTGATTTCACTTCCGATGAGGTTTCCGCCATGGACGCCAACTTTGACCAACAGATTGACGTTCTCGAGTTCCTGACCTTCAACTCCTACAAGGCCTACTGGAACATGAACATCTACGACAACATTACCTTCACTGAGGACATCGCTCTTGAGGGCACTTACCGCAACTGGGCTGACTACTCTATCGAGGGTTACACCAGCGATATGTTCTCTGCTATGGACACCGACCAGAGCGGCGATGTCTCCTACGATGAGTACGTCCAATGGCTCACTGTTCAGAACACTTACCTCTACGAGATCGCTCAATCTCACTACCCTCTAGACTACGAACTCCAGACTGTTTGCGAGGAGGACTCTAACTATGACCTTATCAGCAAGACTGCCCGTGAATTCGCCGATCAAGACTTTGATGGTGTTGTCTCATGGGAGGAATACGTGATTTCCCAGATTCAGGTCCAGCAATTCGCCAACGCTCAGGTTGATGGAGTTATTGCTGCCACCGATTTCACTACCGCCGAAAACTACACAGAAGGTCAGATGACCCTCCTCGACTATAACCAGGATGGCGAAGTCACCCTTGATGAGTGGTACGTCTACATGATCGCTACCCGCGTCTGGTCTGAACTTACCAACGTTACTCAGGCCGAAATCTTCACCTAACCTGAAGACTTCAGCAACACTTACTTCAACTACTTCGATCAGAACCTCGACACTGAGGTCACTTTCAGTGAGTACTGCATCGCCTCCGCCGACTCTATCACTTTCTCCTCCTACCTCGTTGACGATAACATCAACATTGTCCTTGCCGATCTCGGATGGACTACTCTCGAGAACAACTGGATCGACCTCAACTCTGACTCCGAGGTTGATTTCTACGAATGGCAAGCCGCTTACGTGGACCTTCACAACTTCTACCTCATGTCTGAGGGAGCTGATGTGTCGACTACCGCGCAGGCTTCTGCTATGAACTATACCGATGCTCAAATCAACCTTATGGACTCTAACGGTGATGGATAAATCACTAGACAAGAGTACTCTGGTTACATTACCTCCGACCGTGAATGGCAGATCGCCTCCCAAGGCAGCGACGTCATTACCTTCGAAGATGCTATGATTCTTGGAAAGACTGAATTTGAATTCACCTGGCTCGACACTAATGAGGACTACAACATCACTATTGATGAGTGGACCGCTGGAAAGGAGTCTGAGAACTCTTACATGACTGTTAAGAACAACGACACTGCTGACTGCTTTGAGACTACTGTCATCGAGGCCACCGTTGGAAACTCTAGCTACAACGACTGGTACGATGAGAACCTCGACGGCATGATCTGCTGGGACGAATGGATCTCTTACGATATTGACCAGAACCAATGGGCTCTCCTCGATGTCGATGGTAACAACTACCTCAATTCTACCGAGCTCAATGCAACCAACGTTGATCCTTCCCTTATTCTTCAATGGCTCGACTCCAACGGAGACGATTTAATTGAGTGGGATGAATACGTCATCGGAATGATCGGCATGAACCAATTTGATACCGTTTCCTAGATTAGAGGTTCAGATTTTGTGACTCAAGATGAGTTAGACGAATCAGAGTACTTCAACCTTTGGTGGTTCCTTAACTCCGACGATGATGACATGATCACCATCGAAGAGTACATCAATGCCCAGATCGCCATCCAGTCTTTCACTCAGATCACCAGCTACGACTCCACTACCGAGTCTGTCTCTCTTTCTGACTTTGTTACCTGGATTGAAAGCGAAACAAATATGACCGCCGACAGCAGCGTGCAGTCTATGGTCGACTCAAACGATGACCAATTTGTCTCTGAAACTGAGTACGCTGTTGCTGCAGGATGGTTAAACCAATGGTCACTATCCGCCTCAGGTGACAACAACATGTACTACCCTGTTGCCTGGTAGAACGGATGGACCGAAGAAGAGTTCTACTTCATGAACACTGATGGCGATGACCACGTCTCTTTCGACGAATTCGTCCAGGCCATGATCTAAGTTAATGTTTGGTTCAACGCCGTCGAAAACGGAACTGACTGGCTCGCCCCCGTCGACATCATGACCCAGTCTGATCTCGACTCTTGGTTCGCCCTGATCGACCCTGAAACAACCGGTGCTATCGACTTCGAAACTTACATTGAGGTTATGACTGGCGTCAACCAGTTTAACTTTGTTGCTCCCAACGGCACTGTTGATGTTGAAACTTTCTACCAGCAGGAATTCGCTGAGGACTACAGCCTCGATCTTATGTACGCAACCAACCCCACCAGTGCTGACATTGACTTCACCATGTGGTTCCAGTCCGTTGCTTATGAAATGAACTTCTACGACGCGGAAGATGTTGACATGTCCGACGCCGAATGGGCAGCCGCCGACATTGATTACAGTGGCGAACTTGAATTCTTTGAGTCTCAGACCTACCTCGAGTCCCTGGCCATGTACCAATACTACGCTGATGGAGCTGATGCCATTATGACCTCTCTCCTCAGTAACGAATTCACCGCTGACGAAATTACGGCTACTGATGCTGACCAAGATGGTTACATCACCAAGGAAGAATGGTTCAGCGCTGACGCTGCCATGAACGAGTTCTACTTTATGTCCGGTGGAAACGATACCATCAGCTACAAAAACGCCACCAGCTTTGGTATTAACGACCGCGTCTGGGAATTCTTGGATATGGACTTCGACGGCAATGCCACCTGGGACGACTGGGTTCGCCTCGGCATTGCTAGCAACAACTTCTACAACAAGTCTCAAGGTGAAGAGTTCGCTAGTGTGGACAGCTTCGTCGCAACCCAATCCTCCACATTCTGGTCTACTTGGTTCGATTATGACAGCGATGGCATGATCTCCTTTGATGAATATGTCTCCGCTCAGGCTGATGAAGCTAAGTGGAACGCCATCAACAGTGGCGCCGCCTTCGACCAGGATGCCGCTATTGCTTTCGGCTACACCTTGGATGAGTTCAACTACTGGCTCGACGCGGCCGGTAATGGCAGCGTTGACCTCGACGGCTGGCTCCAGGCTATGATCCAGAAGAACGAATGGGAAGCACAGTTTGCCAATTTGGCCAACTCCTGGACTCAGACTATTTCCTGGGACGACTGGACTAATGCCATGGACTCTGAAGACCAATTCGAATTCATGGATGCTGACTTCGACGGTGAGATCACTTGGGCCGAATACTTCTTTGCTTCAGTCCAATTCCTCCCCTACAACCAGGCTCTTGTTGATGGTGCTTTCCCCGTTTCCAACCTTGAGGCTGCTCCTCTCAACATTGACCTCCAATCACCCTCCGTCTTCTACTATGACTTGGACAACGATGGTTTCGTCTCTGTCGAAGAATATGCTAACGTTATCTCCAACAATGTCTTCTTCGAGGAACTTATGGACGACACCGAAGTTATCGACATCGAGGTTGCCTTCATGGCGACTGATCGCAACTGGCAACAAATGATTCTTGCCGACACCAACGTTGATGGCGTCATTGATGTCTCCGAATACCAAAATATTGTTGGTCTCTTCAACCAGTGGGAGTACGAGTTCAACTTGATCTCCAATGACAGCTATGACTTCACCTTTGAACAGATTGCTGCTCAAGATGCCGACATCACCCAAGAAATCTTCAATGCCACCGACTCAAACGGTAATGGCTATGTTGACCTTGACGAATACTCTGTTGCTTAGATGCAAGCCTAACTCTTCTCGGCTCTCGACCCTACCGCTTCCGAAAGTGTCGCTGAGGCCGACTGGCTCGCCGCCGGATACGAATAATCTTTCGTGACTTGGATGGACACCGATAGTGATTAAGTTGTGAGCCTCGACGAATACTTTGTTGCCATGACCCAAGTTAACTAGTGGGGTCTTGAATGGGATGATATCCTCAACAACGTTTGGATGGTCCGCAATGAAATCGACTGGGAGCAATTCCCCGAGGATGGAACTACCGAAGAATAGGACCAATTCTGGATGACTGTCACCCAGCAGGTCTTTGTTTCCTACTCTCACGACACTATGCTTTGGTACTTCACCGCAGGCTACCTCCGCCAAGAAATTTTCCTCCAGGACTATGTCAACATGCAGATCGCTGGACAAGAATATGATGATCTCGTTGCTCAATATCCTTCTTCTTTTGAAGTTGAAGTGACTGAAGCTATTTGGACTTTGGTTAAGGACGATAGCGAAATATCTGACTGCTACTATGATGAATACTACAACTATGTCTGCATGGACGATGATGAGGATTACGACATGAAAGACCTCCTTGACGAAGATTCTATTGCTGAAATTATCGACTTTGCCGCTGATATGGGCATTGACCTTTCCATGTTCGGCATCGACCCCTACAACATGACTGGTGACGATCTACTCGATTTCTTCGCTGAGCAGAATGTTGATGTCAGCGATTTCTTCCTTGACGATTTGTTCGACACTGACTTCAGTGGTCTCCTTGATGCCGAAGACGTTGCCGCTATTGAGGCCTTCGCCGCTGAGAACAACAT
>Ga0075493_1585176_pt1 | contig 11519 bp, 18 predicted proteins | sample DEB08_RNA2_14_FD_73466 | JGI IMG/M metagenome (GOLD analysis project Ga0075493, IMG submission 73466) | Aqueous microbial communities from the Delaware River and Bay under freshwater to marine salinity gradient to study organic matter... | ecosystem: Environmental > Aquatic > Marine > Coastal...
CTGGTTCTCAGGTAGATTATCCGAAGAAACTTGTTCCTTTGAAGGATTGGTTGCTGAGCCTGACTTGGTGGAAGAAGTGTCTCCCTTGCCGTTATCTGCTGCAACTGATTGTTCAAGAACATCGGCAAGGTTCATCTTCTCTGCCAGAGTCTGGACTCCTCCCTGATCGGTGCCAAAAATAGCGAAGTCGTGGTTGGCATCATACTGAACTGCGTACTGTTCAACATTCTTGATGGCAGTCATGTCGATTGACTCTCCTTTCTTGGCGGTTGTTTCATAGACAGAGTTCATTTCAGCAATCTGGTAGTCTTCCTAGCCCTGCTTGATGCGCTCTCTGTCGATCATCTATTGCTGACTAAGTTTGACGTACGCCCTAATGCCAACGACGAGAAGAATTACAAAGAGTATCACAATTCCGATGACCATGTAAACCGTGTTGGTTTAAGGCTCGACAACCTGGACCTGTGCCCTCGATTCAGCAATGTGTACTTCAGGCTCGAACTCTTCTTCAACAATCGAAATCGAAGGGCTGAAAGTTGACTGCTCGCGAATATCTTCAGCAAGAGCTTGCTTCGTGTTTGTAATAACTCCGCCGTTAGTCACAGGCTGGTAGTTTGCACCAGAGTTAGTAATCGTGGGTGTCAAGATCACTGGGTCATAATTGGGCGCTGTCACTACTCCATCAGACACAATAGGGGCGCTGTCTTGCTAGAAATCAAGGACTGGGGCACCAAGATCGAGAGTGCCAGTTGCAATTTACATCACTTGAGTCTGCTGGATGTTCTGAAGAACAGTTGTGTCATCATTGTCAGCGAAAATATTATAATCAATGACAAGAGATCCAGTGTAGACTCCAACAACCTTGATGGTTGAAGCATGGATGCCAAGTGAAGCGGCTAGTCTATCGACGAAAGTGGTGGTTCCTCCTTTGGCGTAGAAGTCTTCAAGAGTCCACTCCATCCTAACCTTGGTCTAGATGGCATTTCTTGGTTCAACAATAAGGGAGCATCCTGGCACAATGTAGAACTCCAAGATGTTTTGGACTCCTAGGTACCTGTTTTCTCCACAGAAGGTTCTTTAAATAGGACCGTAGTTCTTTTCAAGGTCACTCCACTGGTTCATATCAATGTAATTGCCATCTTTTTTGACCTGGTAAGCCATGGCGCTTGGATAGGCAATTCTAATGACTGCTTCAGCATTGGGGTCAAGAGAGTATAGCTCAAACAGTTGCTTCTTGGGAGGAGTGCCTGTATAGGTAATGTCGTAAGTTCCTCCTCTCACTGCGTCAATGACTCCTGGGAATCGAGTCTGTCTCAACTGGCCAGTGTAGAAACCGTCCCAAACGTGATCCATCTCAGAGTTCAAATTACTCTTCATGTCAGTTCCTTACAAATTGAGGTAGACTGGCTGAACTGAGCGGTCCATTCTATCAGTATCCTGAGATTCAAACCTAAGGATACTCAAAGAGTCTTTTTGACAAGAGTAGGCATTCATGCCTGGCTGAGGAGTACACTCTTAGACATAAGGAGCGAAGCCTGAGTTGTTGCCAATCAGCTGGAAGTTGGGGGCAGCGAAGGATGGTTTTACGCCTGAGAACTCAGAGTTCTTGAAGCTGTAGAGAATATTGTGAGGAGCTGTGCAAGGGTAGTTTCCACAGTCCTTAATAATGGCCCAGCCTGGTTTGGGGTCGGCGAAATGTGCAAAGGCGTCCTCATGAATATCGATGAACTTGGAGTCTGAGATTTAAAGCATGGGAGTGTAGTCTGCCTGGTAGCCACTTGAGCCGAAGATGCTGTTGTCCTTCTCTAAGGTAGTCTTTGCCTTAAAGCCAATGAAAGTGTTGTTCACCATTTTAGTCTCTGGACCCCATGCGCTGTCTCCCTTAATCTTTTCCATCGGAAGGGCTGGTGTTCCAGTAATGTGAGGGTTTTTACCTTTGACGGCAGAAGCTGGAGGGAAAACTGCAAACTTGTCCAGTCTGATGCAATAGCCTCCGTTCTCAGGACAGTCAGGAATTTCAGTTTCTCCATAAAAGGTGTTGTGGTTGATTTCCATGGTGTGAGTTTTATAATCGCCAATAGATTCTTTTCCAAAGAGCTGAGGCCCAGCTCCCAAGTGATTGTCCATGAAAGTGTTGTGTTGGTACTGGACCTTGGATCCTGAGAAGAACCCATGCATTCCCTGTCTAGCACACTTGTAACCAGTGAAGAACGATCCTTCATAGCAAGTAGAATGGGCTGGGATGTTCTTGGCAGGATAGATTACTGCTCCTACTCCAACATTAGCTCCATTAACTGAGTGTGCCACGTTGTCCCTAAACGAAGTTTAAGCCAGGTCTCCACATTCATGGCCTGGAACGATGAAGCCAGCGTAGGCTGCTCCTGCAGCAATATTGTTAGTTAGTGACACCTTGGTGCAAGGAGTGGTTTCTTTAAGTGCGCATACGGTGTAGGCTGCTCTGTTGTCACAAATGCCTTGACCTGCGAAGTCACTTCGTTCGTAAATGTGAGCAACAATGTTGTTGTCCACAGTCACGTTGGTAACAGTCTGCATAGCAAAGCCAATGGGCTTGAAGCTGAATAGAATAGAATTGTCAACACGGATGTTTGCTGAAGCCTCGATGTTCATACCCCATCCATGACCGTTGTGGATTGACACTCCTGAGAGATGACTCCATTTGCCTGAAGCACCCTCAAATCTGACTGCTGCCTTCATTGTGTTGATCTGGGAGCAGTTGTGGATTTCTACATTATGCATAATTGTCTACCCACTTCTCACAGTCAGGTCGCTTTCAATGGTGTCTGATGTCACAATTTAACCACCCCAGGTCTCAACGTCTTCTCCAGCAATTATAATGTTCCTGGAAAGAATCATAACTTCACCACGAATGTCAGCACCGTTGTACTTAGAGGCAGTGGATTCAGCAGCTCCGAAATGAGTGAAATTGAGAGGGGTGTTAATCACAGTCACTCCGGTTGAGTTATCGTAAGACACAATCAGTGCGTCGTCAGATGCTCCCATATCGAATGAGGTTGCTGCAAGAGCAATTCTGTCTCCTGGAACCAGGTCCAGATTTTTGTCGATTGAGATCTATGTATCACCTTTGTTGGCCGTGGCATGCAGTCGTGCGATGTGCTAGGTTCTCTTAATACCGAACATGCTTACCAATCCGACATTTGCAAGAATCTTGTTGCCAGCCTCGATTGCATTGTCATAAACGATTGACTCCTTCTCCTTGAGACCGTGAAGGGTGATCCTAGCCTTGTGCTAGAAGGGATACTCTGCTGAACCAATATGAAGTTGTCCAGCCCTCACGAAAATGTGCTCAGCATGCAGATGGCGGTCAGAATCGTTTTTGAAGGTGAGGATTCCATTGATTTGGATTACCTAATAGAGAGGACTTTCTTCCATATCGAAGATCATGTTCCAGCCAGAAAGGATGGTGATATCAGATCCATTTCCAGGTACCACACCATCAGGCCAGTCAGATGCCTGACTCCAGTATCTGGTTCTGTTCTCAGTTTGAACCTCTTCAATTTCTGCTAAGCAGCTTCCGTTGCAGCGATGTCCTGTGAGCTTGATAAGTCTGTTCTCCTTCGTCACGTTCTTGCCAGTAAAGACCATGTGGAACTGCCTTTTGTCTGTTTCGTTGTAAAGGATGTTCTGGCCTGTCTTGTAGTCGGCATACGTAATATCTTGAGAAGGAAGAGTATCGTTTCCGAATATTTTCTTTTGACTGCCAATGTCGACGTCCATAATTGCACGCACATCGGTGTAGTTGTGAACAACATAGACATTCTTGTCATTGTGCTCCCATTTTTCAGACATCTCAATCTTCATGGTTTCGAAGTCGTTTCCAGTGGCAGACCAGTGCACTTTGTACTTATGACCAGTAACGAATGGGAACGTCCAAGAGTTCCCTGGGTTGGTCTTTTCCTTGAAAAAGATTTTGCCATATTCAGTTCGGTTCAAAACGTACTCTGTCTCATTTCTAGCTGCTCTGATGCTGTCGTCCCATGGCAGCACATACATAGCTTGTCCGAAGAAGTTCAGAGATTTTGTGGCACCATGCCAAGCAAGTCGCCTGACTTGTACAGTGTTATCGCAAATTTGACCATCAAACTACTCTCTGTCTGTTTCGCATTCGGGCCAAGCTTCGTTATGCTTTGTGTATCCAGCAGCCCAGGAATTGGCTCCCTTACCTGTGAGCGTTCCTGTCTCATCCTTGAAGATTCCAAGGAAGGGGAATTGGTAACGGATCTTTCTAGGTACGGTTGCTTCATCAAACTGCAAGTTCCTTACAGTTGTGTGTCTTGCTCCAGCATCAGTAGCTGCTGGGTGGAAGCAATGTGAGCAGTCTCCAAGAGCTGCTGCATTATTCCAGTTGTAGTTGTAGAACTTGGCTCCATCGATTGTGAAGTTCTCAGACCTTGCCGCAATGATTCCATGGGGCCCTTTGGCCAATTCAAGAAGCTCTTCAGTGTTAGCTGTCTTTCCAATGATAAGAGAGTCTTTTACCTGAGCTCGGTTATCACCAGTTAGAGAAGTCCTTTCAAACTCAATTCCAGCCAAAATGTTGTCAGCTGTCTTGAAGTTATGGAACCTGACATCACCAACGTTGCCTGCAATAGCACCGTTTCTTTTGTTCTTCCAGCTGGTCAAGTTGTAGAAGTTGGCCGTAATCAGAGGATTCTTCCAGAAGGGGTCAGTGGTGTTGGCGTGATCATACACCACGGGCTTGCAAGGGAATTCACGAGGAACCATGTTGTGGAAGATACGAAGACCATATCTGCCATTAGAGTGAGCATGATTGTTTTCAAATTTTCCAACTCGCTCATTTTCAGGGCAGATGTCATTGTTGGCAGAGGGACCCATTGCGTGGATCTGCAGATCGTACCAGTAGCTGTATCTATCAGAGCCTGCTGCATGGTTGCCAGTAAAGTCGTTGTTGGGATTGGTGATCCAGAAACTGGCTGGAGTCTAATCTGTGTTCAGAAGACTCCAAGAACGCTTGGTCATTATAATAAGGTTGTCGTGGATCTAGTTGTGGCGTTCAACAGCATCCTCAATGAACACGTTGTGGCCCATGACGTTGTAGACAACGTTCTTGAGGATTCTGAGGTAGCTTGTGCCGTGCATTGTGAAGGCTCGGTTGAAACTCTGATGCACAGAGTTGCCCTTGATATACGAATTATGCACATTGCCGATCATGTGGAAATGGATAGCATATCTACCCAGCTTGAAGGCCTGACCCATGTTAGTGAACTCTACGTTCTCAAGTCTGGCAGTGAGAGAGTCATCACCCATTGAGTGCAAGAACACAGTAGCTCCGTACTGGTTTTCTTCTGAGCTGCTGTCTCCCTGGAGCTTAACGTTTCTAGACAGAAGCCCAACTTCTGCGCGCATGTCAATCTCCTAATCTCCGAAAGTCTAGGTCATAGCAAATCTCTTGGTAGTCAGTTTTGAGTCAAGAGTGATCACTGGCTTATCAGGGTTGGTCCTATCAATAGCCATGATCGTCTTCTTTTCTGCGTCTCTTGCCTCAAATGTAGTTGGAGCAATCGCAATTTATTCACCAACTTACCAATCAACAGCCTCTCTTAGCTTGATGGTCGTTGAATTAGCCTCGGCAGTCTCCTCAAGCACAGTCCAGGTCCTAGTTCTTTCAGGCCCGTGCATGTCGAGGTGTCCTTTACGGAGAGCAAGCACTTTGTTACCGTAGATAGGCAGATATGGGTCTGAAATTTTACCGTGCAAGGTGATTGTGACCTTGGAGGTGTAGGGATGCTCTTCAGTACCAACTTCGAATCGGCCTTCGTTGACGAAGACGTAGTTGGCATCGAAGGTGCGGTGATGGGATGAATTGGTGGCATCAGGAGCAAAAATGAGAGATCCTTCTACAATCACTATTTTGAGAACAGGAGTAGAGTCAACATCTACAAGCAGGTTGAGTCCTTTAGGAACATAGACTGATTCGCCCTCAAGAGGAGCGAATTCACCGCCCCAAGTGATGTCGCTTGACCAGGCATTCACATATCCAAAGAGTTGGCCTTTCAATGAAACGTAGCCTCTTCCTTGAATGTAGATGCTGAGGCTAGAAGGATGAAGACCAGGTCTTGGGCCTGTGGTACACGTTACAGAGGTTGATGTAGCAGCCGTGACAACACAAGCAATCTTGTCGATGAGAATGGTGTAGTCAGAGTTTGTTGCAGAGAAGTCAGTTCCAGTGAAGGTCACTGAAGTTCCTCCTTCAACTCGTCCATACCTTGGGTTCATGCTTGTAAGAGCTGGTGTCAGAGACCCTTGGTACTGGACCGTGCCACTAAGAGTCTGTGAAACTCCGTTTACAACAAGCTTTGCCTGGCAGTCTGTACCAGCTGCATTGTTGTCAATTGTCTCGATTCCCCAGAGCTCAACTTCGTTTACTTTGCAAGATTTATCTGCAGAGCCAGCGAGTTTGTAAAAGCGATATTTGGGTTAGTTTTCAGTCCACTCAAAGTAGTTCCAGCCAGAATGAGCGCTTTGATCGAGCTTAAAGATGTCTGTGAAGGTAGTTCCATCATTGGATCCTTAGAACTTGAGCTTATCATTGAAAAGTTCAACTTTATCAAGGCTACTGTCTAAGTAGAGCTTAACCTTGTCCAAGATAGCGGTGTAGCCTTATTTGAATTCAAAGGTCACGTGGCACTCACTGTTTGAGTCGACATACATTGTATGGATGTCATTGTCAATAATCAAGCTCTGCTTATCTGCGTTTGAGCTGGAGACAACCATGCCCTCAAGTTTGTGAGAGGACTGAATTTTGAAACTAGTGTCAGAGTAAAGGGTTGAAACCTGTGGCAACTTGCACTTAGCAGCTGAAGCAGATGAACCTGCCTCGTCGAAGGTGCATTTGTTCTCGCAGACAGAAAGATAGTTGTTGGATGGGCTTTCCTTCATCATGGTAGCCAAACCGTTGGCTGTCACTTCCAACTCACATCCTCCTGCAAAGGAGCAGCTCAAACCTTAAGTGTTGGCAGTCACAGTAAGAGGATTGGTCACGTCAGCTGTCATTTTAGCCCAGTAAGCAGTTCTTGCTCCATCTTAGAGGAAGCTCAGGGATGGCTTTGTGGCATTTACTACTACAGGCACTCCGAGAGTCCAGGTAGCAGTGACTTGGGTAGCTGAATCTGTCACCACTGTGTTAGCCTTTATTCCATTGAAAGAAGCTTTGGCGGTGTATCCAGTGGTCTTAAAATCAGTTCCTGTGAAAACAATGGTAGAAGCGGTTGCAGCTACCGAAGCAACTGATGGCATGGCTGTTTCAACCTGTTCAAAGGTGCATGCGGCTGCGTCTGAATTCACACATTCAAAGCTGTCGGAGCCGATGGAGACCTTGAGTACTGATGAAGAAATTGCTTCCTTCTTGGTGTCACACTCAATTAGGCCGTAGTCCACGATTCTGACAGCATCACAAATAGCTGCACCAGATGCATCTTTGATTGCCACGTTTGAGAGAGATTTCACAACTCCTGGCACTGTGGCAACAATCGTAGTGCCTCCGATCGAACCAACATTGGGAGAAATGCTCACAAACTTTGGTGTGATAGCAAGTCCTGCATCGACTATGTTGTGTCCTGCTGGCTTACCTTCTATGAATGAGACCAGGCCAGTGACGTTCTAGCTCGTTACATTTGTAAGAGTGAAGAAGGCTTCAGTTGCACTGGAGCTCTTTGCGACCTGATTGTTGCTTCCTACTGTCATCTTGGAATTGGTTGTTGAAGTAGGGAGTCCAGTTCCTGTCAATTTGACCTCCCAGTTGTTTGCAGTGGAGTCAAACACAGTTTCAGCAGCTGTTATAGTTGGAAGAGCGCTCGTGTACGTGAAGCTTCCACAGACTGCATTGTCACACACAGCTTCTTCAGATGTCTTCAGGAACACTACAACAGTGCCCTGTTTACCATTCTCCATCGAGATGTTAGAGTCAATTTGGCAGGTAATCTAAGTGGCTGCAGTAGTCAGAACAAAGCAGTTTGTTGAGCCAACACCTCCATTGTATGAGATTTGGACGGGGTTATCAGTTTTCTGAGAACCAAAATTGGTACCAGTAATTGTAAGCACTGTGCCTCCATAAATTGAACCAGTCATGGGGGAGACAGCAGTCACAGTTGAGCCAACATTGAGAGTCATTCCTTAAGTGCCTACAAGACCAAAGTCCTTGTGTCTGATTGTGACTGAGAACACTCCACTTTCTGCTCCACCAAACATCGCAACGAAGGTCTTGGCAGCATCATCAACTGAGACGCATCTTAGGTGCTTGATAATTGTAGAGTTTGCGTTGTTTGTAACATGCATTGTAATGTCCTCCTTCTTGAGAGCATATGGAAAGGTGCTCTCCAAAGTCACCGTAATTGGAGTCTTTAGCACTGGAGAAACTGAGGATGGGCTGATGCCAGTGGTCGACTTAATTTCACTTCTGAGAGTAAAATCAAGAGAGTTTGTGACCACCTGAGAGTTGATAGTTACAGTTGGATTGAGAGTAGCTGCAGCACTTGAAGCTGAATCAAACTTACCAGTAGTGCACACCAGTGTTGTAGAGCTGGAAGTGTGAGCATTACATGATGTGGTTTGAGTATCACTGAACTTGATGTCGACAGTGCTTTTGGCAAGCAATTTTGGGAAGTTGGTACCCGTGATGGTAATGTCGTCTCCTCCAAGAAGGTTCAAGTTGGTCGTGGGTGTTGCTGACACAATGGTGCATTGAACAGTGGTAGGAGCAAGAGCAACGGCATTGGGGATCAAACCGAGGTTGGAGACAAGAATGGGTTTAAAATCTCCACAGGTAGGATCATGTACGAGGGTGCACTCCAAATTGGTCTCTGTGAGAGTTGCTGAGTCTACAACACACGCAGTATGGGCAAACTCAACTGATCTCACATCAACAGTGTTGTTTGGGAAGCTTGTGCCGGTAAGCACAGCTTTCTTTGTGGATGCATCGTATGTGAATGCAGTCACTTCTCCAACTGGCTCGATGTATGTGAAGTCACAGTTCAGGTTGTGGCACAAGGCTGGCTGTCCATCAACTGACACCATGAGTTGGGGCTTCGTCTCGTAGGTCTTCAAGAACTCAAATGGAATTGGCTCATAAAACAGGTTGGTGCTGTAGTGCTGAGTGATGTTCGATTCAAAGGTCAGGTTATCACCCTAGAGTGGTGATGTCTCACTCTGCACAATCTCGAACTTACCTTGGTCTTCGTTGATTCCAAGGAATCTGATGTTGACATTGACTCCTTATTCTTTGTAAGAGAACTCATTGCCTTCATAGACCTCAATCTTGTCGTAGAGTTGATTGCAGTCTTCCATGATGCGCTAGGCAATCCAGTTGGACCAAGTGTGCCAGTTGATGTCTTGTGTGAAGGACTCAACGCCTCCCTTGGTCACACACTTGATTCTGTACTTACCACTCAATGGAGTTGATGACTACCCCATTTCTGAAGGGCCTTTTGCAGTCACCGTGGATGATGTGGAAGTCTTGGCAACCAAGATCTTTGATGAAGAGATCCCCGAAATGAGCTTTCTGACCTCCATTCTGTAGACGTTCTTGACAGACTGGTCCATGTCAAATACCTCAGTGTCGTTGGCATCATACATCTTCAGAGTCACATCACACACACTTCTGAACTTCTTGTTGCAGAATGGGTTCTGAATTTTGGTGTAGAAAGTGTAGCGTGAAGCCTTAGCTGGAATTTTAGCACTTGCAGTGTACTCGAGAGAATTTGGGTCTTGAAAGTTGAGAACGTACTCACCATCGTCTGGATTAAGCACAGTCACCTCAGTGGTATCCTTGTTGTTTGTGATGTTCACTCTCAGGTTCTGGATCTGCTTCATGGCGTGGTGATGGCCAACTATCGCAGTCTGCTCAATTTCTACAGCTGCAGAGATGTGGTCTCCTCCAGTGCCCTCTGCTACTGACATCTGCACAAAGTAGTGCTCTCCACCATTAAGCTCAACCCAATCGGAGATTCTCGTGGATGAATCAAACATTCTCCAGTAATCTCTCCAATTTGAATACTAGCTCACGTCGAGAATCTTTGTTGCGTTTGAGCTGCTGCCAGGTGTTGTGTCGATAGAGAACCTGCAGTCATCATCACAGGCCATGTAGAATCGATACCTGGTGGTCGCAGGTGCATGGAACCAACCTGTGAAGTTGTGAGACATTCTGTCACCAGTGTTAGGAGGCATCTCCATGTTGAGGGCCAGAGACTCCTCTCTAGTCCATTCGGGCTTGGTCATGTCATTGAAGTTGTCAAGCCATACGTGATTATTGTCAGTAGTAAGAGAAGAGTTGACGAGCATCTTCCTCACTCCATGCTAACCAACGTAAGGCACGTCAATGGTAGATGCATTAACGCTGGCTGGTACTTCACAAGTGAATGACTCCTTAGAGTTAGAGGTCACGATGCAAGGTAGGCCATCCACCTTGGCATCAATGTTCGAACTCTGGAACCCATGGCCTGTCACGGTAAGTTCTTGGCCACCTGTTTTGAAGCCGGTATTTGAGCTGACATTGAAGATAACTGGCACGGTCTGGGCGACGTAGCAAGTTTGGTTGTCATAAGAGCAGTGCAACGACTCTTGATCTTGAATAGCAGATTAACCCACCTCCCAAAGCATGCTGATGTCATGCTATTTGGAAGGAGGCTAGTCACCGACTCGTCCTTTGACGTAGTTTCTCTCCCATGCTCGATATGAGTCATCGAAGTCAACAAAGCCCTCAAAGTCCACCAAAGCTCCTCCAATCTTGGCATTGATGAAAGCCATTTCATCAGATGCAAGGTCAGTGAGAAGGCCAGGAACAGACTTGGGGTCGAACCAAAAATGAGTCTCAGAATTGAAGTACACAACAGGTGGATTTAGCTCATAGACAACAGGGGTGTGAGGCTTCTTAAAGTGGATCATGCATTTCGATGAGCTTGAGCACTTGGCCTCCCAGGGTTCGAACAAGTCGTGTTCAACGAACAAACTGAGCTCAAAAGAGAGTGTTTGGTACTGGTCGAGAACTCTCGAGGGAACACCCAGGAGTTTGTCCACGGCTGGCAGACGATAGGTTATGAAACCCATCGCAGTGTTCGAGTTGAAGGCATCATCTTCTGTGAGTCTTGGGGCCTCAACTGTCAGTCCGAGCAAGTCACATCTCAACCTTACGACGTTCGACTGCGCGTTGTCTGCAAGGATGGGTGCCTTGATGAAGATATTGGTACCCCCTGCGAAGGAGGCCCAGCTGATACCTGTTGGCTCTTCGGAATCAAACGTGCTTCCTTTTGCAACCTAGAGCTCCTGCTCACGGTATCCAATGCCGTCCAATGGTGTATTACCATCCAGCGTTTACGCCTGCGCGAGCTGGGTGATCATGAGAATGGCCAAAAGCTTGAACGCATTGACCACCAGGTGGCTGCGTCGCATTCCTTTGGAACAAGACCGCGAAGAGGTAATTCCTCGTTGTCTGATCTCCGGATGTCTTAAATTAAGCATCTTTATTT
>Ga0075493_1035194_pt1 | contig 11516 bp, 16 predicted proteins | sample DEB08_RNA2_14_FD_73466 | JGI IMG/M metagenome (GOLD analysis project Ga0075493, IMG submission 73466) | Aqueous microbial communities from the Delaware River and Bay under freshwater to marine salinity gradient to study organic matter... | ecosystem: Environmental > Aquatic > Marine > Coastal...
TACGAAAGTATCCAGAAAGACTAAAGATAGTTTCTAAAATGGGTACATCCGTAAGACACTTTAAGGCGCTCATGCGCAAAAATGTGATCAACTGGAAAAGGACTCCTCTAGGCTCCTGCCTTGAGGTTCTCTGTCCTATGATCCTCATGATCATCATCGTATTCCTCCGCTTCAAGATCCAACAAAAAGATCAAGTGGACTTCCCTTTGAGGGTGCTCAAGCATCCTCTTTTCCCAATCTCGAGACCAGAATCATTAATGTCCGACGACATCACCGCGGACGAACAAAGCACCTTGACCATGTTCTCCGAGATCTATTCTCAAGACGACATCAGTGAGTTTGTCTAGTACGCCAACTACCAAGCTGGCTCCAAGTCGGGTGGCTTCGGCAAAGGACCAAAGCGCTCAGCCCCAGGCCCTCCCGGTGGTCGCAACCTTCAAGATGGCATGGCTCCACCTCCCGATAGTGAGCGCCCCCCTCGTGGTGGCATGGCTCCTCCTCCCGGTATGTCTGGCTCCAAGTACTCGCCTCTGATGGACCCCATGGGTCCTTACTTCTTCTACCCCCAACACTGCTTCTCGACCAACGCGGACATGTACAACAGTACCGTCATTGCCTACGTCAAGCAAGGGAACTAGATCGAGGAAGACGTCATCGCTCAACTGAAAGAATTGTTCGCGCTCCAAGCCAACTTCGGAGACATCCTGAAACAAGCGTCCAGCGTTCTAAATGGCCTTGAAAAGCCCGCCGATTTCAACCAGTAGGTGCAAGCCGTCACCTAGCAGGTCGTCGATGAGACCGCATCGGCTTTTGTCGACAACCTGGTCGCTGAGACTGGCCTCAACATGACCGAGGAGCAGAAGCAGCAAGTCACGGAGGACATTAAGTTTGTCGTGTCTGAGGTTGTTATGGGCGACCCCATTGTTGATTAAGAAAAAATTGCCAATGTCACCAACGAGATCTCCGAGATCTGGCAAGAGGCTGCCGTCAATTTGATCGATTTCGATGTTCTCGACCAGCTGACCGCAAACATCACAGAACAGGTCCTCAACATCAGCCCCGACAATATTGTCGACAGAGACCGCCTTGTTGCTCTTTCTTAAGAACTGGCTTCCACCGTGGAGAGCCGCGTTTTGGACATCGAGGGCGTCAAGATGGTTCAATCCGCCGTCGCTGAGATCGAGTCCATCCTGAGTGGCTAAGCCATCCAGAGACGTCGCAACCGCAGAAGCTTGGAAATTAACCTTGAGAGCGAGTTCACGGATTTGGTCGACGACAAGCTGACCAACCTCACCAACGAGATCGAGAAGGTCATTAATGATTTTGACTTTGAAACGGTCATCAACTCCACCGTTCTCAACACCCACACCGAATCTATCCTGACCGCCCTTGAAGAGCTCCCCGACAAGCTTCAGCTTGACCAGGACCAACTCACGGCCCTCGACGAGAAAATGATGTCTTTCTGGAGAGAAGCCACCAACGCTGACCTCATCGAAGAGTACATGCAAGAGGTCCAGAAGTTCATGGACAGCGTCAGACCTCAAAACTTCGACACCGGTCTTCTCGAAGACCTCGGCGGCAAAGTTTTGCAGCAGGTCGAAGAGGCCAGAAAGATTAAAATGCTCAACGTTGCGCTCCTCGAAGAGATTGTCAAGCAGGGCTAGATTATTGCTGAATTCAACTCTCCCGAGGCGGGTTAGGCCAGAGCTGAGCAAACCGCAATGCAAGCTTAGGAGACTATCATGTCTTTCATCCAGGAGACCAAGATCGTCAACATCGCTGAGCTTGAGTCCGCCACCATGGAACTTCAACAGCTCACCGAGAAGTTGTCTCAAGATAACTTCGCTCTGATCAACATGGAGCAGGTAGACAGCTATCACAAGCAAATCCAGGCCCACATCGAACGTCTTTCCGGTCAAGTTGACCGTTTCAACGAGACGGCCGCTGCCATCGTCGGACAAAATGAATAGGCCTTCATGGAGTTCGTGTCGAAGTTCGCTGATCTCGAATCTTTGACCAGATTCCTCGAACTTAGCGGCGCCGTTCAGGCGCAGCTGATGGACCTGTCGGGCGTGAACAACGACCGCTTTATGGGATTGATCATGTAGCTCTAGGGCATGGAAGAGACTAACCTGAACAACTTCATGCAATCTGAGGAGTTCGGCAAAATGATGCAGGAAGGCATGCAGTTTGCTGACCAGCTCAAGACCGAGTCCCAGATTAACCAGACTGTTGTCGAAGAGTTCATCGCCGAAGGTCAACGCGTCTTCATGTCGATTCAAGAAACTCAGGCCGCCGAAAGGTTGGTCGGAGATCTTGAAAAGTTAGCCGGTGACCTTCAAAGCCTTACCGCTGGGTTTGCTATGAGCCAGCCTGAAGCTTAGCAGATTGAGGAGCTCTAGAGGGCTCTGATGGAGTACATGAACGAGGACTCCGATAAGAGAAAGAAGATCGACGGGCTTCTCAAGAAGCTTGACGAGTACAACATGGAGGTGCAGCAATTTATTGCACAGAACGGCGAGGATGCCCTCGTGAGCGCCTACGTGACGTCTAGCCAAATCGTCGAGTCCAAGGTCATGCAGTACATCCAAGACTACCAGAAGGTGGTCGAGGGTGAGTATTTGGAGCCCGCGATGAAGGACGGCGAGAAGTTCACCAAGTTGTTCAACGAAGAGTTGAGCTATGCGGAGAACATGATCCAGAAATTGACACAGATCGCCGAGTCTGGAGAGATCATTAACCCTGAGGTTCTTGACCTCGTCAACCAAGTCATTGACACCTACCTCCAGATTGAGACAGTTGCCACTGACGAAAGAAGAGTCAACGAATTGTTGAATGACCTTGCACAGGCTCTGCAAGAAGAGGGCATGTACTACTTGATGCCTGATACTACTCTCTTGGAAGAGCTTGTAAACAAGAGGACTGTCTTGATCGAAGAGGCCCAAAAGTTCGCGGACAGCCTTGTCGTTGACACCATCGAAAACCTCACCAGTGAGGTTGAAAAACTTGTTCAGACTCTGGAGTCCTTTGACGAAGAGACCCTGATCGCCGCTGCACGTGAATTCTCGCAGTCGCTTACCGGTGACCTTGTTAATGAGGAACTGATCATGGAGTGGCTCTCGGAGTTCGAGATTGTGGCCAACGAGCTCAAGAAGACCGCCGAAAACGCCGAGACGTTCACCGAGCTTAGCCAGGCTATCCTCGATGGAGCCATCAAGGCTACCGGCGACACAGTTGACCTCGAAAAATTCATGACTCTCGACAAGAGAGTCCAGGATGCGCTTGCCGTCTCCAACCTGACCGACTCAAGCAGCGAGAAAACTCTTGAAGACCTTTCTTCCCAGCTTTCCAATGCCGTCAACCAGAGCCAAAACGCTCTCTCTGAGGCTGAGTTCAAGCAGCTCGCCAACAAGATCGAGCAAGGTAATGGCAACGCCGGCGCCAGTGTCAAAGCTGAAGAGCTGAACTCCATCCTCGACCAAATGCAAAACATGATCGATGATAACCAGGTGCTCGCCGGAAACGCCGAGCAACAAGCTCAAATGACGACGCTTATCGAACAAGCCATCGTTAAGAGCAAACAAAACAACACTGAGCAGGCTGCCACTAGCCTCTTGAACGAAGACTTCTAGAGCATCATCGACGACTTCACAGCAGTTGTCGACTATGAGCATCTGGAGACACTTTCCACTAACTTGCAGGTTGAGCTCGAGGCAGCCGCTGTCAAGCAGATGCCTCCTAACACTGCACGACTCATTGACCTGTCCAAGGAACTCCAGGCTAACGCCACCCAGTACGTCGACATCTTGGAAAACGATGATGTACTTGGAGCGCTCACCGCCGAGCTCACGGACTACCTCAAGGCCAACGACTTCGAGAGAGTGCTGAACGTGACTGACGAATTCAAGGCCGTCTTCGAGAAGCTTCAGCAGCAGGCCAATGTGACTGTTGAGGAAAGCGCATCTCTTGACAGCGAAATAGAGGCTGAGTTCTACACTATCGTCGAAGCATTCCAAGCCAAGCTTAATGATAGTGAGAAAATTGCCGCGATCGAGGAAAGACTTGCTGGAATCATCGCCAACAAAACTGAGACCCTCGTCAACATGGACCAGGTGAACACTGTGTTCCAGAGAATCAACGAGTTGGCCTAGACCGTTGGTGAATAGAGCCCCATCGTTTTGATCAACGAGGAGCTCTTTGCTTAGATCGAGCAAGAGATCATGGTGAGGTACGAAAACCACGAGTTCATGAAACTTGCCATGAAGGTCAACGAACGTATTGAGAACCTTGGTGAGACTGAACGCGAACTGTAGCAAGCCCTCGCAGCTGAGCTCGCGAGAATCGAGGAGAAGCAGATGCAGTTGATTCAGGAACTTCAGCAGCAGCTCGAAAAAGCGCTGATGCAGGAGAACCCCTACTTCAAGGAAGGCTCTTAGTTGGCCGAAAAGATCATGAAGACTTCCGAGGAGGTCCAAGGTCTTTACGATGAAAATGCCCAGGTTCAAGTGGCTAAAGTCACCGCACTGTACGAGATGTTGGAAGAGGCTATCACTAAGTAGGCCTTTAACGCAGATGGGGCCATGTAACGATCTGAGGAACTCATTCAAGAGCTTCAGGGCGCGGTCATGGCTTTTGCCGGAGAGATCCCCGAGAAGTACGATTTGGTCAAACTCATTGAACTTTCAATGCAAGTCCAAGGAGAGGCCATGAAGCTTAACCTTAATGTGGAAGCCGGCATGGAGAAAGGCATGGAGATTGTTGGTCGTGCTCAAGAGCTTGCCATGAACATCCAAAATCAGCTCCTGTCTTCCGAACAGTTCGCTAACAACACCGCCGAGCTCTAAGCTTTCATCGGTGAAATTCCCGCTGATGTTATCGACATGGAGCTCTTCCAGAAGTTCTTCGCCGAAGCACAAACCTTTAGTGACTCTCTTATTCTCGATGTAGAGCGATTCATGGAAGAAGCGATGTCTTACCAGATGCAAGTTCAGGGTAACACCCAGAAGTCAATCATGGACTTCATCAGCAACGATTTGATCGAATAGGCCTCTAGTGTGTTCATGAACGCATCTGAGGACCCCGAAGCCTTTGGCCTACTCGCCATCGGCAACCTTGTCTCTGCGGATGCGCAAAAGAGCGTCCAACAAATCTGGGTTGCTGTTTCGGCGCTCGTCAAAACTGCCACCAGCGAAGACCTTCTTGCCAGACTTGATCCTTTGTTCCAGTCGCTTTAAAACCAACTTATGGCCTCCGTGAAGCCCTAACAAGACGCTCAAGATAAAATCGAAGCAAGCATCATGCAGCTGATCGAGGAAGTCCAGATGATCGATCTTGAGCAGCTCCAAGCTGATGAAACCTTCATCAAGATCGTTCAGGCTCTCCAGGAAGAAGCTATGCGTTTCCAGCAGAGACTTGCCGAGACCGGTGTTATTGACATGCAGGCCATCCAAGATTTCTAGGAAGCCACTATGCAAGCAATCGCCGTCTTGGACGACAGAAACGTAACCCTCGCTTCATTTGAGAACCTCACTATGGAAATCGAGCAGATCGTGCAACAGACCATCCAGGTTAACGATAAACTCGAGGTGCTTCAGGACTTGGAAGTCAAGATCATGAACGCTTACACCGATATCAGCGAGAACGCTTTCAACTTGCAGGCTCTCGAAGAGTTGGACCGCCAAATCATGGCCGTGTTCGAAGCAACCTTCGACATCGCTGCGATTGAAGCCGCTCTCAACTTTAGCGAAGGTGATGAGCCTTCAACTCTCGACAGACTTCGCCGTCTTCAAGACACTGTCACTGCCAGAATCAAGCTTAACGAGCTCGTCAGTGAGGTTTCTTCGGATCCCACGACTAACCTTAACAACTTGGTCTCTGGACTTAGCTTTTCGCTTACTGGTAGTGAGAGCCCCTAGGTCAGCTTGAGCGGACTGCTCGAGCAGACTACCCAGCTTAACGATATCATTGGCTCCACCATGATCAACAAGTAGGTACTCAATGACACGCTTGTCCAGCTGGACAATGTTGTCGCTGAGACTGAAGACGCTATCAATGTTGAGCTTCTCCAGAAAGTTCAAAACATTGTGTAGGAAACTGAGCTTTTGTCGCAGGAAGGTGGCTTGAGCTTGGAGACCCTTGCATCACTCGCCAAAGTCGTCAACGAGACTGTCGCTGATGTGAACATCTTCCTTGATGCCAACATCACTTAGGAAGCTCAAAACGGTATCCTGTACAAGGCCGTTGAGAGTGCCGTGTCAAGTGAATTGGGAGTTGATGTTGCTCTTCTGAGCTAGGCCTAGGGATTGAGCTCCCTCGGAATTTCACTCCAACTTAACAACATTGGTTTCTTCACCTTCAAGGAATTCGAAACCAAAGAAGCACTGCATGAGTACATCAAGCAGGAGGATTATGGTCGCAGCCCATCGATCCCTGCCGTCTGCTACGGTTTCTCGATTACTGAAAACGAGGAGAAGAACAAGTACGCCCTCGAGTTGCACTTCAACGACATGCCTCCTCCCCAGTACCAATCCATCCCCAACCAAAACATGGCGGCCGCTCCCGAAGCACAGCAGATGCCTCTCATCGAGGAGTATACTTTCTACTCGTGGCACGGATTTGCTTACATGCAGAACTGGGTTGCCAACACTATTCTCAAGAGAAAGACTGGCAAGGCTGACGCGTCGATTGTTGCGCTCACTGTACCCCAACAGATGGCGCCCATTCAGATCGATCCCTTCGGAAAAATCATCGAGAACGTGCTCAACTTCTTCTTCTTCCTGATGTTTGTTCCTGTTCTATACAGAACAGTCTACCGCATCGTGAACGAGAAGGAGAACCGTGCCAAGGAAAGCATGAGAATGATGGGATGCAGAGATAGCGCCTACTGGCTTTCTTGGTTCTCCTACTACACCATTGTCTCCCTTCTTCTCATCACCCTCAGTTGGGCCATCCTCTACCCCTTCGTCTTCCCTAACAGTAACGGATTCCTGCTTTGGCTCTTGCTTGTTCTCTACGGGCAATCCATCTTTGGCATGATCCTCATCATCCAAAGTTTGTTCACCAGAGCTAGAGCCGCTGCCATCACCACGACGATGGTGTACTTCGGTTCGGGTCTCGTCAACTTCGCAGTCGTCAGTGAGTAGACTCCCAGATGGGCTCGCTTGCTTGCATCCCTGTCCCCCACGACTGCCTTGACCCAAGCTATCAAGTCTTTCGGCCAATTTGAAGTGCTTGGTATCGGTCAAAACTTTGATACTTTCGGCATGCGCTACCACGACTACAGTGTCCAAGATGGTATTATCTCCTTGGCTATCTGCTGCGTGTACCTTTTCTTGCTTGGAATCTACATGGAAAATGTCATGCCTAAGACCTACGGTCAGAGAAGAAACCCTTGCTTCTGCTTCTTGCCTAGCTACTGGTGTGCCGGCAGAAGATCTCGCAAGTCTTGCAAACGTGTCGAATCTAAAGACGACACTAAAAAGCTTGCACAAGAGATTGCGCAATCTTAGCAAAAGGACAAGAGTGTTGATCACTCAGTTCTGCCCGATGGCACTCCAAACAGCCTGACTGGCGATCAAATTTCTGATGAGTTTGAGCGAAACCAACTGAACCCGGACTGCTATGAGCCCGTCGTTCCATCAATTGCTCAACAAGAATCCTCCGACAAAATTCTCAAGATCGACGGTCTTGAGAAGAAGTACGGAAACGGATTCCATGCTGTTAGAGGCATCAACTTGAAGATGTACTCTGACCAGATCTTCTGTCTGCTCGGTCACAACGGAGCAGGAAAGACCTCCACCATCTCCATGCTCAGTGGTCTTTTCGGAGCCACTGAAGGAGAGGCTTCTGTCTTTGGAGTTGACATGTTCAACGAGACTGATCGTGTCAGACAGTTCATGGGCGTGTGCCCCCAGCACGACGTCTTGTTTGACCTGCTGACTCCTGAGGAGCACCTCGACATCTTCTTCGACTTCAAGGGAGCCGACCCTAAAAATAAGAAGGCGGAGATCGCCAAATTGATGAAGGACGTCGGTGTTGATGATAAAAGCAAGAACATGGCTTACCAGCTTTCGGGAGGCAACAAGCGTAAGCTTTCCGTTGCTATTGCTCTCGTTGGCGGCTCCAAGTTCGTGTTGCTCGACGAGCCCACCTCTGGGCTGGACCTGAGTGCCCGTCGCCAGCTATGGAACATGCTGAAGGAGTACAAGAAGGATCGCATCGTGGTGCTGACCACACATTACATGGACGAGGCGGACATCCTTGGTGACCGTATTGGAATCATGAACGAGGGCAAGATCACCGTCCTCGGCTCATCCATGTTCCTCAAGAACAGATTCGGTGTCGGCTACAACTTCACCGTCCTGAAGAAGTCTCCCCAAAAGGATGAAGTCATCTTCAACTACTTGAAAGAGAACCTTGGCACAGATGTCACCAAACTGTCTGAAGTCCAGGGCGAAATTAGCTTCCAGATCCCAAATGCCTACCAAGCCATGTTCATTGATTTCTTCAAAAATCTGGACGAAAACTTGGATAACCTTAACATCCGCAGCTACGGCATTTCTATCACGACCCTCGAAGAGGTGTTCCTGAAGATCGGAGGCATGCAAGACCCGGGCAAGCTGCTCGACGCAAGCCACAATCTCAAGCAGAGTGAAGTACAGAGCGAAGGACCCAAGGAAGAGACGAGTGACTACTCTATCAAGACTGGTCGCACTGACTTCGGATTCTGCAGCAATTTGATCGCTGTTCTCAAGAAGAGGTTCCAGATTTACTCCAGAAACAAGAAAGTCATCTTTAACGAGATGGTCTTGCCCGCCCTATTCATGTTGATCGGTGTCTTCATCGCCAGCAGAAACGTGGTGTTTGTCTCTGAAGGCCGCGTTCTCGAACCTAGTCGCCTGCCTCTCCAGCAAAGAATCCTCATGAACGAAGAGCCCGTCAACATGGCTGGAAGTGATCTGTCCATGAACTTGTTCGCTGAGAACCTGCCAATGGCTGCAGAGTCTTTCGATGTGACTTTGAGACCCTACAGTGAACACGGCCGCATGAACTACACTGAGTTCTAAGATGCTGTCTTCGAGTTCGGTCAGCAGATGAACCACCATGACAACTCTCACTACGGCTCTTACGAAATGTACCAGGCGAGCCAGGCTGACCAGAAGTACAAGTTCATCAATTACGTGAACTTGACTTCGCCCGATGCTGTCAGTCTCTACCCCCAGTTCATGTACGAGTCCATCCTCAAGGTGGCGACTAACGACAAGGACTTCGAGTTCAAGACAAAATTGAGCCCTTACCCTTTTACTTACGAGCTCGACTACATTCTGGACACGGCCGATGCTGGCACAATGATCTTCATTACAGCCATTGCCTACCCCCTCATGTTCACTGCAATCGTCAGCTACCTTGTCGTTGAGAACACAACTCAGCTCAAGCATGCTCAGTTGGTCGCAGGAATGCGTCTTTCCGCTTTCTGGATTGGAAACTTCATCTTTGATTTGATAAAGATGGAGCTCACCATTCTGGTCACAATCGGCCTGTTCTACCTGTTCGGAATCGGATTCACGTTTGCAGTGATGGCAGTATTCCTTGCCCTTCCATTCGGAATTATTCCATTCACCTACTTCACCTCCTTCCTGTTCACAGTTGACAGCGCTGCGCAGACCTTCACCATGTTCTTGCACTTCTTTTTCATTATGGTGCTGAGCACGGTCGTCTACGTCATGAGATTTATCCCTGAGGTCGAATACTGGGGTGATGTCCTCAACTGGGTCTTCAAGCTCGTGCCCTCCTACTGCCTTTCCTCCGCCATGTACTTCGACAAGTCAGGAGAAGCCTTGTCCGAGTTCAGAGAGCGTAGTAAGGGAAACGGTGCTCAAGTGAACCCCGAGCTTTGGGCTTTCGAGAACATTTTCGCAGATGTCTACATTCACTTCGTTCACTTTGTGTTCTGGTGGATTATGATTATTTTGCTCGAAAACGGACTCGCTCACAAGCTGAGAAGGTTCTACATGCTCTGCTTCTCAAGAAAGTTCCCTCAGCCTGTTGAGTTGACCCTTGACGAAGATGTTTATGCTGAGGAGTCTCGTGTTGAGCAATCTGACGCCAAGGAGATGGCCGTGCGTGTCAAGGACCTGAGAAAGGTCTACATGACTGGAAAGGGGCCTTGCACTCCTGGAAAGCCCTTGCTCGCTGTTGAGAGCGTTTCCTTTGGTCTCAACGAGGGAGAATGCTTTACACTTCTTGGAGTGAACGGAGCAGGAAAGTCGACAACTTTCAAGAGTTTGACCAATGAGATCGAACCCACCGCTGGAGCTATCCACATCGCTGGCTTCGACGTGCAGAAGAACTTCAACAAGGCGAGAAAGATGATGGGATACTGTCCTCAGACTAACCCCATCTTCGACACTATGTCCGTTGAAGAGCACATCGAGTACTACGCCAGAATTAAGGGTGTTCACTCTACTTTCAGGAAAGAGCAGGTTGAGCTTACCATCTCCGAGCTCGGCCTTACTGACTCAAGAAAGAAGTTGGCCGGTGACCTGAGTGGAGGAAACAAGAGGAAGCTGGCTGTTGCGATGGCTGTGGTCGGTCGTCCTCCCATCATTCTTCTCGATGAGCCCTCTGCCGGTATGGACCCAGAAGCCCGTCGCTTCATGTGGGACGTCGTCGGAAAGATCTCGCAAAACAAGACCAGTGCCGTCGTGCTGACAACCCACTCGATGGAGGAGGCCGAGGCCCTCTCTACCAAGATGGGCATCATGGTCAAGGGCGGAATCTTCAAGTGCTTCGGTAGCTCCCAGCACATCAAGGACAAGTTCGGAACGGGCTACGTCATCGAGATCAAGGTGCGCACCCCTGACCAGGAAGACATCGCTGAAGTTCTTGAGAAGTTCATCCCTGAATCTCACGGAAAGGGCGGTGACAACATCAACTTGTTCGACGCTGTCAGTGAAATCAGAGGTAGTGGCATGCCTGAAATCATTGTTGATTAGATCAATCAAGAGATGGTCGGAGAAAACGCCTCCAACCGCACTGACTCTGAAGCCGAAGACGAGACCGACAAGAAATCATCTTTCGTCAAGGTTGACAGCTTTGCTGGACAGCTGATTACGCAGGGCGGCTTGTTCGGTGTGATCACAGAGCTGAGCAGAACTTTCGAAGAGGTTCAAGTCATCGAGAAGTATGGTAACTACATGAGACTTCGTGTTCCCAAGGGCACCGAAACCATTGGTGCCGTGTTCGCTTTGATCGAGTCACTCAGAGACGACTGCGACATCTCGGAGTACTCGGTCAGTCAAACCACTCTCGAGTAGATCTTCCAGAGCTTCGCCAACCTCAACTTCGACCAACAGATCGATGTCTACAAGTTGGACGGCAAGAACGGACAGCTTATCAAGCAGACCGTCAAAGCTGCCGACAAGGAAGCTTGAAACAATGCACTTTATTGACCAGCGCGCAAAGCTAATCCTTGGCGCACTCGCTATTCACTAATGCAGATTTAAATTCCCGCTAAC
>Ga0075493_1050493_pt1 | contig 11177 bp, 22 predicted proteins | sample DEB08_RNA2_14_FD_73466 | JGI IMG/M metagenome (GOLD analysis project Ga0075493, IMG submission 73466) | Aqueous microbial communities from the Delaware River and Bay under freshwater to marine salinity gradient to study organic matter... | ecosystem: Environmental > Aquatic > Marine > Coastal...
AAAAAACTAAGGCAGGTTGACGATGGAAGTAGCAGCAAAATTAAGTGGCGCTCAATTGTCAGCACAAAAAGCTCGATTGGTTGCCGATCAAATTCGCGGTAAGCATGTAGAAGAGGCATTAGATCTTCTAACCTTTAGTAATAAAAAAGGTGCTGCGGTAATTAAAAAGGTATTGGAAAGTGCAATTGCCAATGCAGAGCAAAATGAAGGTGCGGATGTTGACGAGTTACGTGTCTCAACCATCTTTGTTGATGAAGGTGTGACGATGAAACGTATCCGTCCACGAGCAAAGGGTCGTGCTGATCGCATATTGAAGCGTTCATGTCACATTACAGTTAAAGTCGCCGACGACGAATAGACAGAGCGAGAGCGAACGTTATGGGTCAAAAAGTACATCCAACCGGAATACGTTTGGGCATTGTTAAAAAGCATACATCTACATGGTATGCGGGCAGTGACACTTACGCTGATAAGTTGCACGCTGATCTTCAGGTGCGAAAATATCTCCAGAAAAAGCTGGCTAACGCTTCTATAAGTCGCGTAGACATTGAGCGACCAGCTAATACAGCTAAAGTTACTATCCATACTGCTAGGCCGGGTATTGTGATTGGTAAAAAAGGTGAAGATGTTGAGAAGTTACGCGCACAGCTATCAAAGCTTATGGGCGTGCCTGTTCACATCAATATCGAAGAGATTCGTAAGCCAGATTTGGACGCCAAGCTAGTTGCTGAGAGTGTAACTAGCCAGCTTGAGCGACGCGTAATGTTTCGTCGTGCAATGAAAAGAGCTGTTCAGAACGCTATGCGTCAAGGTGCACAAGGCATCAAGATTCAAGTGGGTGGTCGTTTAGGTGGAGCAGAGATTGCACGTTCTGAGTGGTATCGTGAGGGTCGAGTACCTTTACATACTTTAAGAGCTGATATCGACTATTCAACAGCAGAAGCGTTAACCACTTACGGTATTCTGGGCGTTAAGGTTTGGATATTTAAGGGTGAGGTTATTGGTGATGCAATTGAAGCAGAGCCGGCATCACCAAAAAAGAAAAACGCAAGGTCTAAATAAGGGGTACGCAACACATGATGCAGCCAAAGCGTACAAAGTTTCGCAAAATGATGAAAGGTCGCAACCGCGGCCTAGCTGAAAGAGGCTCCAAAGTGAGCTTCGGTGAGTTCGGTTTAAAGGCAATTGGTCGCGGTAGGCTTACTGCGCGTCAAATTGAAGCCGCTCGTCGAGCGATGACTCGTCACGTTAAGCGTGGCGGAAAAATCTGGATACGTGTATTTCCAGATAAGCCTATTACCAGCAAGCCTCTAGAAGTGCGGCAGGGTAAAGGTAAGGGTAATGTAGAGTATTGGGTGGCTCAGATTCAGCCAGGAAAAGTACTTTATGAAATGGAAGGAGTGACTGAAGAGTTGGCGCGTGAAGCATTTGCTTTAGCGGCGGCAAAGTTACCTATTAATACAACTTTCGTTAAACGTTCGGTGATGTAATGAAAGCTACAGAATTACGTGACAAGTCTGTTGAAGAGCTCAATACAGAAATGTTATCAAGTTTAGAAAAGCAGTTTAAATTGCGTATGCAGGCAGCGTCTGGTCAGCAGGTACAAACTCACCTGTTCAAAGAAAATCGTCGCAATGTTGCGCGGATCAAGACGATCCTGAATGAAAAGGCAGGTAATTAATCCATGAGTCAGTCAGTTGAAAAAGTGAGTGTTAGCGAAAAATCTGCCCGTTTAGTTACAGGTAAGGTTGTTAGCGACAAAATGGACAAAACTATTACCGTCTTGATTGAGCGACGTGTTAAGCACCCGCTTTATGGTAAATATATTAGTAAGTCATCTAAGCTTAAGGCTCATGATGAAGAGAACACTTGTAACATTGGTGACACGGTTACAATTGCAGAATCTCGCCCACTGTCGAAAACAAAGTCATGGGTATTGGTTAAAATTGAAGAGCGTGCCACGCATCTTTAATTGCGTAGCTGTTGATTGATAAGCAGTTGTAAATTGCAGTAAGTAAGGTTTCGGAGACGGATAATGATTCAAACACAAAGCTACCTGGAAGTTGCTGATAATAGTGGTGCTCGCCGGGTAATGTGTATCAAGGTGCTTGGTGGTTCACATCGTCGTTATGCACGTATTGGTGACATCATTAAGGTAACAGTTAAAGAAGCGATTCCACGTGGTAAAGTTAAAAAAGGCCAAGTGTTAAACGCTGTTGTAGTAAGAACTAGAAAAGGTGTTCGTCGACCAGATGGATCACTAATTAAGTTTGATGACAATGCCGCGGTTATCTTGAATGCTCAAGATGCACCCATCGGTACACGGATTTTTGGACCAGTTACCCGTGAGTTGCGTGGTGAGAAGTTCATGAAAATTATTTCTCTGGCGCCTGAAGTTTTATAGTTAATATAAGACTTGGGAACAGATAGTAAAGTTAGACAGAGGTCAAAGGCAATGCGCAAAATTAAATGTGATGATGAAGTGATTGTAGTCGCTGGTCGTGACAAAGGTAAAAAAGGCAAGGTCGCTAAAATCTTAAAAGATAAGCGTCTCATTGTTTCTGGTATTCAGATGGTTAAGAAGCACCAGAAGCCAAACCCCCAAGCGGGTGTGCCTGGCGGTATTGTTGAGCAAGAGGCGCCGATTCAAATATCAAATGTTGCGCTTTTTAACGCGGCAACAGGAAAGGCGGACCGTGTAGGTTTTAAAATTCTTGAAGATGGTAACAAAGTTCGCATTTTTAAGTCTAATGGTGAAGCTGTAGACGCTTAATAGATTATTTTCTCAGCAGTAGCTGATGATGTAAGACGAAAAGATAACGGTATAAAGAAATGGCTAGTTTGAAAAAACTGTACAACGAAGAAATTGCAAAAAAGCTTCAGAGTGAGCTTGGCCTTGCTAATGTCATGGAGGTGCCTCGCATCACCAAGATCACATTAAATATGGGTGTTGGTGAAGCTATTGCCGATAAAAAGGCGCTTGAGCATGCTGTGAACGATTTAGAAAAAATTTCAGGCCAAAAAGTCGTAGTGACTAAGGCTAGAAGATCTATTGCGGGCTTTAAGGTTCGTGAAGATTGGCCTATTGGCTGTAAGGTAACATTACGCAGAGAGCGTATGTATGAGTTTTTAGAACGTTTGATTTGTATTTCTATTCCTCGTATTCGTGACTTTCGTGGAGTTAGCCCAAAACAATTTGACGGTCGTGGTAATTTCTCTATGGGTGTTACAGAGCAAATTATATTTCCAGAAATTGAATACGATAAAATTGATAAATTGCGCGGTTTAGATGTATGTATTACTACTTCAGCGCGTAACGATGACGAAGGCCGGGCACTACTTAAGGCTTTTAACTTTCCATTTAAAGGATAAGATAGAGTCATGGCAAAGAAATCTATGATTGCGCGTGAAACAAAGCGTACAGAAACAGTTGCAAAATTTGCAGAAAAACGTAAAGCATTAAAGTCTGTTGTTGCTAGTGCTTCAGCTAGCGATGAAGAAATTTGGGAGGCTCAGCAAAAGTTGCAGAAATTGCCGCGTGACGCTAGCCCTTCTCGTCAACGAAGACGTTGCCGTTTAACTGGTCGACCTCACGGGGTCTATCGCAAATTTGGTCTTTGCCGCAATAAGTTACGCGAAGCCGCCATGCGTGGTGATCTGCCAGGCTTAGTTAAGTCTAGCTGGTAATCGGGTAGAGACAGGAGCAAATTATATGAGTATGCAAGATCCTATAGCTGACATGTTGACACGTTTACGTAACGCGCAACTAGTTGGTAAAACAGAAACGTCAATGCCGTCTTCAAAGCTTAAAATAAGCGTTGCGAAAGTATTAGAGTCAGAAGGTTATATTTCTGGTTTTAATGTTGAAGAAGGTGTTAAGCCTACCCTAACGGTTAGCTTAAAATATTTTGAAGGTAAGCCCGTAATATCAGAAATTGATAGGGTGAGTCGCCCTAGCCTACGTAACTACTCAGGTAAAGATACTTTGCCTTCAGTTCGTAACGGTTTAGGTGTTGCTATTATTTCTACTAGTCAGGGTGTTATGACTGACCGCGCTGCGAAAGCTGCTGGCGTTGGTGGTGAAATCCTTTGTACCGTTTTTTAATTTGAAATTTTAAATAGCGATTTTTAATTTTAAGCGACTAAATGCAGTTAGAGAAAAGTTATGTCACGTATTGCAAAGAATCCAGTATTATTACCATCTGGTGTTGAAGTAAAGTTTGAAGGACAAGAGATATCCGTTAAAGGGTCTAAGGGTACTCTTGCGCTTATTGTTAACGACGGTATTGAAATTAAACAAGAAGATGCAATGCTCTCGTTTGCTGCAAAAAATACTAGTAAAAAATTAGTTGCTTTAGCGGGAACCACTCGTTCTTTAGTTAATAACATGGTTTTAGGGGTTACCCAAGGCTTTGAGCGTAAGCTAATTTTAAACGGTGTTGGTTATCGAGCTAAAGCAGCAGGAGAAACCTTAAATTTGATTCTTGGTTTTTCTCACGATGTTAATTATAGCCTTCCAGCAGGCGTAACTGCTGAGACGCCAACGCAGACTGAAATTGTTTTAAAGTCAACTGACAAGCAGTTGTTAGGTCAAGTGGCTGCAGATATAAGGGCGTTTCGTCCACCCGAGCCTTACAAAGGTAAAGGTGTTCGCTATGCTGATGAGCATGTTCGTCGCAAAGAAGCTAAGAAGAAGTAATTGTTAAAATTATTTTTGGTATTTTGATAAGGCTATTTCTTATCAGGTGTCAGAGCCTAAGTTTATTACGTAAGGTTCTGAGTAAAGTGTTAAGTAGGGTAAGGTTATGAATTCAAAAAAGCAGGCTCGTATACGTCGTGCTCGACGCTCACGCGCTAAAATTTGTGAGCTCGGTGTTAATCGTTTATGCGTTAACCGTTCTCCGCGGCACATCTATGCGCAGGTGATTGCGGCTGATGGAAACAAGGTATTAGCAAGTGCTTCTACTTTAGATAAAGATTTACGTGCCGGTGCAACTGGCAATATCAATGCTGCAAAAGCGGTAGGTCAACTGATTGCTGAGCGTGCTAAAGCTGCAGGTGTATCAACAGTGGCTTTTGATCGTAGTGGCTTTAAGTATCATGGCCGGGTCAAAGCGTTAGCTGATGCTGCGCGCGAAGGTGGATTGGAATTTTAAGGGTTATATCATGGCGCTAGTAAAGAAAGACGAAGCGAATACCGAAGGTCTAGAAGAAAAGCTAGTCCAAGTTAATCGTGTTGCAAAGACTGTTAAAGGTGGTCGTATATTTTCATTTACAGCTCTGACTGTTGTTGGAGATGGTAACGGTAGAGTTGGTTTTGGTCGCGGTAAAGCGCGAGAAGTGCCTGCAGCCATCCAGAAAGCGATGGAATCTGCTCGTCGTAATATGATTAATGTTGAGCTTAGTGGTGAAACATTACAGTATGCGATTAAAGGCCGTCATGGTGCGTCTAAGGTTTATATGCAGCCGGCATCACAAGGTACTGGTGTTATTGCTGGTGGTGCGATGCGAGCAGTTTTAGAACTGGCTGGCGTACAAAACGTATTGGCTAAGTGCTACGGTTCAACTAACCCTGTCAACGTAGTGCGTGCTACATTTCAGGCCTTAGGTGCAATGAGGTCTCCTGAGCAGGTTGCTGCAAAACGCGGTTTATCTGTTGAAGACATAAAGAATTAATATTGGTTCTTGAGATCAAAGATCCAATAGTCCCTATTGTTATAGGATAGTATTGAGAAATATCATGGCTAAGAAAACAGTTAAAGTAACTCAGATTAAAAGCACAGCCAAAAGATTGAAAAGTCATAAAGCTTGTGTTGCAGGTTTAGGTCTACGTCGTATCAACCACACTGTAGAGGTAGAAGATACTCCCTCTGTTCGTGGAATGATCAATACAGTTCACTATTTAATTAAGGTCGAGGGCTAGTAAAATGGATGATATGCGTTTAAACACCCTTGCTCCTGCAGCTGGCGCCAAGTCAGACAAGAAGCGAGTTGGTCGTGGTATTGGTAGCGGCACAGGTAAGACTGCGGGTCGTGGTCATAAAGGTCAGAAGGCACGCTCTGGTGGTTCTGTAAGGCCAGGTTTTGAGGGTGGCCAGATGCCTCTCCAAAAACGTTTGCCAAAGTTTGGTTTTACCTCGCGTATCGGCATGGTTACTGCTGAAATTCGCTTAGGTGAGTTAAACCAGGTTGATAGTGATGTTATCGATTTAGAAGCATTGCTAAAGGCTGATTTAATTAATGCTAATATTAAACGTGCGAAAATCTTTTTGTCAGGCGAATTGAAAAAGCCGGTAACGATAAAAGGTCTAGCTGTCACTAAAGGCGCCAAAGCTGCAATCGAAGCGGCTGGTGGTAAAATAGAAGAGTAGTTCTATGGCAACTCCAGGCGGTTTGCTGGGAAATCAAAAAGGGTTAGGCGAGCTTTGGGCTCGCCTTCGTTTTCTTTTTATAGCGATTATTGTTTACCGAATAGGTACGCATATTCCTGTTCCTGGAATTGATCCAGATCGTGTTGCGGATTTATTTTCGCGTAACGAAGGAACATATATTGATTTGTTTAATATGTTCTCTGGTGGTGCTCTAGAGCGGATGAGTATCTTAGCTTTAGGGATTATGCCTTATATTTCTGCTTCTATTATTATGCAGTTAATGACGGCAGTAACGCCTTCCTTAGAGCAGCTTAAGAAAGAAGGTGATGCTGGTCGTCGTAAAATTAGTCAATACACACGTTACTTGACTATTTTTCTGGCTATTATCCAAGCAACGGCAATGTCTCGTGGTTTAAACTTGGGTTATGCCAATGCTTCGCCCTTGTTGTCTCACTTTATTATGATCACTTCATTGGTTACCGGTGCCGTCTTTATGATGTGGCTGGGTGAGCAAGTGACAGAAAAAGGAATCGGTAACGGTATCTCGATGCTTATTTTCGCGGGTATTGTTGCAGGCTTGCCTGGGGCGGTTGGTCAGGCTTTTGAAAGCTCTCAGCAAGGTGATCTTAATATTCTTTTATTGCTGGGTATTATATTCATTCTACTTGCCATAGTTTGGTTTGTTGTATTGGTTGAGCGTGGTCAGCGACGTATTACTGTTAACTATGCTAAGCGCCAACAAGGTAAAAAGGTTTATGCGGCCCAAACGAGCCACTTACCTTTAAAAATTAACATGGCCGGTGTGATTCCAGCTATTTTTGCAAGCAGCCTTTTATTATTTCCTCAATCAGTTACTAACTGGTTAGCAAGCGGTGAAGGTAGGGCGTCAGAAATATTACAGGGTATATCTGCATCGTTAGGTCCCGGCCAGCCTTTGAATATTATTGTTTTCATGGCGCTGATTATTTTCTTCTGCTTTTTTTATACAGCGTTAATGTATAACCCTACTGAGGTTGCAGATAACTTAAAGAAATCAGGCGCTTATATTCCAGGGATTCGTCCTGGGGAGCAATCAGCTAAATATATTGATAGTGTATTAACGCGTTTAACTGTTGTTGGTTCCTTATATATGGCTGCGGTTTGCTTAATGCCACAGTTTATAATTGTTGCAACAGGTATTCCATTTTACTTAGGGGGCACTTCATTACTGATTGTCGTCGTTGTATTAATGGATTTTATGTCACAGGTTCAATCTCATCTAATGTCTCGTCAATACGAGTCGTTAATGAAAAAGTCTAATTTAAAGGGTTATGGTGGCGGGCTGTAACTTTTTGTAAGTTATCATCCGTTACATAATGAGGTTACTATGAAAGTTCGTGCTTCTGTTAAGAAAATTTGTCGCAACTGCAAAATGGTACGTCGTAAAGGTGTACTGCGTGTTATTTGTAAAGTTGAGCCAAGACACAAGCAGCGTCAAGGTTAATCTTGCTGCTTGAGTGAGTATTTCTTTACTCACTACCTAGTGGTGTTGACTGTCGTTTATTGAGAAATCAATTAACTATTGCATTTAGGTGTTTTTATCGCTATCCTTTCGCGCCTTTTTAGGGTGTTGGTTACCTGTTTATCTGGGTGCCTATTTGGAAGATGGTTTGAAGCGCCGTCAACACTTAATCGTAAATATATAAAGTACATTGTGTACTAATTATACTGTGGAGTATCATTGAATGGCTCGTATCGCCGGTGTCAATATCCCCGATAATAAACATGCCGTTATTTCTCTAACCTACGTTTTTGGCGTCGGACGTACCTCTGCTCAGAAAATTCTTGCAGCAACAGGTATTTCTGAAACTGTTAAAATAGGTGAGCTTTCAGAAGCTCAAATGGATGAATTGCGTGCTGAAGTGACTAAGCTAACCGTTGAAGGTGATCTACGTCGTGAAGTGTCTATGAGCATCAAACGCTTAATGGATTTAGGTTGTTTCCGTGGCATTCGCCATCGTCGCAGCTTACCTCTTCGTGGCCAGCGTACCAAAACTAATGCGCGAACCCGTAAAGGGCCACGCAAGCCAATTAAGAAGTAATATTATTTCTTATTGTTAGTTTATTATTATCAATAAGCTGTTTTTCAGTTAATTAATGTACATGGTGGTTCTTGTTTTAAGGGTATGTGTAATGCATGGCATCTTAGATGGGACCTCACAAATTAAAGGTTAGGAATTTGCTATGGCGAAGCCAAGTAAAAAAGTAGCGAAGAAAAAAGTTAAAAAGACAGTTGTGGATGGCGTAGCCCATATCCATGCTTCTTTTAACAATACTATTGTGACTATCACCGATCGCCAAGGTAATGCTTTATCTTGGGCTACATCCGGTGGTTCAGGTTTCCGCGGATCACGAAAAAGTACTCCTTTTGCTGCACAGGTTGCGGCAGAGCGAGCAGGTCAAGCGGCCCTTGAATACGGTTTGAAAAATTTAGACGTTGAAGTAAAGGGCCCAGGTCCTGGTCGCGAATCTGCTGTTCGCGCGCTCAACAATGTTGGTTATAAAATTACCAATATCACTGATGTGACGCCGATTCCGCATAACGGTTGTCGCCCACCCAAAAAACGTCGAGTATAAGGAGAAAGTAAAATGGCTCGTTATCTTGGCCCAACATGTAAATTAGCTCGTCGCGAAGGTACTGATCTCTTTTTAAAGAGTGGTGTTCGCGCGTTAGATTCAAAATGTAAACTTGATACTGCCCCTGGTATGCATGGTGTCCGTCGTGGACGCTTGTCAGACTACGGTGTTCAGTTACGTGAGAAACAAAAAGTACGCCGTATGTATGGCGTCCTTGAAAAACAATTCCGTGCTTACTATAAAGAAGCTGCTCGTCGTAAAGGTGCTACAGGTGAAAACTTGTTACAACTTTTAGAGTGCCGCCTTGACAATGTTGTTTATCGTATGGGTTTCGGCTCTACACGCGCAGAGTCTCGTCAGTTAGTTTCTCACAAAGCTATCTTGATTAATGGCAGCACTGTCAACATTCCTTCATATCAGGTTCAGGCCAATGATGTGATCGCTATTCGTGAAAAATCTAAGACGCAGTTACGTATCAAAAGTGCTCTCGATTTATCTGGTCAGCGTAGTGTCGAATGGGTTGATGTTAATAGCGCTAAATTAGAAGGCACATTTAAACGTGCTCCTGATCGCGCTGATTTAGCTGCTGAAATTAATGAAAACTTGATTGTTGAGCTTTACTCTAAGTAAGAGTTGTTAGCCAACTAAAGATATGCAATTAAATCGACACTTTGTCGGATAAAAATAGGTATGCTTATGCAAGCTGTGAACGAATTTTTAACCCCGCGTCATATTGATGTTACTGAAAATTCACCCACTCATGCCAAGGTGGTTTTAGAGCCTTTAGAAAGAGGCTTTGGACATACTCTAGGTAATGCACTTCGACGTATTTTATTATCGTCAATGCCTGGTTGCGCCATTATAGAGGTTGAAATTGATGGTGTTGAGCATGAGTATAGCGCCATTGAAGGTGTGCAAGAAGATGTCATCGAAATACTGCTAAACCTTAAAGGTGTAGCAGTCATTATGAATGACGAAGAAAAAGTTCAAAAGACACTAACGCTTACTAAGTCCGGACCAGGAGTAGTAACTGCGGGTGATATTGAAGTTGATCATGATGTGGAAATTAAAAACCCTGATCATGTTATTGCTACCATTACTGGCAAAACTAATTTAAACATGCGTTTAACAATTGCTCGTGGTCGTGGTTATCAGCCAGCTGATGCTCGTGTAAATGATGAAGATGAGACGCGTACGATTGGTCGTTTACAGTTAGATGCCTCTTTTAGCCCGATTAAACGTCTTGCGTACTCTGTTGAAAGTGCTCGTGTTGAACAGCGTACTGATTTGGATAAGTTAGTCTTGGATTTAGAAACTAACGGTACTATAGATCCAGAAGAAGCAATTCGTCGTTCAGCCACGATTCTTCAACAGCAGTTAGCTGTGTTTGTTGACCTCGAGCATGAGAAATCATCTGAGCCAGAGAAGAAAGAAGCTGAAATTGATCCTATTCTTTTACGCCCAGTCGATGATCTAGAATTGACTGTACGTTCAGCGAATTGTTTGAAAGCGGAAAATATCTATTATATTGGTGATCTGGTTCAGCGTACTGAAGTTGAATTATTAAAGACGCCAAACTTAGGTAAGAAATCGTTGACAGAAATTAAAGATGTTCTTGCATCTCGCGGTTTGTCACTAGGATTACGTTTGGAAAACTGGCCACCCGCTAGTCTACGAACAGAAGATTAATTTTTAAGAATTTGCTGACTGTTCAATAACATTTTGAATGTCAGCTTTTAGTCATTATTGCTGTAAAGCAGAAGATACAAAAGGGCCAAGCCATGCGTCATCGCCAAAGTGGACGTAAACTAAATAGAAACAGTTCTCATCGAAAAGCCATGTTTAAAAATATGAGCATTTCTCTTGTTGAGCACGAATTAATTAAAACAACTGTACCTAAAGCTAAAGAATTGCGTCGAGTTATTGAGCCGCTGATTACTTTAGCAAAAGTTGATAGCGTTGCTAACCGTCGTTTAGCATTTAGTCGTTTAAATTCTAAAGAAGCGGTTGGTAAGTTATTTAGTGATTTAGGTCCTAGATACGAAACTCGTCCTGGTGGTTATATTCGTATATTAAAATGCGGATTTCGTACTGGTGATAAAGCGCCTATGGCGTATGTAGAGTTAGTTGATCGTCAGCCGACATCTTCAGAAGATGTTGTTGTTTCTGAAGATTAATTCTCTGTTTTAG
>Ga0075493_1017852_pt1 | contig 11134 bp, 21 predicted proteins | sample DEB08_RNA2_14_FD_73466 | JGI IMG/M metagenome (GOLD analysis project Ga0075493, IMG submission 73466) | Aqueous microbial communities from the Delaware River and Bay under freshwater to marine salinity gradient to study organic matter... | ecosystem: Environmental > Aquatic > Marine > Coastal...
CTAGACACTTTAGTGATGTTCGAAGGATTACTTGAATCCATTTTAAACAAAGTCTTGGGAGAGTACATTGTTGGACTCAACAGTAAAGACTTATCCGTGTCTATTTGGAGCGGCGCCGTCTCGCTCACAAACGTGCAGTTCAGGAAGGACCTCTTCCAGAAACTCAAGCTGCCCCTTCAATTGGTCTACGGCCAGATCGGCGTGCTCAAACTGTCGGTGCCTTGGAAGAGCATCGGCTCGAGCCCAGTCGACGTGCAGATTGAAAATGTAGAAATTGTCGTCAGACCCCAGACTGATCAGTCCACTTGGTAGCTCATCGAGTCAGCTCAGACCAACTTCGATCTCAAAGAAGCAGCCATCAGTGAATTTGCCTAAGGGATCTATGCCGAACTCATCAAAACCAAGGAAGAGGCTGAGAAGGATAAAGGTATGATGAGCTCTCTGATTACCAAGGTCATCGACAACCTTCAAGTTTCGTTGAAGAACGTCCATGTGCGTATCGAAAATGAAGACCCCGAGCAGGCGGAGAAAAATTAATTCTCAATGGGCATCACATTAAACTCGATCAACTTCCACACGACAAACGAAGGAGGAGATAAGATGTACATCGACAGGACGCAGAAGGAGAACAAGGGAAAGCCAATGTTCAAGCTGCTCAACATCGACTCGTTCGGCGTGTACTACAAAACGAGCGAGACCCTGTTTGTGCTGAAGCAGCCTGAAGCTGAGCAGGGTGCGTACATGAAGAGCACGTTTGAGTCCAGCGAAGGTAAAATACTCCTGTATCTTAATGACTACTTGCTCGACCCTATCTAATTACGCGTGAACCTGATCTAAAATGACGCCCTCGTGGCCATCGAGCAGAAGAAGTCCTCAATCCTTGTGAACGTGCAACTTCAGTCGTTTGCCATCTGCCTCCAGAAGGGCCAGTACGACAACATCTAGATGCTGCTCGAGCTGACGAATGATTACATTCGCTTCTCGAACACGTCGACGCTGAAGATGAAAAAGTTGTTCTTGAAAGATATGAACCACGCCGTCAAAGACTTCACCAAGAGTGACTCAGTTACCAAGAAGGCCATCAAGACCATCTACCAAGACATCTACGCAGGGCAGCTGCAGCAGTTCCGACAGATCGGGAACGACGAGAAAAACCAGGAGAAGCTCAAGAAGGCGAAGAAGTAGGCGTTGAAGGCGCCAGAGCCCGCCTACGAGGACCTTTACTCGAAGATAACCTTGGCAATCGATTCGTCCGACCTAGAAACCTGGTCCAAGCAAGTGGCCAAGACTTAGGCTGACGAGCACAAGGCAGAACAACAGAGAATCAAGCAGGAGAAAGCGGAGAAAGACAAGAAAGGTTTCTTCGGCGGCTGGTTCGGCAGCGATAAAAAGGAAGAGACCAAAAAGGAGGAGTCCAAAACTGAAGCCAAACCATAAGGCATCGATGTGGGTCAGCTGCAACATCTGGAAGAAATGCTTGAAGAAGACGCCAAAAACGAAGCATTGCTGCATGAAAACGCGGATAAGCTGAAGCAAGTTCCCTATATGGAGTTGCAGTTCGGCATGAGTGAATTCAAGCTGACTTTGGTTGACAGCTTCAAAACAAGCCAAGGCGTGTCCGTCTTCACCAGAGACCTCTGTGTTGATGTCCACATGTTCGACTCGTCGAGCAAGTACAACAGGCACACGCTTGAAGTGAACCTGGTGAACCAATCATTTGGAATCAATTCAATCGCTAGAAACGACGAAAACAAGGTGATAGAGACACCATTCATGCAGTAATTGTCGCAGCGAAAGGGTATCGCAGACGCCGGCCAGGTCGCTATCAATGAGAAAGACGAGCCCGTTGTCAAAATGAAACTGGCGCTCGGCAACCAGATTCATATATAGAGCGACTTACCCAAAGCTGAGATCGACAATTGTGACTTGGAAGTCGCCCTGGAGCTTAAGCCCATTGAAATCGTGTACCAAGCGGAGCCAATCGAGAATCTCACTCGCTTCTTCAAAGTGAAGCACCTTCGTGACGAAACAAAGATCGCCGCCATGGAGCAGTTCGAAGGCCTCAATAAACAAGTGCAAGCCATCACTAAGAACATTGAAGCCGATTTCAAAAATAACAAAGTCTCGATTATCGTGGACGCACCAACTCTAGTGCTTCCCTTCGACTAGTCGAACATGCAGGCAATCGAGAAGTCAGAGTGCTGGATCTTCACGATGGGCGATGCTTCGTTCACGAGTTATGACGACGAGTCGATCGACCCTATCACTCACGAAGCCTTCCAGCTTAAAGTTCAGGACATGAAGTTTGAATATTCGAAGACGTACGCCACCTGGAAGAGAGAGATGAACGGGGAGATCAAGGCCGATAAGCGGAGAACAGTAAAGATTCTGGAAGACTTCACCACCAGTGTGCAACTGTTGAGGAAGAGAAGCAAAGACGAGATGAGTACTCGTGAACTGAAACAGCGGCTCAAAGCTGACAAGAGTCCACTGATTGCCGTCAAGGCTGCGTTTGACAACGAAATGAAACTTGTGCTAAGGCCCTATGTGTTCAAAAAGTTGACAGACATTGGCGACCTGTTCTCTGCCAAGAAAAAGCCTGATGACTACTTTGTGAAGAAGAGAGACAAAAGGTTGAACAAGGCAAGTTTGTCTGGCATTTGCAAGCGTCAAAATGTACTCATGAAGTTTTTACCTGGTACGGCTGCGCTGGTCGCACCCAACAAGCTGTACGTGCTCGACGATGCTGACATCAAGACAATTCACGAGTTCAGGATTGATGGCTGCATCGACGAGAAGACGTGCCAAATTGACAACCAGGAACTGCATCTGGTCAACAAGTACAAGCAAGAGACTAGGCTTTTGTTCCCTACTGCTAACCAGGCCATCAGGTTCTAGACTGCTGTTATGGCGATGTCGGAAGATCTGAACAAGCTGAAGCAGAACTTGGATCTAAACCAGAGTGTTAGTTCGTTTGGAAGCGAGTACGACTACAGAGGTCTCACCGAGGCGACCCAGGTCGTGTCAGCTGAGAACGTTTGCTCGTCGGACGAAGATGAGGTCAACGACGGGTTTGAAAAAGAACGTGAAGTCTAGTTCGCTCTTGGCTTTTGCGCCCCCAAGATCACGCTGTTCCTCAACACGTCGAAGACGGCCACGAGAAGAAACACGATTGATCAGAGAGGCACTCTTATGAAAGGTGCCAGGCTAGGCATTCCGTCATCCGAGGAGTGGCAACTGTGCACGGAGCTAGAAAACCTCACGGTTGAGATGAATCAAAGACAATACCAGATGGACATAGAGGTCAACGTCAAGAACTTGAGAGTGAACGACAACTCAGGCGATGAGCGCTTCCCATTCATCTTCGAGAACGTCGCAAATCAAAACCAAGATGACTTGGTGGTGTTCAAGATGCAGTCGATTGATAAGGAGTCGTGCGACTACCTCGACCTTGACACGAAGATTGAGCTTGGATTTGGAGGGCTCAAAGCTTGCTGGAAGCCTTCAACTATGGTCAACCTGGTCCAATTCCTTTCTTCGCAGCACGCCGAAGCAGAGCAAAAAATGATGGCAAAGCATAACGAGTCGGCAAATGTGGAGAAGCAGTTCCAGGCTGACGAGGCTGAAGGTCTTCGCTCGACTCAGACCGTGCGTCACGCAAAAAGCTGCTAGAGATAGCCAGAGAGGATGCTCCACGTCGTCGTCAAGCTTGCCTTCTTGAACGCGACATTTATTCATCCGTTTAACACAAGTTATCCCATGTTCACAGTCGGTGTCAAGCAAACTGAAGTCCAGTACACCAAGAGAATCGACTGCGACGAGGTAAAGGTGAAGATCGGCAATCTCCAAGTGTTCGACAACACGGACTACCCAAGGACCAAAACCCCATACATTTACTACACTTCAGATGACCCCGTGGTCTCAAACGAGATCCTTGGCGTGAACATACTGAACGAGGACGTGAATTCTGACATGCTCAGCCTCGAAATGTTCATTTTTGCTCACCCGGGTCCCCAAGGCTCGTGCCAGTTCCAAACTAACAAAGACTTCGACATGACCATGAAGATGAAGCTTTCCCAAGTCAAGTTCTTGTACATGCAAGAGTGCACCTTGCGCATCGTGGACTACTTTATGCAGCGAATTATGAGGCTGTTGTCCGTGAATAGCAAAGTGGAAGATGAAGATGGCAAGGAAGACTACGGCGAGGAAGGTGATGGCGCGGACGATCTCATGAAGAGATTGGACAAGTAGACGTTAATGGAGGAAGAAATTGCACTTAAATCCGGCAAAGCTTTGATGCAGATGATCGGTCTGTCGGAGCAGCGATCCAAATTGTCGGATGATTTCTGGAGAACCTTCGACTTGTAGCAGGCAGAGCACTGCATTGGCATGGACCTCGACATCGTTTGCCCCTTGATCCTGGTGCCCGACTTGTCGTCGAAAAAGGCAAATCCTCTCGAAAGTGAAAGGTTCGAGCTTGATTTCGGAACCATCCAAATTAAGTCTTAGAAAGTGGTCGAGAAGAACCGCTGGAAGCACTTCTAGGGCAAACCGTTCAACCTGATGCAAATTATGGTCCACAACGAGCGGCTGTAGTTCGCAATTGTTGGCCCTAACTCAGAGCCCGACTGCATGCTCAAGCAAGACACGGTCGAAGTTGACATCAGAATGCCGAATGCTTCTCCGTACTTGGTGGACCTTGACGACCCTGAGTACATTGAGCCCCCAGTTATCAACAACGATCCCAGCCTTAAGTTTGATGATTCCTAGCTAGACTCCTCTATGGCTGTCATTGTGGATCAGAGCCAGTGGAAAATTACTTTGCGCCAAAATGCCACCTTGAAACTTTTCTAAATTCTGGAGAGCAACATCATGGGCAACGATCCCTACACTGCACACTTTGAAGATGTTCTCACACCGAAAGCTGAGTCGCCAGACGTGCTTTCAATTTAGATAAAGAATGCCGATAAGAAAGAAGCAAAGAGCATAACAAAGAAGCTGAAGCAGTTTGAGAAAAAAACAATGCAGCTTAACTGTAGTCTAGGCTGTCTCTCTGTGTCGCTTCGTGACCTCGAAGACGATCTGATCTGCGAGTTCATATTGATCAACTTCAACTACAAGTAAGAACTTTACCAGAGCGACCGCATGAGCATTGAAATGAGTGCTGACACCTTCTACATGTTCCATAATGAGCAGACTGTGCCGATGAGCGACTAGTTGACGAGCAAGGACGTCATGCTTGGCCACTTGAACTCCCATGCGTTCGTGGTCACAGACGATGCTTTTTACTTAAACCTGCCCAAAGAAGATGGTAAACGTGGCGATCAGATGTTTAGTTTCATCTATCGCACTGACGAGGTCGGTGACAGCGACATCACGATCCACTTAGACCATGTCAAGTTTCACGTCCAAAACCAAGTCTTCATCCGCATGTCCTAGTTCACAACCGATGCCCTCAACAAAATGAACAGTGCATAAGCGGCGCAAAAGAAAGCTGAGGATTTGGCGAAGCAAGTTCAAGAGGATTAGACGCCGTCGACTGGAAAGTCGTTCATCAACATCATGTTGATCAATTCCATCGTGATGGTGGACAGGAAGGCGAGAACCAAAAAGGGAATCGTGTGCCAAATCGATACCCAGTTCAAGATGACTTCCTACGACGAGGACTTGCTTAAGAAGAAGCTTCAGCACGAATGGGGGACTGGTGAGATCAGTAGCGAGCTGCTCTCAAAGATTGAAATCGATGTCAAATCGCTGGTGCCTTACTTCTGTGAAGTCGATGAGCTTGGTGAGAAAGTCTTCGAGCGAGTGAAGAAAAGAGAAATGACAAACTAACTGCGGAGCACAGTCTACATGGACACATGTTTACGGTACAAAGGCGAGGCTCAGCTCGTAGGCAAGCCCGAAGACAACTTCATGAAGATCAACAAGATGAAGGTGAGGCTCGGCGAGACTTCCGCCAAAATCTCGATGGATGACCTCTATGTTATCAACACCGTGAGATCTCTAATGACAAAAGAAGGCGAAGACATTGCCAAGATCTGGAGCGACTACAGCGAGTAACAAGACAAGCTTGCTGCTAATACTGGAAATGCTTCACTACTAAGCACTTCCCTTGGCCAGTCGATGGTCACTGGTGCAGTATCGGTGAAGGATGATGTTGTTGAAGTGAAAGAGCATGCCGAAGACACCATGGATGTCTTAGTCGAAAGCTTTGAAGGCATTCTTGTTAACGAGAGTCATGGAAACTTCATGCCGATGTTTGTTGTCCAGTCATCCGATCAGATCGAATTCTTCTAGAGAACAGTCGTGGGACCCAACCAGGCCGACATGATGGAAGGCTATGCATCAGCTGCAGCCTCTGTTCACTACTTCAACGCAAAGGCCGGCTACTGGGAACCTGCGATCGAGCAATTTAAATTGGTTTGCAAGCTGACACAGCGGGGCAAAACGAACACAACTTCGTTGACCTTTTAGAACCCCTTGAACGTGAACTTCTCAGTCGGCCTCGCCGCATGTTACAACAACTTCTCGACAATCTGGGACAAATCTCGCGCCCAAGCCCACAAGCTGGAGAAGAAATAGGAAGAAGAAGAAAGCAAAGGAGAGGTGAGCATTCAGCAGAAGCCAACCAATTAGGTCCGTGAAAGTATTCAGAAGAGAAGCTCAATCATCTAGATTGATTCAAAGAAAAGCAGATCAAGACAGGTCAATGAACAAGACATGGTTAGCCCGTTCGCGATAAAGAACTTAACAGACAAAGACGTCAAAGTCTTCAGCCTGAAGAACGATATTCGACGTGGTTCGATTCTTCCTGGCATGGAAACGCCTATCGACAACAGCGGCACCTTCACTGTGAGACCGTGCATGCAAAAGAATATTAAGATTAGTCTGACAGAGCTGCTCAAGAAGTAGAGCACTGGCCACTCGGCACAAATGGACCATTTTGTCAAACTTGAGTTCACCGGTAGAGATGCAGCACATGGAGTTCTTCAGAGCATCCCGACGATTAACCTTAATCAAAGCAATTCTTCGACCGTTCATCGACCATATGGACTCGGATCACCCCGCGAGTTCTACATCCTCTAAAACTCGTTAGAACACTAGAAGCGAGTGCTGACCATCAGAACCTAGTTCGTTCTGGTTAACAAGGCGAAGACTTCTTACCAAGTTCGTATCTTCTGGGTTGACAAGGAAGCCAAAAAGATTAAGATTCTGCATGAGATCAACCTGGTCTGCGGCGAGAGTACTCCTTTGCCCGACAACCTCGATCAGAAAATCGAGGATCGCCTCAAGGTTGCCATTCGTCCTTCTCACTGCACGCAGTGGTCCGAAGAATTCAAGATATCCGCTTTGAAAAACAAACTGGCCGCGGAAACTAACGTGCTCTGGGGACACCACAAGACTTACTCTATTTTAAGGAAGGAGCCCGTGAAAGCCTTCGGGTAGGGTATTATTCCTGGCGTGTTCGACTTGGTCATTAACCCAGCGATGATTGTCAAGAACTGTCTTCCCATTCCTCTCATGATCCAAATCACAGAAGGCACCCCTGAAGAAAGCTCAAGAGATAGTAAGTCGGGTTAGAAGAAGGACACGAAGAAATCCAAGTCGTCGAAGTAGGACGAGCATGCGAACTGCGAGTTTTAGGAACTGACCGTGGAACCCTACTGGCTCGACAAGGAAGAGGAGAAGTACCTCGAGAACATTAAGCAGACTACCTCCAAAATCAACTTAAGAGTCAAGTTCTCAAACGATTTCTAGTCAACCGTGATCAAGCTAAGCCCCGAGCGCGCCGCTGAAGTGGACCTGCCAATCAGAATCAGTGACCGCCAGGGCCGCGTGTTCAACATCTACGCGAGAATCGACACCCGGCAAGCAGGTCTGAGAACCGTGTTCTACAGTAAGAATTGCTTGATCTCGCATCTTGAGCAGAAGTTGAACTTCCTGTATGAAAAGAAGCCCGGCATCTTCGAAGAAGACAACTCGCACCAATTCCCGAACCCCGTGCTTGCACCCGGCATGAACTAGAACCCAGTCACGGAGACTAACGACGAAACTCCCACTGTGTACCTCTTCGACGAAAACAAAAGCATGCATGTCGCAATATAAGGGCAGCCAAAGAGCATCTCCGAAAAAGTCATCATTGAGACGCCCGGTTACGTTGGCAAGTTCAGCATTCCTTACGAGAACCAGATCCTTGACTTCGTCTACTCGGTCCACATTTACCAACCTTCCGCAACGGAGTAACTTTTCACGAAGATTGTTGAGATCTCGCCTCGCTACATCATCGTGAATCAGACATGCGCGCCAATCGTCTTCTCTGCTTCGCACATCACTCAACTGGAGAAGCGCTATTGGATTACCCTGGAAGAAGGGGGCCGCAGTCCTTTCCATTGGAAAGATACGACTAAGCCTGAGCTTGCTCGGTTTAGCAGTGCACACTCGGCGACCGAGAACTGGAGTCAATCATTCAGTATCAGTGACGCTGGAACTATCTCAGTCTTCACGAAACCCCCACAAGGGAGACAAAAGTTCTTCAAGGTGACGAAGCGCAACGTGCTTAACTCGATGTTCGTGATCATCCAAGACATGAAGCAGCCACCATACAAGATCGTGAACAATTGCAAGGACATTACCGTCAAGTATGCCTAGTACGGCCTCAGGGAAACCCACCCCATGGCTTCCTGTGATTCTCGTCAGAAGTAGCCTTTCGCATGGTCTGATCACACCTCCGACATTGAGCACTTGCTTTCAACCGAGTTCTACTACATGGGCCAAGTGCAGCTGTAGCCAGATGCCAAGTCGCTCAAAGACTTCGTGAAGGACAAAAAGGCAAAAGACATGACCCTGTAGTTCTCAATTGACAAGCTTAACACAGCGCAGACAATCAGCCTGATTTCTGGCCTCAAGACGTACGTAGTCCACATCTCGGTGTACACGCATGAAACAACCAAGGTCATCGAGTTCAGCTTCGAAAAGTCCAATAACATCTTCTAAACTAACAGAGAAAAGAATGAGAAGTAGGTTACCGAGGAAGAGTGCAAGGAAGGATCTGAATTCTCTCTTGTCAGTGAGACGACTAAGACGAGTGACCGAGATGGTGAAGAGGACACCCAGTCCGATATCATGGAGTTCATGATTCCTTAGGTAAACCTGTCTCTAATCTATGACGGTAACGAAGTCATAAACTTGTGCTTCATCGACATGAAAGCATTCATCAAGAACTTCGTGGACGAGCAAATCATCGAGATGACTCTCGGTAGGCTGTAGATGGACAACCAGAGGGAGATCGAGCCGATTTTCCCAGTGTTCCTCAAGCCGAAGTGCGTTGTCGAGAAGAAGAAGGCGCACAACCATATGAAGATGGAAAATGTGTAGCCCGTCATTCAGTTCTTCCTCAGCACTAAGACCAACGTGCCAAACGTTAACTATGTAAACATGGTCGAATTCCTGATTTAAGAGCTCGAGATTCAGATCGAGATCGACCATGTCAAGTCAATCTTGGAGTACATCGCTGCAATCAATGCGGAATTTGACACTACATTGACTGAGATGCACACAGTTTTCTTCTCTTCAAACCCTGTGCAGAATAAGAAAACGGTCCACTTTGGCGTTGTCAAGGGTGATGTCGAGATTGTGGACTCGGATAGCAATGACGAAGAGGAGGAAGAAAGAGCTGAGAAGCTGCGCGAACGAGCCAGGATTATCAACTGGCGCACCACGAAGCTCAGTGATGAAGAAGGTACTGTCTATATCAAGAACTACAAGGGAAGTCCCATTCTTCTCGAGCTCAGCATGTTCAAGCAGACCGGAACGCAGCAGCAAAAGGAGTCAGGGCAAAGCGGCGCACCCAACATGCTCGACATGCTCGGCAACCTCGGACTGAAACTGACAAGTATCAACTAGGCTCCACTTAGGCTCAACGCTCTTGAGATCGCCGATGTCTTTGGTCCTTCGAACGTGGTCAATGACTAGCTGATGGAGCATTACATGTCGAACATGAAGGGGAACATCCTGAAGATTGTGGGATCAAGCGACTTGATCGGAAACCCTGTCAACTTTGTGAACACTCTTGGCACCGGTGTCAAGCAGTTCTACTACGAGCCCAAGAATGGATTCATGGAGGGGCCTCTCCAAGGTGGTATCGGCCTAATCAAGGGTACAGGAGCACTTGTGACGCATACGCTTGGCGGAGTGTCCGGCTCAGTCGGCAAAATTACCAACTCACTCAACAAGGGTATCTTGACATTGACAGCAGACGATGAATACCAGCACAAGAAAGAGATCGCCGATATTAAAGACAAGCCCAAAGACACAGTCGATGGAATGAAGAAGGGAGTCAAGGGTTTTGGAACCGCCATTGTCGATGGAGTCACCGGAGTGGTTACCAAGCCAGTTGAAGGAGCCAAATCAGGAGGCTTCTTCGGCTTTGCTAAAGGTATTGGCAAGGGAGTGACCGGGCTCGTCGTCAAGCCCATCTCTGGCGTTGTCGGCGTTGTTTCTTCAACTACGCAGGGTATCGCTAACTCAGTCGAGGGCGGTGATTGTATTCAAAACAATCTCAGAGCACGCAAGCCTAGAGCCTTCTACAAAGACATTGAGATCTTCCGCGAGTTCAACGCTCTCCATGCGGACCTGTTCCATTAGTTGCGCTCCGATGCCATTCGCACGGGGAAATCACACTCCAAGGACAAAAAGAACAAGTAAGGATGGAAGCAGATCAGCCCGAATGATCCCTTCTACGCAGCCTACAGGACAAGTGAGGAGGCCAGCAACAACTATTATGAGACTGACGGTGTGTTGAAGTCACCCGTTCTCATGCTGACGAAGACACACTTGATTGGATTAACGAAAAACTTGGAATTGGAGTGGGTGCGCCCCTTCGCAGACCTCATGCACTACCAGATCTCAGACCATTTGGTGATGTTTGGATTCTCGCAGGTGGTCTCAGACTACCCCGGAGCCGCTCCAACAGAGATCATCTTTGCCAACTCAGCAGAAGCCCAAGACGCACTTTCAACCATCAAGGAAGTGAAGCAGAGCCAGGAATTCTAAGCCGCTTTCAACGTCCCCAGCAACAAGAAAAAGTGAAGTTAAAAGCTGCGGCTTTGATTTACGTGATTAACGACCTAAA
>Ga0075493_1576801_pt1 | contig 11067 bp, 1 predicted proteins | sample DEB08_RNA2_14_FD_73466 | JGI IMG/M metagenome (GOLD analysis project Ga0075493, IMG submission 73466) | Aqueous microbial communities from the Delaware River and Bay under freshwater to marine salinity gradient to study organic matter... | ecosystem: Environmental > Aquatic > Marine > Coastal...
AAGCAAGTGCTGCAAGTGGATCCTTTTACCTGGAATACGGCGACCTGGACGTGGCGCTCTCGGGATACTTTATTGTGACCCAGAACAGTGCGACCGTGGAAACCTTTGACGACTTGAGTGCAATCCTCGTTCCAGGGCAGGCCATAATTTTGGGGGACGAAGAGCACATCATCTCCACTGTGTGGGCAGATTCATTGGATCTGGCCCGGCCATACGGGAGTCTCGGAGGCACCGTAGGGGCATACGTACGCCATCGAACCGCTGCGCTACCGCACAACATTAGTGCAGCCCAGCTCGCAGCATCTTTAAGCGATATTCCTGTGATTGGGGCGTTGAAGGTGACCCGCGAATCGAACGGCAACCACGGCACGTTTGAGTGGGAAGTAGAATGGGTGTCGAACCCTGGTGATCTTCCTCTCATGCGCGCGATTTATGACGGTCACCTGGTTGGCAAGTCGGCGGCTGTGTCTATTTATGAATCTGAAAAGGGCACCTCCATTATTGAGACTCAGGTTATTCAAACCACTGCGGACGTGTCAGACGAAATCCAAGCGATCGAATTGTCCGCTCCCTACGAAGTGCAGTCTATTAACATGACGATTGTTGAGAACGGCAACCCTAGTGGCTTCTTCAAACTGGAGTTCGACTCAGTAGTTTCTGCGTACATCACCTACGACGCCTCAGCCGAGGAGATGGAGGCAGCTTTGGAAGCTATGGGATCGTTTGACAATGTGTCTGTGGCGCGTGAGTCTCGCGGTGCGAACTATGCGTGGTTTGTTACCTTCATGTCCAATGCTGGAGACCTAGCGCAGTTGGAGGTTGTGACCCCTGTGCTAATTGACGCAACTGCTGAGACATATACTGTCACTGATGGTGGCCTTGTGGAGGGTAGTTTTATCTTGAGATATGCAGGGCAAACGTCTAATCCCATCGCTGCTGATGCCAGTGCCGACATGCTTAAAGCTGTTCTTGAGGACGAACTAGCGACCGGTACTGTGGGTGTTGCACGCACAATCACAGATGCTGGAGTTGGTTCCGGCATGTGGGTGGTGACGTTTATTTCCCAGCGAGGAAATCTGCCCAACCTAGTAGTCGATGGAGACGGACTGATTGGTGGTGGAAATGTGATCGAGGTGCGTGAAGTATCTGGCGGAAATGCGATCGGCGGTGACTTTGTATTAAAATTCGACGACTTGAATATTACCGTCCCACACAATATTTCGGCAGGGTCACTTGAGCTCGAGTTAAAATCTTTCCCATCTTTGTCCGACGGTGTGAAAGTGGGCCGATCGGAGCGGCTTCCAGAAGTGGGGGGGTTGCGATGGGTGATTTCCTTCGTCAGCACCGTTGGCAACATGCCAGAGTTTGAGGTTGATGGTCGCTTTCTCTCTGGTGACGGGGCCTCCGTGAATGTAACGGAGCAAAGTGCAGGCTCTGAAAACTTGGGCGGATCTCTCACATATGGGATGCATGGTGTATGGTCTGAGTCTGTGTTGTTGTCAGCCAACGCCTCGCATATGCAGGTGCTTCTAGAGCCGCTACTGGGATCCATTTCAATTGAAAAGAGTACTGCAGATTTTCCAATATCAATGTGCATCCGCATTACCACCCACGACGATCAAGGCGACCGGCCTTTACTCTTGGTTGATAGTTCTGAATTGCAAGGTTCTGGCGCGTTTGCCGACGTCGTGGAAGTAACACAGGGTGGTTCTCCGGGCGGGAACGCCGAAATTCAAGTGGTAAGCACGTCTGCCACGCGTCGCAACGAAGTACAAGTGGTAACGTTTCGCTCCAATGTGATCGCGGAGGTACAGAAGTTGACCACTTTTGCGGAAGAAATTTACGAGGTGCAAATTGTGGAAACCAGCGTGGGTGCCAGCTCGACAATTGGGGGATTTTTTTCGTTGTCTTTTGATGGAAGCTCGACGGCGTCGTTGTCCCCTGATGCCTCCGCGGCCTCAGTGGCCTCGGTCCTACAGCAATTGCCAGGGCTTGAGACAGGTGTGACCGTGACTCGCGAAGCAAAGGCAGGCGGCTGTTATATATGGAGTATCACATTCTCAGGCGAGTCTATTGTGGGGAACGTGCCGGAGCTCGGTTTCTCGTCATCCCTTTCTGGAACTGATGCTGCCCTTCGTGTCGAGACCGTCCAAGACGGAAACGAAATCGGTGGGTCATTTTACCTCGGCTTTTGCTTGTTAATTCGGGAAGTGGGTTCTTGCCGTACCTTCCAAGGTGTAAGTACCGTGTCGATGTCCGCGGACCTCCGAGGTGAAGTTCAAATAGGTGACACAGTCAAAGTTGGCAGCGAACAACACGAAGTAACCTCTATATCCGCCGATGAGATTCGGTTTGCCGAGCATTACCAGGGCGTCTCAATGGAAAGCGTGAAGATATTTGCTTGTAACACGAGCTTGTCGGGCCCCATTGATGTCATGGCTTCAGCCACAGAATTGGCCACCGCACTCGAAAGTTTCACCCCCTTCGACGAAGTGGCTGTTACTCGATCGGAGTCGTCTAAAGTGTCGGGGGTTTCGTGGTTGGTCACCTTCCTCGCACCCCCAAGTGTTGTTGTCCCCGAGTTGTTTATCCACGAAGAGGCCCTCACGGGGACAAATCCCGGCATTTCGATTGAAACCATGATGGACGCCAGCATGCTCGGAGGATCAGCTCAACTAGGCATGTGCGGCGAACGATCAGCGCACATGTTCCTTGATGCATCGACTGAAGACGTTCAAAGCGCCATCCAAGCCCTGTCATGCGCCGGCGATGTGTCTGTAAGTCAGTCAATCGCGTACGACGATAGTTTTGTGGAGCAGACGTGGAGATTTGAATTTACGTCGATGCTTGGCGACATCGACGAACTTGAAGTTATCAATAGTGCCCCGTGGATTACCGGCAGCAGTACCAGCGTGACGGTTGACACTCAGACGAATGGAAGCACTCTGTCGGGGACGTTTCGTTTGAGTGTGACGAGATATGGGTCCACCATTTTGACGGAAGCCATTCCAGTCGATGTGACCGCCGAAGCTATGGCAGACGCATTGCGTACTTTCCCAGACATCAACGACGTGACCGTCAAACGGTTTGGACCCTCTGCAGACAATGGATACACGTGGATGCTGACCTTTTCTGATTTCCAAGGTAACCTCCCACAGCTTGGATATGTGGAAAGTGGACTGTTAGGGCTAAACCCAGAGGTCGCGGTGAGCACCGTCATGGATGGATCTGTTTTCTCGGGCGACTTCACCCTGTCTTTCAAGGGCGCCACGACGGAAACAATTTCCTTCGATGTGTCCGCCGAAAGTTTGCAAGCATCGTTAGAGGCCTTGCCCACAGTGGGCTTGGTCAGTGTTGAGCGCACGCATTCGGGAAATCATGGTAATTTTGATTGGCTTGTGACGTTCCACTCCAACCATGGCGACCTCCAGCTGATGCAGGCCGACGCTGCTAACCTTGAGACCTCACACGGCAGTTCCTTGATCGGAATTACGGAGGTGGTAAAGGGAACGACAGAAGTCGAAGTACAGGTGATATCGATTAATGCCATCTTGCCGCTTGACGGCAAGTCGGTATCGTTGGAGGTTTGCGATTTGAGAAGAGCAGGTGGACAAACAGATGTGGGATTAGGATCTGTTATACACAATGAAAGAACTTTAAACATCGAGGCGCAGCCCCCTCTTGAGGATGGGCAATCAGTTATGGTCTCAAATGTGGTATATACTGACTCCTACAAGCACGTCGTTCCTTTACGAATTGAACATGCCGTTCAAAGGCATAACGGCGACGGATGCGCTTGTACAAGGTTGTATATGGCATGAAACATCTCAAATTCCGCTTTCCTCCAGTGCTGCTGGTGTTGAAAGTTCGCTGAAAAGCCTCTCTGCTGTGAACGATGTAGCTGTGGAAATCGTAGAAAATACTGATGGGGTAGACTGGCTTGTCACCTTTCTAGCGAATACAGCTGATATTCCTTTGATTCGTGGAACAAGTTCGGACGCCACAGTCGCCGTAAATCGGATGGTAGATGGTCACATGCCTTTTGCAGGAAGCTTTGCGATCAGTTTTAATGGACACACGTCGGAGCCTCTTCCCTACGACGTGTCAGCCAAAGAGATTGAACTGGCATTGGAAACGCTCGCTACAGTGAATGTCGTCAGTGTGTCCCAGAAGGCGTCTGGTAGGGAAGGGCTTTTCTCCTGGATGGTTACTTTCTCGGGCTCCAACGTTGGCGATTTGAATGCCCTTTCTGTGAACGCCTCCACTTTATACGGAAACGACGTAATAACTGCTGTATGCGAAGACGGGGATGTCACCGGTTTGTGCGATGGCCAGACTGCGGAAGGTTCACAGCCATTGGGAGGATACTTTGATATCTCGTTGAGTGGGACGCACTCTCGTGTCATTTCGTTTGATGACAGTGCGGATGTCGTTGAGGCCGAGATCCAATCTTTGCTTACTGCAGAAGGGTTGAATCAAAGTGTGACCGTCACTCGTGTTCCCGAGGAGTCTAGATTCTTTTCGTACGTGTGGTACATAACCTTCTCAGGATTCCAAAGTATGCCCCCCCCTCTCTCCATCGTTGATAGTAGCAACTTCCATGGGAGCGATGCTGCTGTGCTTGTGTGTAGCAGTGTTGTAGTCGGGGGCACGTGCGACGGTATCAGCACGACCTCGAATGTTCACGCTGTGGACACCATTACCCTGGCGTTCCAAGGGTTCGACTTTGAATTGCCAGGCTTGGTTACTGCTGTCGAGGGGGATACACAAATCTACACAACCGACGATTTGACCGTGCTTCTCTCTAGTGGAGATTTCATTCAGATTGCAGGCGAAGTTTACCAGGTTTCGATTGACGGATCCAGCGTGTGCACTGACACTGTGGTTGTGACGGAACCATACCGCGGGGCGACCGCATATGGGCTACAAATGCGGTCGCACCTAAAGACTCTCCCTATTGCAGTTGATGCCACCACAGATGACGTCCTCACGCAATTGAATGCCCTCTTTAATGACGTCGCACAAGTTGTGGTTGTGGACGAGGTGGACCGTGAGGGCGCTTTGACGGGACATTTTTCTTCTGCGTGGCACGTCACGTTTTCTGGTGATGCATTTTACGGAGACTTGCCCTTGCTGGTAGCCAATGGGTTAAACGCAGGGGGCTTTGCGGTTAAGACCAACGTGGTTGAAGTGACGCAGGGAACCTTGGCGTCGCGATCATCAGTTATTGGTGGTTCATTCTCCGTTGGATTGAATGGGTCCTGGACGGAGCCGCTGGATACCAGCATATCCGCGGTTGATCTACAGTCTGCCATTTTGGAAGTGCTGCCCCTCGACATCGTTGAGGTGTCCTTTGAACAACCCTCTGATTTGAAAGGCTCTATGTGGCTCGTGACGTTCGGGCCGTTGGTAAATGTGCCACAGCTGGAGGTTGATTTTGGATCATTGACAGGCGGCGCATTCGCGGCAGTCTCCACCCAGGTCGATGGATCTGAGGAACTCCATGGTTCATTTTCGTTGGTGCACGGTGAGGATATCGGGTACGTGGTGTTGCAGGGGAACTCATTCTTTGCCACGTCGGAAGGTGACTACGCGTCAAAGTTGGCCCGTGGTGACTCCGTTGAGATAGGAGGATTCAGCTTCACCATTTCCTTTGAGAGTACCTTTGATGCCGTCACTATTCCTTTAGACCAGCTGTCCACATTATCTGGTCGGCACATGTTGACCAAGGAAGTGACAGTTGAAAATATTCCTGTCGATGCATCGTCCGAATTACTTAAGACAATGTTGGAGCAAGGTACAGATCTGCAAAATATTACTGTCGAGGTCTCTGAATCCAGTTCATACACGCAAAAGTGGTTGATTACGTTCCCAAACCAGAATCCTATCACTGGGAATATCCCCGAACTAAAAGTTGTACCTGACGGAGCATGTGCCGTTGATATCAGCTCGGCAGTTCGAGAAGTCGTGACCGGCAATTTCCTGAAGGGAACCTTCTCAATCACCTACGATGGCGAAACCATTACGGACATTCCTGTGGATGTATCCGCCATCGAGCTTCAGCGCCAGCTGCAGTCGATGGCTACCATCGGCTCTGTAGAAGTGTCTCGCAGCGGTCCAGACATTGTTGGGGGTTATGAATGGCTTGTGGCCTTCACATCCAACCATGGTGACTTGCAAATGATGATTGCGGACATCACAGCGGAACGAGAGACACAAGAAGTACGCCTGTTTAACAGACAGTCAGGCCTTGAGGTGCAGACGGTCTCTGTTGGAGCATCTAAAGTGGATATCGCTGGGCACTTCAAGTTGAGCGCATGCAATTTTTCAATGCAGCTCGCAGGAGGCGTTTCCCTCATGGATGGGTCGGACATCGTTGAATTAGAGGACGCAGGTGTGGCAGATATGTTCTCACCTGGAGACCCGATCGCATTGAGGGGACAAACGTTCTCTATCGCTAGGAAAAACTCCTCAAGTTTGGTCCTGGAGAAGGTCTACGTTGGACCCAGCGGTGACACAGAAGACGTGCATATGTGTGAGTGGGTCTCGACGGGGCCAATCCCCTACGATTCGAGTGCGGACGATGTGAAGGCCTCCTTGGAATCGATGGATATTTTTGGTGCTCTGACTGTGAACCAATCTTCTCAGTATTGGCACGGGGGGTTCGATTGGGCCATCTTATTTGAAGAAGGGTATCGATCCAATCCGATCAAAGACATCCCACTTTTGCGTTTCGATACATCACAGTTGAGTGGAACAGGTGTTACCTTCGCAGTGGAAGAGACTGTGGCAGGGATTCGTGGTGTGGGAGGATACTTCCGTCTTTCGTTCCGTGGCGAAACTACCGGGCCAATCCCCACGACCGCTTCAGCAGCGGATCTCCAGGCAGCCATCGAGTCTATGGCGTCCATCGGGCACGTCAGCGTGATCCAAAGAGAGTCCAGAAACGACCTTATTTCGTGGCTCGTGACATTTGAATCTAGTGTCGATGGGGACCACCTTGTGGGAATGTCAAGTGGAGACCTGCCGCTTTTTACATTGGACTCCAGCGAACTAGTGGGCGTGTTTGCAACAGGAGAAGTGAGCGAGTTGCAACAGGGTTCCTTGGCAGTGGAAGGTGTTGGACGACGTTTTGACATTGGCGAATATGCGAAAGGGGCGACCCGGAGTGAAATTCAGAGCATTGCCTTGGAAGTACCGCCCTTTACACCGGAAATCCAGATTATTGTATCTTCAAATCCTGAGACGACTGACATCGACAACTTGGGAGGAACATTCGCAATTGAAGTCTGCGAATTCACGGAAGCAGTGCCGGGCCTTGTGAACGTGCAGTTTAACAGCTCGGAGGTTTTGGTGTCCCCCGAATTTGCTGCTGCAATTAAAGTCGGCGACCAGCTGAAGATCGGGAACCAAGCCTTCACCGTGGCCGTCGACACAGCATATAATTCCCAGAGTTTTGACATATATAGTTCGTACGGCTCGTATGGCTACGGTTCGGGTGCCAATTTCCTATGCTTGGAAGATTGTAGGGACTTCAACCTTATCGGCACCGGGGAGGTGGACGACTGCGCGGTAACTTCGTCGTGGACCGAAGACTGCACGCAGGACTGCTCCGATGAGGATTTGAACTCTCTCGATTCGTTCATTGACGAATTTTGTGGCAGCGCTGGTCCCAAAGACAAAGGGTCATACGCAAGCTCATGGGCTTATGGAGGTTCCGATCCCATTGCCCCTGATAGCTCTCGTTATGGCAGTTATAGCAGTTACGCCGAATGTGTCTTTTCGAAAGTAACTCTGGATGGGCCATACTTTGACGTGTCTCGAAACAATATCCAGGCTTACAAATGTTTGGTACATCGTTCAGAGTCTCTCAGCCACGACGCGTCGGCAGGGGTGGTTGAAGCTGCTTTGGAATTGCTTCCGTCTGTTGGAGACGTGTCTGTGACCAGGAGCAAGGAAATCTGGCATGGCGGATATGTGTGGTCCATCACATTCTCGTCCCCAACTGTTCTTGGCGATCAAGCCAACATGAGAGTCCAAAACAATCTCGACGGCGTGACTGCGAAAATCGATGTCAAAGAGGTGCAAAAAGGATCAGCGTCTCTTGCAGGCAGTTTCACCCTGTCTTACTGCGAGCTAGACAGTGCGCTGGACGGCTCCATAGAATTGCTTGACAACTCCCCAGTTGTGCAGGTGCATCACTCCAGCGTGCCTACCAATCTTGTCCCTCACATGGCTCTCAAGATTGGCAGTAATATGTTCCAGGTAGAAAGCGTTTCTCAAAATGAAATCACGCTCGACAAAGTGTACACTGGGAAAAGCGGTGTTCGGGCTGATTGGTTCGGGTGCCGATGGGAGGAATCGGTTGACATATCATTTGATGCGTCTTCGGATGAAATGGAGGCTGCTCTGAACGCCATCCCTACTATCGGCCGAGTGTATGTGGCGAAGACTAGTACAAGTTTAAAGAGTCAATGGGACGTGACTTTTGCATCTAATGGGGGCAACCTGCAGCTGCTTCGTTCCAACACTACATTGCTGGAAGGATCGGGACGCAAATTTGCCATGGAGGAGGTTATATCTGGTTCCATCCCGCTACAGGGAAAATTCGTGTTGGAGCATAAAGGTACAGTTTCTGAGCCCATGTGGTTTGACATTTCTGCGGAAGATATGGAGGTGGCTCTCGAGGCCATGGACACGATCGACGAGGTCATGGTGAGCCGGGAAGGGCCAACTTCCGACAACATCATTTCATGGTTCATCACCTTCACTGGCTCCTACAACGTTGGGGACACGCCTTTGCTCGTTGCCAATTCGTCCATGTTGGTACCTGCGTCGAGCAGTGTGCATGTGCAAGAGGTACAAACTGGCACGTCTGCATTGGCAGGATCCTTTCGACTCGGGTTTACGTCTGGCTTCGGAAGCTATGGGAACCAAGATGAAGGAGGCTACGGCTCTGGGCTCCATTGGGACCAAGATTCGTATGGAAGCTATGGCTTTGGATCGGTGCTGATGACAGGAAATATCCCGCATGACGCTTCGGCCGCAGATTTGAAGAGGTCGATCGAGCAATTGCATTTCGTGGAAAATGTGACGGTGACGTCGACATCTTCTGGGCTACACGGTGTGCGGGATTGGACGGTCACCTTTAACAAGTTGCGTGACAATTTCCCATACGTCAGCGGGGATATCCCGTTGCTATTTGTGGACACAACTAGGCTCTTGGGGTCAAATAGCGAAATGTCGTCGACCACTATCGTTGATGGCCCTATGGTACCATACGGAGAGATCAGTTTGTGCATCAACGATGAATGCAGTGCACCCTTCCACTGGAATGCAGCAGCAGATGTGGTGAAGGAAGAAATCGAGAGCATCGCGTCGTTCGGAAAAGTGGAAGTGAAGAAAACACCTCCATTAGACGACGTGGCCATGGTCGCGCTTCCAGGAACGGTGAAATTGACACAAAGCAGCACAGTGATTAGAACAACTGAAGACTTGAGGGAACATTTGGAACACACTAACGTCGTGTTTGTCATGGGCCACCAATACATACTGGACCAAAGCCAGCCGTTCCATTTCTATATGTTGAGGCTGAGCGCGCCGTGGGATGGACAATCTTCAGATGATGTCAAAATGTACAAGAGCAATGTTCCCTTCGGTTCATCAAACGAATATGACCTCACCTTGCCCGGCACATTTTCGATCGAAGAAGGCTCCACTTTGGTGTGCTCGTCTGCGGACCTGTCGAACGAGGATGTGCAAGGAGGTGCTTAACTGTTGATTGCCGGCGAAACTTTTGAAATCTTGCCGCTGCCAGCGCTATCAGACAACTGCTTTCGTGTCTCGTTACCTCATTCTGGGCCCAGCCTTGCAGGGGAAGTCGCGTATCGTCCCTTGCTGGTTGGTTCCACATGGAGGGTGGCATTCACGTCCTCGCTCGGAGATATCGAGACTATTAACATGGGTAGTGAGTGGAGTACCGTGGGTGGCTTTGGCTTATTTTTTTCAGAAACACAAAAGGGCCTGGTTGCGCAATCGGGCACTGCAGACGGCTTCGGACAAGTAGCGAGGTTCAGCACGCCAACACACTTGACGGTTGGCTCAGATGGTGGTCTGTACGTGACAGATTCTGAGAACCATGTGATTCGAAAGATCAGCCTGGATAACACAGTCTCCACCATGGCCGGTTTAAAAAGTTCCCGCGGTTTCAGCGATGGGCACCGTGAATTGGCCCGCTTTGACACTCCTGGAGCAATTACCAGTGATAGCCAGGGAAATCTGTACGTGGCTGACACCGGCAACAGCGCGATTCGAATGATTACCCCAGACGGAACCGTATCAACGCTGTTCTTGGCTTCCGACTCTCCTCATTCGCACCAAAGCGACTGCTTGAATGCCATGTTTTCGCCAACGGCGCTGGCCTATGTCGAAGCCAGTGACGTGGTGATAGTTGGGGACGTGGGAACTGCCAACATTTGCTACTTTAAGGCAGGGATCCCCTCCGTGGAAGTGGTGGTACACGCGGGCGATGACGTACAAATGGTACCAGGACAGCTGACCTTCACACACCACAATTGGAATGAACCGCAAACTATTTATGTCGACGCTGTCGATGATTACGTGGCGGAAGATCGAGAAGTGGAAATTTTGATGCACTCTGTGGAAAGTGTAGTAGACAATCGCTATGATGAGAACGTAGCATTTTGGAACAACGGCACTAAAACAAGTGGAGCCGTCACAGTAGCCATCGAAGACGACAACGACAGGGCAGGATTGCACTTGTCATCTTCCTTGCTTGAAATTGACGAAGCGGGGTCTGGTGCGACGTACCAGATTGTCCTCCATAGCAATCCTTTTGAGGCTTCTGCAGACATTGCAAGCGAAGTCACCGTAATCTTGCAGCCGTCGTCGCCTCGCATCGAGGTATATCCGAAAGAAGTAGTCTTCTTCGCCGATGATTGGCACGAGCCGAAAACGGTGGAAGTCGTTGCAGTTGATGACGATGTCGACGACCCGCTGCAATATGACGTATTTCAGATTGAACACATTGTTTACAGCAACGCATCT
>Ga0075493_1582705_pt1 | contig 11048 bp, 17 predicted proteins | sample DEB08_RNA2_14_FD_73466 | JGI IMG/M metagenome (GOLD analysis project Ga0075493, IMG submission 73466) | Aqueous microbial communities from the Delaware River and Bay under freshwater to marine salinity gradient to study organic matter... | ecosystem: Environmental > Aquatic > Marine > Coastal...
CTTCTCAATAATCATAATCTTCCTCAGCTCCTTGGGAGACCTGTTGTCGAAGAACAATTTCATCGTCTGCTGTGTTGATGTACTCAGTCATACGGACGCCGCTTGCGCTGTTATCCGTATCGATTTCTCCGCAATACTCGATGGCGAGCACCAGGCGTTGCTTCAAGATCTCCTTCGTCGTGTACTCTGGCAAGTCGATTTGGAAGTAACAGACATGCGCCTGAGGCAAAACACCATCTCCACCGCCCATCCACGTAATGGTATGCTTGTATGATATGTCACTCATGTTGTTGGGCAGCTTTGCTCTTCCGTTGACCCACTGCAAGTACTTCATCTTTTGCTCTTCGCTCAACTCGCGCATTACTTCCCAGAAGTAGTCGATTGCGGCCGGTGGAGAAGTCCCGCGGTATCTGCCGTCGTATTTGGTGAAATTCTTCAGGTATTCTACATCGACCACAGCCTTTCCAACAGCTCTCTCTTCAAGGTAAGTCCAGGAACAAAGGCTCAAGATTTCCTAAGAGATGACAAAGTGGATTCCCTTCAAGACCTCCTCAAAGACTTGCTTGTCTTGGTTCAGCAGAGTTTTCGTGGCCAATTACACGTACTCCTTCACGTTTTGACGAGTCACTTGACGTTGCGCGCCACCCGGGCACAACTCAATATCCTTGTCGTCTTCCGTGATAGTGAAGGTATAGTTGGCTGCGCTGAACGATTCATCGTCGAACTCTTGGGCCTGATTGAGGATGCTCTACAGATTCTGCGCCTTGAACTTAGCCGAAGTCTCCAAATCGTTAAATTCGTACGCTTCGAGGCCCACTAACCTCTTCCAGAACGAGGGGTGCAAGCTCAAGTTCAAAGGCTGCGTCGTTCTGATCGCGTGGCCTATGAATAGTCCTAAGAAGTAGAGGAGTTCCACTTCCTTCGGGGAAGTAGCACTAGGGTTAAGCGTGTAGCAGTGGCGTAGGTCGCCGATACTTTCCTATTGGTTCTGCGTGGGCACAAGCAAAGTAAGGACACTGGACTGCAATTCTTTGGTGATGTTGTCGAAGAATTCTCTGAAGGGACCACCATCGTCGATACTTCCTTCGTTTTAGAATTTAGCTTTCAGGCAGCGGGAGTTGATTGTGGACTTCCAGAAAGCCTCGTAACCATCCTTAGCCGGGAATGATTTGTACATTCTGAAAGCTTGGGTGAAGATAGTGTCACCTGAGCCCATGTCAACAAGACCATCATCAAAGAACTTTTGCGCGGGCATTCTGAACAGAGTTAGAACAGGCTTACTGCGGTTTTCTGGCAACTTGAGTATCAGTTGTTTGACTGACTACTGCATTTTAAAGTCGAGGAGGTAGTCAGTTGGTACTCGCAGGTAGTCCAGAGTAGCATTCACATAGTCTTCCTATAGCCGATAAGGATCACTGCGCAAGATCTTTTCGTACTTGATGAAGCTGGTGGCGTTGTTGTTGATGTGGATAATGCTGTCATAGATGGGTAAGACGAATGCCTCGTCTTCTTCTTTCAGTCCCACTTCTTTGACCACTGTACTGAAGTTAATACTCTTAATATCCTGAGGTCCTTTAGCTAAAGCGGTCTGTTGGTTCATGCTTTTCATGATCTTCTGGCACAAGTTCTTGTCTTGACTAAGCAATTTCAGAGCCTTCGAATGCGTTGAACTTTCAAAGTGCTCGCTCAGTTTTTTATGTTTTACGATACAGTCAGGGCTGACCCTGCTAGGAATCACATCAATCGTCAGCTCGCGCCCTTAGGAATTATGTTCGCTCTCGAAGCTTGCCAAGCTGTAGATGTCTCCAAACGCTTCGTAGACATTTTGGATCTTGTAGTGCTGGTCTAACATTAGCTTCACTAGCTTGCCGTCATCCTGCAGCTGGAAACATTTGATCTCGTCGGGGTTTCTTCCCTTGGCGACAATGATCGGCAGGCTGTTCACACTTTGAAGTATTTTGGTGGCTCGGAAGATCTCTTGACTGTCATCTGAGAAGGAAAGCTTTCTCATGAGGTTCGTGCTGAAGGGCGACCAGTGGCTGTCTTCAGATGAGGGAGCATTTTCCGAAACCCACTTCCAGCCTTTCCGTTCTTTTGTAGGCCCTGCGAGAATCCAGATTTCTCCAAACTCATCAATCGCAGTGATCAAATTCTTGAACTCAAAGACCTCGGTAAACTTCTAGAAACGAGAATTGTACTAGAGTGGGGCGAACTTCTTCATGCCCTCTTCGTGATCCCGACCCCTTCCCTGACCCAGGCGTCCGTCATTGCTTGGTCCTTTCGACATGAGATAGGAGTGCTTTGTTTTCAGATCTTCCACCATGACGTAGAAGAGTTCTTTTTGAGACTTATCTTCTCCCACCTCAATACCTTTGTCTGCAAAGTGCCAGACTTTGGTCACTTTAACAGTGTCATAATCAATTCCGCTGTGCCAATCCTGAGCGCGGTCGCATTCAGCGTTGATAACAAGTTGGCCATCTAATTTCACAAACACTTCTGTCGTTCCTGCGATTGCAAAGTCTAAGACCTTGTCTTCCTTGAGCTAGTTCTACGCCGCAAACAATGCCTTGGTTCCTTCCTCCCCATACCTTTTATAAAGGTGCAGATAGATTTTATCGCCTGGTTAATTCACCAAGTCACCTCCGAGAAGGGTGTCGTCCTCAAGCTACAACACAATTTTGTAGTCGGAAGTTTGGATTGCCTTCTTGATATTGGGTTTGTAGGGGCCCAATTTAATCTCAGTGATCGACTTCGTTGTTGGCTCAAACTTGTACAGCTTTTCTTTGCAGGAGCTTAAGAGGATTTGGTACTTTGCGCTTGAGTTGACCACGGAGTAGTTTTCGAGGCCATATTCGCCAAGGCTCTCGAAAGCACTCTACATTTTGAGCAAATCATCAGCTTCCATATCCTCATTACTTCCGACTCTCAGCTGGTGCAGACCTTGACTAATCTTGAACTTTGCTTTGAAGACGTTGCCATCGAATTCAGCTGACTGCCCATCAGTCAGAATTATCTCCTTAGTGTCCTCGTCTCTGCCAACTATGACCTGGAGCAGTGCATGAGGATAGTGTTTAAAGAGTGTATTGTCCACAATCTCAATCTAAGTGGTCAGAGCATCGCCAGTGACGATCTGAGTTTCTTCCCCTTTCAGGACGTGTCGCTGCGTCATGTGCTTGATACCCTAGCTCTTAATGTAGTCCTCTTTGATGAGACCCTGAATGAGTGTGTTCTGCTTGCCGTGCATCTCCTGCTTCATAAACGTGTAAGTGTCGTCGACTGTCAGTTTGACGGAGCCAGGCATCTTGATGCCCTCCTTGACAGCAGCTTCACCTCCGATTTGCGAGATAGCTCCCAAGAAGAGTTTCTGAGGTTGGTTGAACAGCACTTGCATCTGCTTGAGTGGGATGATTGACGGGTTGTTAGCAAGTTCTTTAAACGTTGTAGATGCACCTCGTCGAGCAGCTTTTGCAATCTTGGAGTTGAGGATCGAAGTGATCATTCTGCTCGCACCCTCCGTGTCTTTAGCAAAAGCTTAGGGAAGGTCTTGCACCACGTGTGAAAGAAGGTTGTCTATCTTTTCAAGAACCATTCTCGTTTGACTGAACTCTACCTTTGTGTTCAAGGAGTTGAGCACAAGAATGCACAGGTCGTAGATCTTGGGCACCATCGACAACTTCTTCTCAACGGGAAGTTTGCTGAGGTATTTGAACACGAAGAGCAGGATGTCGATAGTTTGTCTGGCTTACTTTGTCTTTTCATCTGCTTCAATTTCCATCTTAGAGTGTACCCTCGTTCGTTCGTCAATGAGACTGACAATAATTTTGAGTGCAGATTCTGACGTTTGTGATGCCCAGAGGAGCTTCAAGACCTTTTGGTTGACTTGGGATTTGGTCTGGGCTGGAGACTACCAGAAGACTTCAACTCCTGACTCGGCTTTGACGAAATAATCTCTTGTTTTAATATACTGGAGTGCGAGTATGAACACGGTGTCAGAGTCGAGTGTGTCCAGATCATCCGGCTCCACCAGAGACAAGAGCAGCTTTTCTGAGTAGTTGGTCACCAACACTCTGTTGGCGTCAACCCCTTTAAGCTACTGCGTCAAATACTTTTCTTGCGTGGGCTTTTGCTCAAACGAAAACTTGGAGCAATCTGCGTTCTTTGGTGCCTCGAACTCTTTATGCTCGGCATGATCCAGAAGGAGCTCCTAAGGATTCCACAACGGCTCCTCGGTCGCGTTAAATCGTGCGCAACTGCTCAAGTTAACGCGCTTGATGAAGCTGACCAACTCTTGAGCATTCTTGAATAGTTTGTTAATCAGCTGGTTGATTTTAGCCTCCGCATACTCCTTGTAGAGCTGATAGTCTTGACTGTCCCACGATTCGGCGGAGAAGCGCTTTTTGTAGTCTGCCAGCATGCAATTGATTCCCCACATCTGCTTGCCAAATCTGGAGGTGGCTTCTTTCGCAAAAATCTAGATGACGTCCGCGTAGCTCAAGAACGCCTTGGTGCGGAATTAGGTTACGATCTTAGCTGCCTCCTTGAAGACACTCAAGGCTTGTCGTCTTTTCGCGATGCTCGTGAAGATGCTCTTGACAAGGTTTCGGGGTCCTTTTTATTCAGGGCTCGCAGGAACAATATTTTCTAGTTTCACCGATACTGTAACTTTCTCCCCCTCAGGCTGTTTCGGGTTTTCAGATGCATAGACTTTCTTGACAGGATCTAGAATCTTCTCCGACGATATGGGCTTAGTTACGATTCGAGCTCCGCTTTGATCCCCAGCTGACTTCGACTTTTTCATCTGTTCGATGAACTTCCTAAAATCTCTAGGCTTCCTGTTCACCTTAACATCTTTGCCGTCAGCATCCTTCTTCTCCTCTTCTTTTTCCTCATCAATTAGCTTCTAGCTCATCTGAATGTCACAAGATTTGTGAATTTTGTCGGCGAGTTCTCTTTCCGCATCCAGAGGGTTGTAAACCAGCTCTATGTCAGCCACACCGTACTCAAACTCCTGACTCTTGTCAAGCGCATAGATTAGAAGCTACTTTCTTTGATCTTGAGTGAGCGTTTTGCCTCCGCTCTTCAAGAAATGTTTGATAATTTTAGCTTTAACAGCGTCAGTACTGCTACCCTCGCTTGTCAATCTCTCGATGAGGAAAGACTGGGCTTTTTCGGTCAGCGTGGGCACTTCGTGTGCTTGAGCGAGGTATAATCCATCGCGGTTTTCTGGGCACTTTTCAATCGCGTAAACACCTTTCTCTGTGTCGATCGCGCTGGCCAGTTTATCAAGCTTGACAGGTCTCTCGTAGCCAGCTCCCACAATTTCAAACAGCAAATCCTACTCGACCGAATCGTAGTCGTTCAAACTTAGCATGAGCGAGGATAAATCGTTTGTCTAATCCTTTGTCAGACACGTGCCAACGATGCGGATCAGATGAACTGAAACATCGTAAAGTCCACCTTCTGGCTCATCGCACATAGAGTTAGTCCACTCGCCCCTCCTGATGCGGAAAGCTTGGCCGTAGAGGTATGATGCGAGCGCGCAATTGGCGAAGACGACTTTAGGCGCCTGCTCTTGCTCGGTAAAGAAGGTGATGCCCTCAAGACTGGTGTCGAACACTTCCATTGGAATGTTCACGTGCAGCAGGGTGTCAATGATTTTGAGAATTTGCAATTTCAGGTCGGGTGAAACCTGGAGCAGCAGCTTCAAAAGCGTCTAAACGAAGAAAGGATTGGCTACATTCTACAGCTATTGCAAGGGCTAGGCTGCTTGAGTCGCTGAGTTGACGAAGATTGAAACCAGCGACAAGAAGTTCTTGAGCAACTTCTATTCTGTTCTCTATCTATAAGCGTAAGCACGTCTTCTAGAGAGGCTTGATTCGACCTTAATTTCGACAGTTACTTCTGGCTCAACGGCAACAGCTTCATCTCCGTATTCGTTATCGTTGAGACCACCCATTCCTAAGTCCTCATCAGATTCATTTTCAGAGTCGTCGTCTCCAAAGAGATGATTACTCATATCGACGTATGTGTTTTCGGTTATCACTTCAGGTTTAGACTCTGGTACTGACGGTTGCTTAACTGTTTTAGGCTCTATCAACGGCTCAGACTTCACTTGCTCTGGCTTGTCGTCGAGGTGAGTGAGGAACTTGTTGAACTCGCGGAAGATTACTTCGAACCCATTTCTGAGAAGTTGTTAGGCGGCAGAGACATCGACGATGGACTTGCTGCGCGTCAGAGATGGTGTGAAGCTATTGTCTGTGTTAGTGTCACGAATTTTGAAATGAGTTGCGGCGTCTGGCTCGCACAGTCTTGCAATGAGGACCAAGAACAGATCCTCGAACATTAAGCGCAACACCTTCGCAATTACACTTTCATCGTCGGAGTCCCATGCGCTTTTAATTGCGTTAGTCTGCTCTCCTACAGCAGTTCCGGGCTTGGGGAATCCTTAGTAGATGATCGTGAATAAGTCAAGGTGCTAGATGAGGTAAGGGAAGTCACGACCATGGAAGTTCCACTTGAAGGAAGCCGCGAGCAACTGACTCAGACTTTCGGTGTCGTAGTCGAAGTTGGTGATGTGCTGCGCGATCAGAGAAAGAATGTTGAAGAAGACTTTGCTGATTTTGTCTTCCAGGAAAAGGCCACAGCCTTTCAGGTCGTCCAGGTAGTGCGAGAGTCCCGTTGATGTTCTTGTCTTGACATTGCCGAGGCAACTGAGTGTAAAGCGAATGACTGCAGGGTCTTCGCCCTTGGAAGCCTCCAGAATTTGTTCGATGAGGTAGAAAGCGACTAGCCTCTTGCTCGCGTTCACAAACTTCTTTTCAACTCGCATTTGGATTTTACTAATGTTGAGAGAGGACTGCAGACAAGCGAGAACTGACGCTGTGCTGGCATCTCTGCGCTCAGTTCTTAATTTTGAGGAGGACTAGATCTTACCAGTGACCTCGAGATTGGACTCCCATCGTTTGTACTGGTCACTCCACTCGGTCTTGTTGAGTAGATTGTCACTATCTTTTCCTTCTTCGAAGTAGCTAGGAATTCTAAAAGACTGCTCAGACTATTTCTCCTCTCCCTGGTTGCGCTACAGGAATTGAGGAGTCTGAAGAGAAATCAGGAACCGGGCTTTCTTCTCGATGGCTTCGTACACTACTTAAACTCTTTTCTGCTCCTCTTCATCCCTCTGTTCTTCGGTGAAGTCTTGATGGTCAGCTTTAACCTTGGTTTCGATCCTGACCTTTTCGTCGTTGTTCCACTTTCTCATCTTGGTCGCATTGGTCCACTCCTTTAGCAAAAGAGGTCCATCTGTTTCAGATTTGATGAAGTCTGCCAGGTACTGTTCTCGCTGGGGATCTCCCTTCTCAGGAACCAGGTCATCCATTCCAAGCATTTCCACGATTTCGATGAACTATAGAGTCAAGTTTGAGTACTTGATCATCACGGCAAAAGCTGCCCGAGTCAGCCTTTCTCCGTCGGCACCTCCTTGATTTGTCGTAAACCTCAAAGGATTGTTGCTCCGCTTGAGAGTTGCTTGCAAAGCATCAATGATCAACTCCACTTCGTCGTTGCTGCCCTTGGTGAGAATTTCTTCCAAAATCTTGTCTTTAACGTCATCTCCCGGCTTTTAGGCCTTGTCCGTTCCTTCAAGAATGTCGACCCCAGTGGTCTCAGAAAGACCATCAATAACTTTGAGGGTTTCATCGGAGAATTTGGACAGGAAACGAGTCTCGATACCGCCGGAGAGCAGGTCACTTTGAGCGACCAGTTTAGCGGCAGGGTCACTGATGTCTTTGAACGAGTCTGCCTCGTGCTCCATCAGTTGTGCGGCTCGCAGGGTCAGCACAAAGCTCATGTCTCTTTTCACTGTCTTATCTTGCAACTTTGGCAAAACTTGGGTGGCCTTCGAGTTGATGTAATGCACGTCGTGACTCACGTAGAAGGGGATAAGCCGACCAAGAAGATGCTTGTGTAGACTGTCGCCTGAGCCTTCATCTTTGACAGTCGAAGCCTTCTCTAGGCACTTATCAAACAGTTTCTTGAGCATGTCGTTGGCGAACGTGATTGTTTTTTCAGTGTGTTTCTCAGGTTTGGTGACAACGTTCATCAGGGTGACAGCACAGATGACAACCTTCTGAAGTTCAAAATCGATTTTCTCTCCCTTAACTAGCTTCGCGTCGCTCCACTCTTCAATCTTTTCAACCTGCGACTTGAACCACGGCGAAGAGACATAGAGTGGATTCTTCAGCAGCTGTTTCAAGACGATGGTCGTGGCTTCTGAGGTGAGGACTTGAGGGTCAAGCTTGCCGAGGAAGTCTGGGTAGTTCACCAACTCAACCAGTTCGTTCAGTTTTGGCAGCTCCACCTGATCCGAGGCAAGTATTTCGTTGACAGCCTAGAAAAGCCTGACCGTGAAATTGTCGGCAGCGGCCTCATCCGTGATGTTTTTAAAGTTGCTGCCAGACTGCAACAAGGCCTGAAGGTTGTTGATAATGATCACTACAATCGATCTGATTCTTCGTGGTGCAGATTTGGCAGCAGACCCTTCTGCGAGGTTTTGGATGTTGGCTTCGAGGAGGTTGATCAAAATCAAGTAGACGTCGCGATGTTGTTGAACGGCCAACGGTGTCTTGAAGAGGTGCATAAGCTCATCTTAATCAGTCGATAAATCGATGTGCTTTCGGACGTGCTCACTCGTGAACTCCATGTGCGACAGGATGAGATCCTAGACATTGCCAGAAGTCATCAAGGGGCTGACTGCAGCTTTTTTGCTTTGACTCTTGATGTCGAGCATTTGCTGCATGAAGTCCACGGAGGCGGTCAGCTTAGGATTTTCTTCCAGAACTTCTTCTTTGAGCTGCTGGATCTGGTCAGACAAGTTCCAGTCGTTTGTTTTATCTGTGTAACTGAAGAATTTCTTTTCGCAGACCCTGATGATTTTAATATCCTCGACAAAGGGGACAATGCCGGAGGCGGTCTCAGTGTTGTCTTCAATGAATTTGCCTGTCTTGTGACAGTAAAGTTTTTCTTTATTGCTCCAGTAGGTTGACTTATCAGCTCTCTCTACAACACAGTTGATTTCTGTCTCTTTCTCTCCAAGAAGCTTGAGATCGTACACAAAGGTGTGTTCGCCAAAGTTGACCAGGGCACAATTCTTCCTGACGAGTAAGTGCTTATTGTCTCTTCCATACTTCTCTTCGATTACCTTTCGGTCCAAGGGCTTGCCTTCCGAGTCATTCAGCGAGTAAGTTTACTCCTTAATTTACTGGCCTTCATTGTCGCGTTGGACATGTCTTAGTCTAAACACTTGATCTCCTGCATATCTCCATGAGAGATCCCACTCCCTGCCTTACTCATCGAAGGCCAGCAGTCGAAAAGATTCATTTTTGTCGATTTTGGGAACTGAGACTTTTTTCAGTTCTAGAGTTGCAGGGTCACATACATAAAAGTAATCTGCGTTTTCGAAGTACAGTCTGAAGTTTGTGAAATCCCATTTACTAAACTTTTTCAAACTGTCCAAGGTCTCATGCTCGTACTTTTTCTTTTGCAGAATTTACTAAAATCCGGCAGAACTAGGGTCGCCATTCATCTTAGTAATCGTATGATGCTTGTTATCATACACATAGAGGAAGGCTTTGCACTCGTTGGTTTCAGGGTCTGTGAGGGACGCTCCCTCGTTAGACACCCAAAAAGCGCTCTAATGTGATAGAAACGGCTTCATGAAGTACTTCTCTTTACTTGTAATGTCTGATTTTTCAATTGGAGCCACGACCCTGCGTGTGAGCTCCAAAAAGTGCCACATCTCGGTCTTGAGATCCAGCAAGTGCAAATCCGTCTTCTCCTTTTCTTCGAAAGAGCTTGTTTCAGCTTTTAACTCCTCGGTGTCAAGTTGGTTGAGGAGCTTGACCACTTCGAGGAAGGGGAGCATGTCGCTGCCCACGTTGACACCGATCAGGGTCAGACACTTGCACACCCGCTCAATTTGTTTGACGGAAGGGTGATCGCTGACAGCGTCGAGAACTTTACGAACAAGAGCGTGATGCAAGAAGTCATATTTGATTTTATCTGCACAGAGGATCTGCGTGGTGGCAGACATCTCACCCAACTTAAAAAAGTCGTAAACCGTATCAAGCACTTCTTCACTCTTTGCGGGTAGCCTCCTCAATGAAGAGAGCAGCTCAACCAAGTGCAGGTTGATCTTCTGCAACTTTTTGACATCTTCTGCATCACTCTAAGGGCCCTTCTCGAGCTCTGACAAAAAGTCTGTGTTTCCTTAGTTCAAATAACTCAAGATACTCTTCTTTTGATCAAAGTTGAAGTTGTACTTCAGGTCGTCAGCAGTCTTGCACTACTTTTCAGACTCAGCGTACGGCAGCACCAAATCTTCTGCGGCGCCTTCTTCACTGTGCCTCTTCTTAGCGTCGAGTGCGAAGAGGAGGGTCAGCTCATACTTGATGCGGTCAATGAAATCATCTTGGAAGTCGATGGTTTGCTTGAAAGCCGACGAGTCTTGCTCACCGCGTTTGAACTTCTTAAGCATCTCGAGGTGTTCAGACGCTGATTTAAAGAGCAGGTTCTCAGTGAGCAGGATGTCGTGTTGCTCTCTCTACCCAGAGACTTCACTGTTGACATCTCTCAACTCCAGCTTGGAATGCTTGTCGTACTTTAGGAGGAAACCAGATTCCATTCTCTTTAAGAACTCTCGCTTTTAGTCCATATCGAGGTTGCTCAAAATTGCCGTGTCACTGAATATCTTTTTCAGCTGCGCGAGGGCCAGCACCACCTTGTCGCCTTTTTCGAAGCAGGTTACTCCTTTCAGAAGTGTGTCTAACTGGCGCTCGTCGTCCCTTTTGGAAGCTGGCTCTGTTCCAGGCTCCTTCTTTTGCTCTTCTTTGTTCTCAATTGTCTGATCGAGTTGCGAGATCGTCAAAATTTGCTCGAGCGTCGAAATTTGCTCGAGCGAGACTGTCGAGTTTTCATTGTTCTGTGTCGTCGTCTAGTCATCTAGACTCTGTACAATGCCCATCTGTTGATTAGATAAGTAAGTTTTAATTAAT
>Ga0075493_1004026_pt1 | contig 10961 bp, 11 predicted proteins | sample DEB08_RNA2_14_FD_73466 | JGI IMG/M metagenome (GOLD analysis project Ga0075493, IMG submission 73466) | Aqueous microbial communities from the Delaware River and Bay under freshwater to marine salinity gradient to study organic matter... | ecosystem: Environmental > Aquatic > Marine > Coastal...
AATGAAAATATAGCAAATGTATCAAGCACTTTTAGATAAAGAAAAAAAAATAGGAGTTATAGGATTAGGTTACGTAGGATTACCTATTGCACTTGAATTTGCAAAACATTTCAAAGTTGTAGGGTTTGATATCAATGAAGCAAGAGTAGAAATGATGAAGAATGGTGTAGATCCTTCTAAAGAGTTAAATGCTTCTGCTTTTGAAAATACAGATATTCTATTCACGGCAAATTTAGAAGATTTAAAAACAGCTAACTTTTTCGTAGTGGCTGTACCAACAGATATAGATGAACATAAAGTGCCTGACTTGACACCTTTACTCAAGTCATCAGAAACAGTAGCACAAGTAATAAAAAAAGGAGATTATGTAGTTTATGAAAGTACGGTTTATCCAGGTTGTACAGAAGAAGACTGTTTACCAATTATTGAAGAGATGACAGGACTTAGTAGAAAGACTGATTTCAAGTTTGGTTACTCTCCTGAAAGAATTAATCCTGGTGATAAAGTAAGAACCTTAACAACAATTTTAAAAATTGTATCAGGTTGTGATGAAGAGTCTTTGGAGGAAATAGCTAAAGTCTATGGACATATTATTAAGGCAGGTATTTATAAGGCAGAAAGTGTAAAAGTTGCTGAGGCTGCTAAAGTAATAGAAAACACACAAAGGGATTTGAATATTTCTTTGATGAATGAGTTATCTATTATTTTTGATAGAATGGGAATAGATACTAAAGCGGTATTGGAAGCAGCAGGCACAAAATGGAATTTCTTGAAGTTTTCTCCTGGATTAGTTGGAGGACATTGTATTGGCGTAGATCCATACTACCTTTTGCATAAGTCAAAACAGATGGGTGTAGATCCTCAAGTTATAGCAGCAGGTCGTCGTGTAAATGATTTTATGCCTTCTTTTGTGGCAAAACGCTTGGTTCAAAAATTAATAGAAAATGGGAAAAGTCCTAAAGATTGTAAAGTATTAGTAAAAGGAATCACTTTCAAGGAAAATGTAGCTGATATTCGTAATTCAAAAGTTGTTGATTTAATCCGTGAGTTGATGGACTACTCTCTAAATGTTCATGTCGTTGACTCAAACGCTTCACCTAATGAGGTCGCTCATGAATATAAATTGACATTAGTGGATGAAATCTCTAAGGATTATGATGCTGTCATAGTAGCCGTCGCTCATAGGGAATATAAAAACTTAGATATAGATTATTTTAAATCCATTATGAATGATCAACCTATTTTATTTGATATAAAATGTGTCTTCCCTAAAGAAGAGGAAGGTATAGATATTTGGAGACTTTAAAAAAAAAAATGAATATTGCAGTAGTAGGAACAGGTTATGTTGGTTTAGTTACAGGAACTTGTTTTGCAGAGACAGGAAACAAAGTCATTTGTATTGATATTGACGAAAATAAAGTCAAAAAAATGCGGAATGGTCAAGTTCCAATTTATGAACCTGGTTTAGAGTTACTTTTTGAAAGAAACACCAAAGCAGGAAGATTAAACTTTACCACAAATTTAGCGGAGGGTATTGAAAATGCTGAAATCATCTTTTTAGCATTACCTACTCCTCCTGGAGAAGATGGCTCAGCGGACTTATCCTATATTTTAGGTGTAGCAAAAGATTTAAGTACGATTATCAAAGACTATAAAGTAATAGTAGATAAGAGTACAGTGCCTGTAGGTACATCGGAAAAAGTTCATGCTGCACTTGCTGAAAACTTAAATGAAGACTTATTTGATGTGGTCTCTAATCCAGAATTTTTAAGAGAAGGAGTAGCCGTAGATGATTTTATGAAACCTGATAGGGTCGTAATAGGAACTTCTTCAGATAGAGCTCGAAATGTGATGCACCGCCTTTATGAGCCTTTTGTTCGTCAGGGTAATCCTATAATAATGATGGATGAGCGTTCTGCAGAAATGACAAAGTATGCAGCAAACTCGTATTTAGCGACTCGAATTACTTTTATGAACGAAATCGCAAATCTTTGCGAAAAAGTAGGAGCAAATGTTGATCAAGTCCGTATAGGTATGGGAAGTGATACCCGTATAGGGAAACGATTTTTATTTCCAGGAATAGGTTACGGAGGATCATGTTTTCCTAAAGATGTACAAGCCTTAGCAAAAACAGCTGCTCAAAATGAGTATGACTTTAAGATATTAAATGCTGTAATGAGGGTTAATAAAGTTCAAAAAAGTAAGTTGGTCGAAAAAATTAAAGCCTATTATGGTGAGGATTTGACAGGTAAGACTTTTGCTATGTGGGGGCTTGCATTTAAAGCTAATACGGACGATATTCGAGAGGCTTCTTCTATCGAAACAATAAATGGTCTTTTGGAGGCAGGTGCGAATATAAAAGCTTTTGACCCTGAAGCAATGGATAATATTAAGGCTATATATGGGGACAAAATTACTTTCGTCAATGATCAATATGAAGCCCTTATTGAAGCAGATGCTTTAGCAGTTGTCACTGAGTGGCAATTGTTTAGAACACCAAGTTTTGATGTAATAAAAGAGTTATTAAAAGAGCCTGTTGTTTTTGATGGTAGAAATCTTTACGACTTAGCATTTATGAAAGAAAAAGGGTTTTACTATGATAGTATTGGGAGAAATACTGTGTCGGTATAGTGTGGATAAACTTAAAAATTAAGAAAAAATATGAAAAAAATATTAATAACAGGGGCTGCGGGTTTTTTGGGTTCTCACCTCTGTGATAGATTCATCAAAGAAGGTTATCATGTTATTGGTATGGATAATCTTATTACAGGTAGTTTATCCAATATAGAGCATTTGTTCGAATTAAAGCAGTTTGAATTTTATCATCATGATGTATCTAAATTCGTTCACATACCTGGGGATTTAGATTATATTTTACATTTTGCATCTCCTGCAAGTCCTATTGATTATCTCAAAATGCCTATTCAGACTTTGAAAGTAGGTTCTTTAGGTACACATAATCTCTTAGGTTTAGCAAAAGCGAAGAATGCCCGATTTATGATTGCTTCTACTTCTGAAGTTTATGGAGATCCACTGGTACACCCACAAACTGAGGAATATTGGGGGAATGTAAATCCGATAGGACCAAGAGGTGTTTATGATGAAGCTAAGCGTTTTCAAGAAGCAATGACCATGGCTTACCATAATTATCATGGTATTGAAACGCGCATTGTACGTATTTTTAATACATATGGTCCCCGTATGAGAGTCAATGATGGTCGTGCCTTGCCAGCGTTTTTCTCACAAGCGATTAGAGGAGAGGGGGTGACTGTTTTTGGAGATGGTTCTCAAACACGCTCTTTCTGCTATGTAGATGATTTAGTAGAAGGGATCTATCGTTTACTATTAAGTGACTATCATCTACCTGTTAATATTGGCAATCCAGTAGAGATTTCTATCTTAGATATAGCCAAAGAGGTGATGAAGTTAGTCTCTAATGATGACGCTTTAATTACATTCGAGGGGTTACCTAAAGATGACCCTAAAGTCCGACAGCCTGATATTACAAAGGCAAAAGAAATATTAAATTGGACACCTAAGATTGATAGGGCAGAGGGATTGAAAAGAACGTTCGAGTATTTTAAAACCGTTGTGAAATAATTGACCATGAAAATCTTAGTAACAGGAGGATGTGGATACATAGGGAGTCATACAATAGTTGACCTTATTGAAAATGGCTATGATATTGTTAGTATTGACAGTAATATTCGCTCAAACCCTAACGTTTTAGATGGGGTAGAGCAAATTACTGGGAAATCTGTCAAAAATTATGCAGTTGATTTATGTGATTTAAATGCTACAAGGTCAGTATTTGAAGTACATCAAGATATAGAAGGTGTTATTCATTTTGCAGCTTTCAAAAGTGTAAAAGAGTCAATAGATAAACCGCTTTTATATCATAAGAATAATCTCTTAAGCCTAATTAATGTTTTAGAGTGTGTTAAGCTGTTCGATATTAAAAACTTTGTTTTCTCATCCTCTTGCTCTGTTTATGGAAATATAGAACGGCTACCAGCAACCGAGGATACACCGCAGAGGGAAGCTCAAAGTCCCTATGCACGTACGAAGCAAATTTCAGAGATGATTATCAAGGATTTTGCTCTTAGCAATCCAATTACAAATAGTATTATTCTTCGCTATTTTAATCCTGCGGGAGCACATATCAGTAATCGTATTGGAGAATCATCTTATAGTCGTCCCATGAATCTAATTCCTGTTATTGTGGAAACGGCATCAGGGAAAAGAAATGAAATGTGTGTTTATGGGGATGATTATGATACGCGAGATGGGAGTTGTATAAGGGATTTTATTCATATCATGGATTTAGCTAATGCTCATACCAAGGCACTCAAATACTTGGTTTCGGCTAATATTATACACAAGTATGATATTTTTAATTTAGGTGCAGGAGAAGGAGTTACTGTATTCGAGATGGTTCAAGCGTTTGAAAAAGTAACTGGTAAAAAACTGAAATATAAGGTAGCTGATCGAAGACCCGGTGATGTCATAGCTATTTATTCCAACTATAATAAAGCCTTTCAAAAATTGGGCTGGAGTCCTCAATACGATATTGAAGATATTATGTGCACTGCTTGGGCTTGGGAAACTAAGACTATTTAAAAGTTAATCTACTAAATAATCTCTTATGAATATTTTAATCACAGGGGGTGCAGGATTTATCGGTTCTCACCTTGTTCGCCTTTTTGTTAAAAAATATCCAAACCATCACATTTTTAATTTGGATAAACTGACCTATGCAGGAAATTTAGAAAATTTCAAAGATATAGAGAACGAGCCAAATTATACGTTTATAAAAGGGGATATTACTGAGCTTGAATTTATAAGACAGATTTTTGAAACCCATCAGTTTGACGCTGTTATACATCTTGCGGCAGAGTCTCATGTAGATAGATCTATATCTGATCCGCTGATTTTCATAAAAACCAACGTACTTGGAACGGCAACACTTTTACAAGTGGCTAAAGAAAATTGGAAAGGAAACTTTGAGGATAAATTATTTTACCATGTTTCGACAGATGAAGTTTATGGTTCACTTTCACTAGAAGGTGATGACTCTTTCTATGAAACTACACCTTATGACCCTCGAAGCCCTTATTCTGCTTCAAAGGCAAGTTCAGACCATATGGTAAGGGCATGGCATCACACCTACAAAATGCCAGTAGTACTTTCTAATTGTTCCAATAATTATGGTTCATATCAGTTTCCTGAAAAATTAATACCGCTCTTTATCAATAATATTATCAATAAAAAAGCACTCCCTGTTTACGGTGAAGGTATCAACGTAAGGGATTGGCTATGGGTAGAAGATCATGCTAGAGCTATTGATGTGATTTTTCATAACGGAAAGCATGGTGAAACTTATAATATAGGAGGTCATAACGAATGGCGAAATATTGACCTAATCAAACTACTTTGTAAGTTAGTGGATGAAAAGATAGGAAACGAAGTGGGAACTTCCGAACAACTCATTACTTTTGTAAAAGATCGTGCAGGACATGATCTTAGGTATGCAATAGATGCTACAAAATTGGCAAAAGAGCTAGATTGGAGACCATCTCTTCAATTCGAGGAAGGATTGTCAAAAACGATAGACTGGTATCTTGAAAACAAAGAATGGTTAAATAACATCACCTCTGGTGAGTATCAGAAGTATTATCAAAAACAATATCAATCCTAATTTCTTATGAAACGTCCATGATTATTTGAATCATGGTAAGTTCCATCTGACTATCTAGGTCAATAAAAAGTAAACAGATGAAAGGAATAATATTAGCAGGTGGCTCTGGAACACGTCTTTATCCTATTACAAAGGCAATCTCCAAACAATTAATGCCTATCTATGATAAACCTATGATATACTATCCATTATCTATTTTGATGATGGCTGGCATTAGAGAAGTCCTAATCATTACAACACCTCACGACAACCCACAATTCAAGAGACTATTAGGAGATGGTAGCGATTTGGGTTGTGACTTTCAATATGCAGTTCAAGAAGTGCCTAATGGACTGGCTCAAGCATTCGTTATAGGTGAAGAGTTTATTGGAGAGGATAATGTTTGTTTGATATTAGGTGATAATATTTTTCATGGGACAGGTCTAGTTGACCTTCTACAGGAAAGCGGAAAGATAGAGAAAGGGGCAAGAGTTTTTGCTTATTTAGTAAATGATCCTGAACGATATGGTGTTGTAGAGTTTGATGAAAATCGAAAAGTCATTTCAATTGAAGAAAAGCCAACAGAGCCAAAATCTAATTATGCTGTGCCTGGGTTGTATTTTTATGATAATCAAGTGGTTAGGATTGCCAAAAATATTCAACCTTCGGCAAGGGGGGAGTATGAGATTACCACAGTCAATGAGACTTATCTTAATCAAGACGAGTTGTCTGTGGGCGTTATGGGACGTGGTACTGTTTGGCTAGATACTGGAACCTTTGCTTCACTTTACGACTCGACAGATTTTGTTAGAGTAATTGAACAGCGTCAAGGGTATAAAATTGGATGTATTGAGGAAGTGGCTTGGAGAATGGGTTTCATAAATGACGAGCAACTTCAGCAAATTGCTAAGCCTTTAGTCAAAAGTGGCTATGGGAGATATTTAGAAAAATTAATCTCTAACAGATAATATGGGATATTGGTATATATTTGGAACTATCTTTTTTACAGTATATGGGCAGATTATTCTTAAATGGAGAATTAGCATGAAGGCTCAACTTCCAGAAAATGGGACTTCTAAAGAAATAATCACTTATTTCGTTCAGTTATTCCTAGATCCTTTCATAGTTTCCGGCTTTGCTGCTGCTTTTGTTGCTTCACTATTTTGGATGGCTGCTATGACTAAATTTGAAATTACCTTTGCCTATCCATTCATGAGCTTAGCTCCTGCTTTGGTGCTGTTATTAGGAATTTGGATACTCGGAGAAACATTTACAATAGGTAAATTGATAGGACTTTTTATTATAATAATTGGTTTGATAGTTACAATAAAATTATAATATGAAAAAAAAACTTGCTATAATTGGGGCATCTTATCTTCAGCTCCCTTTAGTTAAAAAGGCTATAGACATGGGGCTTGAAACTCATGTGTTTGCTTGGAGAGAAGGAAATGTAGTAGAAGACATTGCTGATTATTTTTATCCGATTTCTATTTTAGAAAAGGAAAAGATATTACAAGTTTGTCAGAAGGTTAATGTAGATGGAATTACCTCTATTGCTTCTGATATTGCGATGCCTACCGTAAATTATGTTGCTCATGAAATGGGTTTGATAGGAAATAGTCTTGAAACAGCATTAATATCTACGGATAAGTTCGAAATGCGTAAAGCATTATCTAATGGAGGTGCACCCTGTCCTAAGTTTGAATTTTACAGTCAACCCAATTTTGTAGATGATGGACGATTCACCTTTCCTGTCATTGTTAAACCCACGGATAGATCGGGTTCAAGAGGTGTCACTAAAGTAAATAGCCCTAATGAAGTGAACAAGGCATTAAAAAAAGCTCTAGATATTTCATTAGCAAATAGAGCGATAGTCGAAGAATTTATCGAAGGAAGAGAGTTCTCTGTTGAAATGATCTCCTATCGAGGGAAGCACTATCCTTTGGCTATTACAGATAAAGTGACCACAGGTAGCCCTTATTTTGTAGAAACAGAACACCATCAACCCGCAGATATTTCTAAGAAAGTAAGAGAAAATATCAATCAAAGTGTTGTTACAGCTTTAGAGCTATTGAAGATAGAAAACGGAGCGAGTCATTCAGAAGTATTTTTATTAGATAATGGAGCAATTAGAATAGTAGAAATAGCAGGACGTATGGGAGGCGAATTGATAGGCTCTCATATGGTGATATTATCAACAGGTTATGATTTTGTGAAAGGTGTAATAGAAGTAGCGTTGGGAGAGTTTAAGAGACCACAGGTTTCCCAAAATGTCTATTCTGGAGTCTATTACGTATTGCCACCAGCAGGTAAAATAAAAACAATTCACAATCAAGCAAATAATCATGAATATGTGAAAGAGGCAGTTGCTATTTTTAAAGTAGGAGATACTGTAGATGAAATTATAGATGGTGCAGGCAAACGAGCAGGAATAATTGTATATGCTCATCCTTTTGAGAGGGTGAAATTAAACCCTAACGAAGTAATAAAATTTGAAATAGAATGAAAAAAATCATTTTCTTAGGTTCTGGCGGCGGCGGAAATTTAAAATTCATACATCATTACTCTTCCAGTGCAAATACTACTCCTTTCAAGGTAACAGGAGTACTGGCTGATAGAGAATGTGGAGCGCTGGATTTTGGTAAATCAATAGGTATTTCCTCAGAAATCTTATCATTCAAGCGAAATGAAGCAGAAAATACAGTTTTGATCACGAAACTGAAACAATTCGAGCCAGATTTTATCATCACTAATATACATAAAATTATATCAAAACAAGTAGTACAAACTTTTGAAGGGAAACTCATTAATTTACATTATTCTTATCTGCCTGCGTTCGGAGGCGTAATCGGTATGCAGCCAGTAAAGCAAGCATTAGCTAGAGACAATAAGTTTGTTGGTTGTACTTCGCATTTTGTCAACGAAAAAGTAGATGACGGGCAGACGATTGCACAGGGAATTTTTTCTATAGAAAGAGTTTCAAACACATTCCAAAGTACTTTTAAATGTGGGGCAATTACACTTTTGGCTGCCTTATTTCAACTATGCGAGCCAGAGTCAACACTAAAGGATAAGTTTACTAAGGATTATTGGATCAGTCCTTTTTCATCAAATATTGATGAGAACAAAGTGCATTCGATACTCAAGACTCTTCAAGAACAAGAAGTCTAAATTCAAAAAAGTAATTAAAAATGCGAATCATTTCTATAGTTATTCCTGTATATAGGGCTGTAAACACCTTACCTATACTTGTCGAAAAACTATCTTTATCATTAAGAAGTAGTCTTAAAGAAATTGTTTTTGTTTTTGACTGCGGGAATCCTCAATCACTCGAAAAAATCGCTCAGTTGTGTTCTGAATATCCTTTTGTGAAAGGAGTTGAGCTATCTAGGAATTATGGACAACATAATGCGACTATATGTGGGATTGCACAAGTTTCTGAGACTGACTTAATAGTAACAATGGATGAAGATTTACAGCATTTGCCCGAAGATATTTTCGTACTCATAGAAAAACAATTAGAAACCGATGCTGATGTAGTATATGGTAAATACATAAACCGATCACACTCTGGATTTAGAAATATTACTAGCTGGATAATGCAGAAACTTTTGGTCTTGGGAATGCCAGAGTTACATACAGATTATACCTCATTTCGCTTAATGAAAACTTCCGTAGCTAAGAAAATAGTAGGTATGAAAAATTCATACACTTTCTTAGATGGTTATCTTTCTTGGATTACTACAAACGTAGTGTCTGTACCTGTGCAACACAATGAAAGTCAATCAGGAGAAAGTTCTTACACAATAAAAAAACTTATCGAACACTCTATTAATATTTTTGTAACATTCTCTAATCTACCGATAAGGTTACTTACTTATGTTTCAATATTCATTTTTTTCTTAAGTTTTAGTTATAGCATATACATAGTCATAGCAGCTATAACTATTAAGAATTTTCAAACAGGTTTTCCTACTATTATTTCATTTTTAGGCTTCGGTTTTGGATTTATTCTATTAGGTCTAGGCATTATCGGTGAATACATTCAACGAATTAATCTTAAAACAACGAATAGACCTAATTTTAACATTAAAAAAATAATAGACTGATGATACCATTCAACAAACCATACTTAACAGGTAAAGAAACGCACTACATATATCAAGCTGTAAATACAGGTAAACTATCGGGCAATGGTATATTTACGAAGAAATGTCAAGCATTTTTCGAAGAGAAATATGGCTTCAAAAAAAGCCTTTTGACAACTTCATGTACCGATGCTTTAGAAATGAGTGCTATTCTCCTTGATATAAAAGCAGGAGATGAAGTCATCATGCCTTCCTACACTTTTGTATCTACTTCTAATGCTTTTGTACTCCGTGGTGCTAAAATAGTATTTGCAGATAGTTATCCTGATAATCCTAATATTGATCCTGCTGGCATCGAATCACTTATTACAGTGAAAACCAAAGCGATTGTTGTGGTTCATTATGCTGGAGTAGCCTGTGATATGGATGCAATTATGGCAATAGCAAAAAAACACAATTTATACGTTGTAGAAGATGCAGCACAATCTATTGACAGTTACTACAAAGGAAAACCTTTAGGGAGTATAGGGCACCTAGCGGCTTTTTCATTCCATGAGACAAAGAATATTATTAGCGGTGAAGGTGGAATGTTGGCAATTAATGATGAACAATTCATAGACAGAGCAGAGATTATCTGGGAAAAAGGAACAAATCGTTCTGCTTTTTTCAGAGGTGAAGTAGATAAATACGGCTGGGTAGATGTTGGTTCTTCTTTTTTACCCTCAGAAGTTATTGCTGCGTTTCTATGGGCACAACTAGAAAATCTTGAAGACATTCAATCCAAAAGAAAGGAACATTGGACAATGTACTATGAAGGATTGAAAGACATGGCAGGTGAAAGTACCTTTTTACTTCCTACTGTACCTGACTATGCTACAAATAATGCACATATGTTTTATTTGGTCTTACCTTCTATCGAAAAAAGAAGTCAGTTGATAAAATATTTGAAAGACAACGGCGTACATGCTGTATTTCATTATCTTTCCTTACATAAAAGCCCTTTCTATTCATCTAAGCACGATGGTAGAAAATTACTTAACTGTGATAAGTTTGCGGATTGTCTGGTGAGATTGCCTTTGTTTTATGAATTGAATATTAATTTAACAGCGAAGACTATAAAAAATATCAACGAATGTATCAGTTTGAAAAAAATGTAAACTCTTTTTATATTTTTATTAACAGTAAGTTTGACCAAG
>Ga0075493_1007823_pt1 | contig 10958 bp, 1 predicted proteins | sample DEB08_RNA2_14_FD_73466 | JGI IMG/M metagenome (GOLD analysis project Ga0075493, IMG submission 73466) | Aqueous microbial communities from the Delaware River and Bay under freshwater to marine salinity gradient to study organic matter... | ecosystem: Environmental > Aquatic > Marine > Coastal...
TGGCGTTGCTATCTTTAACTGGTATTACCTCAGCATCTTCTAAAGTAGTTACCTACATAAAAGCTTCGATCTTGAGTCTTATGTCACTGGACATAGCTACTAGCATTAGATACAAGCATGCCCCCGATTACCAATGCCACAGTACCACCGCCCACGCCGTCACAACCGGCTCCACACCACATGCCACTACCATCACTGAAGCAGGCGACGCAGGTAAATCAAACAGCGACAAGGTCAACAACAAACACATATGCACAAGGAATTTGGCAGTCCCACCTCTACTAGGGGAAGCTACGCCATGGTCACAAAAGGGAACATGACATAACAATCACAACAAATCTGCGGAGCGTCGTAACTACATTTCATCGCCGGTGGATTTTTCGATGTCTATCATTTCCACGTCCGCTATTTCTTTTTCTGGTGCCCTCCTTGCCGCATTCATTTTGTCCGCCACCGAATCAAAGATGGACTTCTTTCTTGTTTTTTCATCGCCGTCATCGACGTCATCTTTCTTTCCGCCAAACTTTTTCTTTTTCTTTGAGCCCTTCTTCTTCCCCATTTCCGAGTGAGACGAAAAATGTGACAATTTGGCTGTTGCCTCTCTTTTCTTCGCGTCGTTTACTTCCCGCACCAACGTTTCGTTTAGATCCTTCAGCGACTGTACTTCAGAAGCCAATTCCTCCGCCCTGCGCCCCGTCAGTTCAGCAGTGTGTTCCGCCGCTTCAAGGTCCTTCGCGTACAGCAGGGGGTTCGCTTGGGTATCCAAGTTCGCGTCCTGATCCTTCTCGATTTGAGAGGTGGAGCTGGCTCGCTCGCGGTACTTCCGAGACATGAAGATTTTGAAAAATTTGAGGGTCTTGTATCCCGTGGCCTCGAGGAATTCGGAGACAAAGATCGAAAAATAGTACACAATACTGAAGACAATAACAAGGATGATGAGGTACGTCAGGGTGTCCTTTTGCCATTGAAGATCGTCACGCTCCTCAAAACGGGGACTTTCAAACATGATTCCAGCCAAGCACACCAAGATGGCACAGGCCAGCAGCGTTTGCTCAACAGTGTTGAAATCGAAGAAGAACTTCTTCGCTTTCTTGGATATCGCATAGCTATCGTCCAAGTCGTCGAACTTCCCAGTGTTCCCCTTCAAACGCCGTTCGTGTGCAATTTTTTCATCGATCGCTTTTAGACGTGATTCCAGTTCCAGGTGTTTTTGTATGTCAGCGCGCGATCCAGAGTCAATTTTGGCACGGTGGTGCGCGAGCACTTCCTCCCTCTCAGCACTGGACATGTAAGGCCTGTGCTGGACTTGCAAAATGTACGAGCAGAAGAGGACCAGAAGAACCATCGACAGTTGAAAAGACGGATTGTCGCGGAACAGCAGAGCGGAAACAGCAATGCCAAACTTGCGACAAATGATGTAGGTGACCCAGTATGTCTTGCCCGGCTTGAAGTGGTAGTACAGCTTATGGTACTTTTTGCGAACTTCGTACGCGTTAGGGTTCGAAATACGGTCGTTACCCACTTCCTTGGCGCGAAGCAACTGATCTTCCTTGATCAGGTCTTTGTTTTTGCGAAGAATCATAAAGACGGTGAGAGGGTAGCCCACCGAGTACAGGCAGAACAGGATGGCAGCCGTCGGAACCAATGACAATTGGAGACCTCCTTCTTCCCAACATCGACACAGACCGCCGTCGCATTCGATGGAAGTAAATACAGTGTAGGTGTACCCATCATCGGGGACAACTGGGTTACAGTTGAAAATGTCCAGTGCCTTGCGGGTAAGAGTGAGGTACATGTAATACATGGCCGTGAACATAGCCGCCACCAAAATGTGGACGTGTTTGTTCAAGTCGCTTCTTCTTCCATCAGCCACCTTTCGAACAATATTGTAGACATGCACACATAGCAGCACTCCGAAGCAACCCATTGGCAAAAACATCGTTCCGTACCACTTCACTGAGAAAGGGAGGTCAGGTACAACGCACTCTGGTGCCGTGATATCGATGTTGAAATTGAAAACTGAAAAAAGGCGAAAGAGATCGAGAAGTTGCTGGGGCCATTCAATGTCAGCGGTGGCGAAGATGGCCAACACTTGGAAGTAGTCCACACCAATGGAAATAAAGGCAAGGTTAAACTGCTTCTTGTTCAAGACATAACCTCCCACAGCGCATCCAACCAGAGCGCAAAAGAAGAGCACGATCAAGAAAATGACATTCGTAGGGCACGGCTCGCATTCCCCGTCAATACGGAAGAACTCTCTGGCTGTACATAGTGAGCAACGGCTCGCAGACTGGCAGGTACAAGTTCCTTCTACACACATAGAGCATCTCTGCGGGTCTGCATCAGAGCATTCGGAATAATCGCCAAGGCAGGAGTCCAAGTTCACATTGCCGTCACGATCACGATCACAGCGACAGTCTTGGTTCGTCGTACATGCTACGCGATCTGGGTTAGCAGTGTAAAAGTCTTCACATGCAAATTTTTGCCACTGATACCCCTCGGCGCACTGGTTATTTCCCTCGCAGGACTCGAGTGGAAGACAGGCTTGAAAGACAGGGCAGGTACCTTCGGCTCGATTGCGACGCTCCTCTGGGCAGCCAATGTTCTCGTTTGTAGCTTCCTCCGCCTCTGCGTTAAAATACGTTCTCCAGAAACCATATTGGGAGATCGGGTCGAGGTAACCAAGGGCGAAACAATTAGCGCCGTCAGGACACGCGGTGCATTCTTCATTGGGACGACCGTAGTATATGTCCAGGCTTGGCGTGCCTCTGGAGTCGAAAAGGAGAGTGTCATTTTTGCAGATGGAGTTGAACACGTATACGGCCGGCACATAATCCTCACTAGTCTGGGGAATTTCCCGCAGGCCAGAGACGGCATTGCCTTCGTACCACCGCTGGCCTGCTACATCGGTAGTGCTGAGGACCTCCTGCGTCCAATTCTGCCCGGCGACGCTCACAACTGCACTCTTCGGACCAGCCACATCTGCTGGCGCTTTGCATGTGAGATATGATGGGAAGCGAGGGCTGCCGAGGAAGTCCTCGCCGTTGTTCCACAAGGCTTCTGTGCACACCTTCCCGTTCAAAGTGATGTAGATTTCGGATTCCTCCCGGCCAAAGTTCTGGCCGTAGATTTCAAGTGGTTGTTCGGAGGCTTCGAACCCAAGAGCGTTGTAAGACAGGTCATACGCAGCATATCCGTAGTTGCGAAGATACTGGGTCCAGCGTGTAGAGATTGCCCGAGTCTCTCCGTCATCTCCGCTGTACAAAATACTTGCTTGCGTTCCATCCACGCACGATTCATCTGCTGTATCGCAGGAGCTGATCGAGATGTCAAAGTCGGCCGCCACATTGGCAATACCCTCAGTCTGGGGGTACACACGCTCGACAATTGGGCCGTCATAGCTGAAGTACAACTGGACAGACTCGTAGGTGGAATCCGAACCTCCGACAGTGGCCACGATCAAGTTGTTCGAGCCCTTTCCTGGAAGAACTTGGCAAATGATTTCGTTGTGTGTATGCTTGCATCCAAAAGCCCAACCACAGTCTGCTGCTCCGCCGCTACCATCGCCTACAGGACAGATGCACTTTGGCAGGCACGTTCCCTTCACCTCGTCTGTGATTGGGTCATGGAACTTGATGATGCCTTCGGCAGATGCTGCACTCCCCAGACTCGACCCACCGATCCGCAGCAAAACGGGATCGTTGCAAATAAGTTCTTGCGTGGCAGGATCCCGACCGTAGTTATCATCGTAGCAACCGCTCCTGGGAAACGACGTGCGCAAGTTTCCATTGTAGTCATAAATGTAAGGGTAGAAAAGGCCGCTAACCGTGCTGCCGTAATCATTGTTCAGCATTGGAGTCGCATAAGAGAAGTCTGTGTTGAATTCGCTCTGTGCAGTGCGCCGCCCAGCAAACAAGACGGGGTCGAACGAGGCGACGCTCCCCTTAAGTGACGCTGGAGAAAATGTCACGAATCTGTGATCGTTATCGGAAGCATCCAGCCTTCGCGAATCTGGCTCAACGATTAAGACGGAAACGGGAACATTTAGGCCAGACCCTTCAGGCAGATAGAACTGCAGCAATGTTTCGCTGCACACAAGGCCTAAGGCGCAGGCTGCGGTAGAAACGTCCACGGCGGTGGCCTGTGGACAGCAGTCGGTCAGTACACCGTCCACATCTAGTTGGCCGAAAAACACGGTTCGGGCAGCTAGGCTGGAGCCAAAGTTAACCCCCTTAATCGACACAGCAAGAGGCTGTCCGTTCTCGTCGCTTCCATCCGAACTACCAATAAGTGCGGCCGTGCATACTGCAGCGGGGTTCGCTTGCACAACTGCCGGATCGTCAACGCAAATAGCAGTAATCTGAGTTCGATAACTGGTTGTGAAGGAGGACGCCTCGCTGTCCTGCCCTTTCACGCTGACGGTCCACTGGTGATCAAATCCAGCGCCTGCAATTGTTTCGCAGTCGACTTGCACGTGGCTTGCAAAGTACACGCAATTCGTCGCGGTGTAGGGTCCATAGGACACTGACAGTACATTGGCAGGTGTATCGTCGCTCCCAAAGTTTGCACCGATCAGCCGCACTACCTCGCCACCATTAACGCTCAACAGTACCTGATCACCATTATCCGTTGATACCGAGTCGTAAACTAGCGACTGCAACGATGGAGGCTTATACGCAGTTCTGGAAAACGAGTCGGCGCTCTCAGCCCCTTCGATCGTCACAACCCAAGCGAGCCCACTTCCCACACCTGCGATAGTTTTACATTGCGCGGTAGTGTGAGATAACGTAACGCTGCACTCCACCGCGGTGTAGCGAAAATCTCCAGTAACAATGCACGTCCCCGATGCGGGACAGGATTCCTGGGTGTCCCCGTAGTAGGCCGTAATGGTGTTACCCATCAGTCCAAAGTTGGTCCCCATAATGTCGACGATTGTACCCCCTGTTGTCTCGGAAAGGCCCGATGTCACCGAGGTAATGGTCGGACCATCAAAAGCTGTCGTATCAGTGCTCTGGCCCACACCGGCACTATCTCCGGACACCGTGACGGTCCACACATAACCAGCACCTCCGTGCCCAGGCACAGTCGTGCACGCAATGCGCAGATTTAAACCATCTTGTAACGCACAGCCGGTTGCAGTGTACGAGTAGTCGCTGTTTGCATAAGTAACGACCAAAGTTGGGCTCTGGCGTAGGGTACCGAAGTTGGTCCCGACCAAGTAAACAGTTTCGGGAAACTGCGTGGAAAACGAGTCGGGCGAAACGGAATCAACGGTCACGTCGTCTGCGTCCAGCACATTTATGGTGAAGGTCGATATAACAGAGTGTTGCGGCTGAAAGACCTCGTCAGTGCACGTGCGCTCTTCATTCCAAGAATTGCAATACTGCGCCGGCATATTGTATGGGGATCCGGTTTGTGCAGTAGGTTGATCAGTCACGCGAATTTGCAGTGTGTGGACGTTCCCATTGAGCGCTTCGTAGTCAAGCACTTGGTCAGTAGCCAACGAAATGACTCCGGTCTCGGCGATGGTGAAAAGCCCATCCAAGTTGCTGGATGATACGATCTCAAACGTGTACAGGCCAAGAATGTCGCCGTTTGTGACGTCCGGGTCCGTCACTACCACCTGTCCCAAAACAGACCCTGATGCTGTCACCTCTGACATAGGGATGGACACGTCGTCCGCGCTGGGCGCCTCGTTCACATTGATGATCAACACATCGAAATTGGTTATGTCCGATAGTGGTGTAGAATCCTTGTCCGTGGCCGTAATTGTCAGAGTGTACCGTGTGTCGCCGGACTCGTAATCGAATCCGGCGTTACTAACGGTTACCACACCAGTGTTAGCGTTGATTGCGAAAATGTTTCCAAACTCGCCAGACAACGAATATATCAGTGGATATCCATCGGTGGGTTCGAAAATGTCGCCGACGTCAGGGTCAACGGCACTCACCGTTCCAACTACATCGCCATTTTGAGCGCTCTCGGGCAGTGCCAACTCGTTATCGAAGGAGGTGAAGATCGGCCTCTCGTTCACGTTGGTCACAGCCACCTCCACGGTCACAAACGACGACCGTTGGCTAGCGCTAGTGTCGGCCATTTGTAGGGTCACACTGTATTGGCTGACTTCTTCGTAGTCGAAAGTGTTGCCTGCAGTCATTCGTAGAGTCGCCAACTGACAAGGATTGGCACACGGTTGTGCGACACTCACAGTAAAGGGGAAAGAGCCTGGATCGTTGGCATCGTACAAAATGATGGTCTCGAGACCGGCACTCGTATAGACAACCTCGTACGGAGTGAAGGTAATCGAGTCATCATCAGCGTCGGTTCCGACCAGGTTGGCGACCAGAGGGCCCGAGTCGTCGTTTTCTGGAACGCTGCCGGAAGTGTCCCCAGTGTATATTGGGGCTGCGCTCACATCAAGGATATCCAAGGTGAAATCAGCTGAGACTGGTGATGTAATACTGTCGGAGACCTCCACCGTAAGAGTGTACGTCACTGCGTCGTCAAGTTGGGGGGAGCCAACGTCACCGTCACCGTAGTTTAGACGGACAGTCCCTCCGCAAACCCCACCACTAGCACAGTTGTCTGTTCCACTTAAATCGATTTGGAACCAGCAGCCAGTTCCATCTTGTCCCCATGTCTCGCCATCTGCTACATCGTATAATGGATGGATGTAACCACACCCAGTGATGGTGTACTGGAGCACATAACCGCTATCTGGATCAGTCGCTTCTACAAAACCCATGACCGTCCCTGCGAGATCTTGCTGGGAGGCGAAAAAGGTGGCGCCGCCATTTTCGATGATCGGTTGCTCCTCCACGTCCGTCACAAATACCCTCACAGTCGCAGTGGCGGAGAGGCCATCTGAGTTTGTGGCGCTTATTTCGAGAAGAAAAATGTTCGGATCAGATTCGTGGTCCAAGCTCGCACCATTGGCAACTTGAATCTCGTCCCCAACTAGAACAAACGAATCCGACCCAGCTCCGCCCGTAATCGCGAAGGTAACATCCTTGCAACAGTTTTCAGTGGTCTCCCCTTGGTCAGGGTCGACGACTTCGTTGGCAAGACCATTCAAGCTGGGATCTGATATATGGGATGCCACAGTCGTAGCAATCGCCTCCTCCGCAACATATCGTGCCACGCTGGAACTCCACACAGGCGGTTCGTTCACATTTTTGACGTTGATAGTCACCACACCGTCAACAAAGTCCAAAGCGAGTCCTGCCGATGCACTGTCGCGAATTTGCAAGTTCAGGGTGTACGTCGTGTCCATCGACTCGAAGTCTAACTCCCCAGAACGGAAGAAAAGAGACACCGTATTAATTCCGGACACCAAGTAAAACATATCTGCGATAGCGTCGTCGTTGTTCTCGGCTAAAAAGAAGGACACAAGCTGGTCTGGATACGCAAGAGCGTCCCCGCTGTCGGCAAACATCTGTAGATCTGGGATAATTTCGAGATTATCAGCGGCGTTTTCAAGAATATCCACCATCTGGTTTATGAAGGAGGGCGGTTCGTTGACGTCGTTGATGGTGATGCTCACGACGGAATTAATGGGTACAGAAACTTGCTGATCAGTGACGGCGACTCGTAATTCAACAACAATATCGCGTCCTCGAGGGTCAGGGTTACAAGTCTGACAGGCAGAACATGCGCCTTCGGTATTGGCCGAGCAATCCGTCCCCGCCGCAAATGCATCTGCACCACAACAGCTTCCATCTATACCGCAAGCACAGGTGCTTTGGCCTGAGGCATCGTTGCAGTCGGATCCTTCCAAACCAGTGCAACTTGGAAATGCGTCACCTGCTATCGTGCCGATCGCTTCAAAGTCAATCTCAAGGCCGTTGACTGAAACCTGGCCGGTGTTCGTGTCAACCGTAAAGTAGCTGTTGGCTTCAACTAAACTAAAGATGAAGGATGCTACGAATTCGCCGGCATCTTCATCCAAGACGGCCAGTCGCAATTCGCCGCCGATTGGGGTGCCATTTGGGGTGCTATTCTCAACATTTTCATCGACAGAGAAAAACGAGTCGGCCAAGTAGGGTGGGTCGTTCACATCAACAACGTTGATCAAAAAGGATTCCGTGACATCAAACTCAGCATCAGATACAGTTAATTGGATTTCAAGGATTCCACGAAATTCAAAGTTAATGACGCCGTCCACAAATAGGTACAGCATACCGTCTCCATCATCCGTCTCGATCGTGATCGCCACGCCTTCTTCTGAAGACAGAACTGTAAAAACCAAGTCGTCACCATCAGGGTCTAGCGCAAACTCTGCCCAGGGCACACTCTCCGTGTCTGGTGCAACACGTTGCTTCCCGTCGCCGTGCGTGCTGCGAACGTCGCTATTTTCGTTTACCGAGAAGTAAGTGAACCGGTTTACGTCAGGATTAAAACTAGGGGGGTCGTTAATATTGACAACATTCACCGTGATGGTGGTAGTGACGATTTGGACAGGGAAGGAGCTGTCCCGGATGACGATTGGGATCTCATACTTGCAAAACCCGTTGACATAGTTGCACTCGGGGTCGTCGTAACTAAGGTCCCCAACCAACAATGAAATTTGCCCGGTACAGAAACCGATTTGGAACACAGACCTCAAGGGATTGGGCGTATTGTCAGCACCATCACAGCTGACCGTCGTCGAACTCTGACAATCCTCAAAGTCGAAGAGCAGTTCCTGCCCTGGATCTGGGTCTTCTGCAATGATCGGGGCGGGATCGCCCGTACCAGACACATCAGCCGTCACAAGCGTGTCGACTTCCGATCGTTCCAAGATGTAGAATACTTGGTTGTCGTCGACCTCCGGGGCGTCGTTCAAGTCTGCCACGCTGACTGTAGACACGCACTGGACGATGGTTGTGGGGTCACTTGGGGAGTCTGACACGTCGAAGGTAACAGTGTAAGATGGACAACCTCCGCTTGCCGGCAAATATTCAAGCGTCGCGCCCAACGTTATCTCCCCGCTGCCACTATCGATGGCGAATAGTCCGGGAGTTGCGGATTCAGCGCAGGTGTGCTGGGTTGTGCTCACCGGCACCACGCTTGAGATCGAAAATCCGACGGTGTAATCAAGGAGATGGTCGACCGTAAGAGTTCCTACTTGCGTGGCGGCAGTAACGCCTTCATCGAGACTGAAGTCGGTGCAAGAATCGCCAGTAAACGATATCAAGGGAAGTCTCAGACCACTGTTACTGGGGTCAATGCCGGGAAATGCGGCATTTGGCAACTTGCCATAGCAATAATATCCAGATTCACACTCCGTTGCGCCAGTGCGGAAGAGAGGTGAGCTCGATTCTGGAGTGGTGTAAGAACCACTTGGGATGTCTACCGGTGCGGACGATCCTTCTTCGCAGTATACACCAGCGCCAGATTCGGCGCCGCACGCGCTCTGGGAAGGACTGGATGCACCAGCGGTACAGTAAAAGCCGGCGAAACAAAATTGGCACGCCGTCAGTGGGTCGTCCCCCCCAGGGCAGTTATCTGGGTCTGTACATCCTGCGCTCGTCAATTCCTCGTTGCCGCCGTATTTCCCCGCTGGGCACAGGGTTCTTTCACCGTCGACACAATAATACCCGACACTGCACGGCGATTCTCCGGTTCGGGTAGTGGCAGCGCCCCCGGTGGAGTAGTATCCTGCCCGCACGGTCGTAGGTGCTGCGCTTCCCGCTATGCAATAGACGTTGGCGCCACCACATGCATTCTGGTTTTGATCAGCTGAGCCAAGTTCGCAGTAATAGCCTGCCGCGCATTTGCCGGTGCACTGGTCGGTCGTTTGGCCTGCAGTTCCAAAGCGTCCTGCCTCACACCTCTGCGTCGAGGGCATGGACACAGTTGTGCCAATTCCACAAAAATATCCTGCAGCACAATCGCCCGAACACGCCTCGTTTTCTCTGCCTCTTGTATCTCCATACCTACCTGCCGGACATTGCACTTGGGTGCTGGAGGTGGAACCTATAGGGCAATAATGCCCCAACTCGCATGTGCCGGCGCACGAGGCAACTTCCGCGGCGTAGCTATCACCGAACGTTCCAGCGGGGCATAAAATGCACTCTTCGCCATCTGGTGAGTCTTGATACGACCCAGGTGGGCATTGCTCGCAGCCGGTATCGCCCTGGAAGAGCCCTCTATCGCAGCCGGAAGGGACCTTGCAGAGAAGATAGGCCCGTAGTTGGAAGCCACCGCCTCTTGCAATTCCATCGCAGAAAATGTCGTTCCATGCAGCAGTGCCGCTTCGTGTCCACAATTCAACGCAATCTTCGCCAGGGTTGTGGTTGGACCAATCGTTCGGCTCACCTGAGTTCCAATGTGTGTAGTCGACTTCGGTGTTGTCGGTCCACCTCCAGCCAGGCGGTCCAACCTGCCCGCCATTGTACTGTTCCTGCGCACCCCGCCATGGTGCGCCTGGATAGGTGACACCATTGTATGTGGAAACGGTATACGTGCTCTCGAAAGCGTCAGGGGAATAAACTTGGTCATCGCGGAATCCAATGAGGCAGAACGCATTGGAGTTGCATGAACCACCTGGACAAGCGCAGATCCCGTATGTTGTCACAAACTCTTCGTACGAGTGTATTGAAGGGAGATGCGCGCCATATTGCTGGCACACTTGTTCCCCCTCGTCGGGCGTAAGCCTTGCCGTGGAATAACCGACGCAGTAATTGCGCGTGTCAGTGGTATCACCTGGTGCCTTGAACGACACCTCCTGCCATACAAGACCATAACTGCCGTGGGTGACAGTTCCACCGGGCCTTCCCGAGGAAAACGTAATACCGTCTATCACTGTATTTGGGGCAACGTTAGCAGGGCATCCACAATATCCGATCTCAGCCAGCGATGCGAAAAGAGCGAGGAGCAACAGAGATCCCCATTGGGGACCAGCCATTCCCCTGCGGGGTGTTGGCTAACTGGCCCAGCGTAGAGGGGGGTGGGTAAACCGTGTCGGGCGATTCAAG
>Ga0075493_1027231_pt1 | contig 10880 bp, 21 predicted proteins | sample DEB08_RNA2_14_FD_73466 | JGI IMG/M metagenome (GOLD analysis project Ga0075493, IMG submission 73466) | Aqueous microbial communities from the Delaware River and Bay under freshwater to marine salinity gradient to study organic matter... | ecosystem: Environmental > Aquatic > Marine > Coastal...
GAACATAATTGCCTGAGCAAAAATAATAGGCATCACACCAGCCATTGCAACTTTTAAAGGCAAGTATCTTCTTCCACTAGACTGAGCTCTATTAATTGCTCCACCAGCTAACATTTGCTTTGGATGTTCTAAAGGTATCTTTCTAACACCTTTCACAACTAAAATTGTAAACAAGATGATAAAAAACCAAACAATTAATTCAACGATAATAAATAATAATCTACCACCATCAGCATTATCAAAAACTTTAGCTTGAAATTCAGCTAAAAAAGCTGGAGGTAAACCAGCTAATATACCAACAGTAATTAACAATGAAACACCATTACCAACACCCTTCTCAGTGATTTTTTCGCCTAACCACATTATGAACATAGTACTAGCAACTAAAATAATAATTGCAGAGAAGTTAAACATAAAACCAGGATTAATAACAGCTTCAGAAGGAACGTAAGCGGCTAAATAACCTGGAGCTTGAATAGCAACAACAGCAATAGTTAAAATCTTCGTATAAGTTTGCATTTTTTTCCTCCCACTTTCACCTTCTTTTTGAAGTTTTTGAAATTGAGGAACAGCCATACCTAATAATTGAATCACAATAGATGCAGTAATGTATGGCATTACACCTAACGCAAAAATTGATGCACGTGAAAATGCACCACCAGCAAACTGATTAATTAAGGAAACCATATTACTTTGTTCCCCTTGATCTAATATTGATCTCAAAATATCAGAATCGATACCTGGTAATACAATAAAAGATCCTAATCTATATACTAATAAAAACAAAAGAGTATTGAGGATTCTTGTTTTTAAATCCTCAATAGCCCAAACTTGTTTAAATTTATTTATAAGTTTATTCATAACAATTATAAAACTGTAACAGTACCACTTTTAGCTTCAATAGCCTCTTTAGCCTTAGCAGAAAAAGCGTGTGCAGTTACATTTAATTTAGAAGACAATTCACCGTCACCTAATACCTTAATCAATTCATTTTTTGAAGCTAAACCATTTTCTAAAAAAGTATCAACTGTAAAATCAGTAATTCCTTTTTCAGTAGAAAGTTTTTGCAACAAAGCAACGTTAATTGGTTTGTAAGTTGTTCTATTAATACTAAAGAAACCGAACTTAGGAACACGCCTTTGAAGTGGTTGTTGACCACCTTCAAAACCTACCTTTCTTGAATATCCTGATCTAGATTTGGCACCTTTATGACCTCTTGTAGAAGTACCACCTTTACCAGAACCTTCACCACGTCCAATTCTTTTATTATTCTTTACTGAGCCAGTTGCTGGCGTTAAATTTTGTAAACCCATGATAATAGTTACTTATTGTTCTACCTTTACTAAATGCCTTACTACATTAATCATACCCTCTATTTGAGGAGTATGCTCGTGCTCAACAGTTTGATTTAATTTTTTAAACCCAAGTGCTAAAAGCGTAGCTTTTTGGCGTTTTGGTCTGTTGATTCCACTTCTTACTTGTGTTACTTTAATCTTAGCCATCAGTAATTTCTTTATCCGTTAAATACTTTATCTAATGCAACACCTCTGTTCTGTGCAACAGTATTTGCATCTCTTAATTCTGTTAATGCAATCATCGTAGCTTTAACAACGTTATGAGGGTTAGGCGAACCTTTAGATTTAGCAAGTACGTTTTCAATACCTACAGATTCTAACACCGCTCTCATTGCTCCACCTGCGATAACCCCTGTACCAGGAGCAGCTGGTTTGATAAATACTAAAGCACCGCCATACTTAGCCTCTTGTTCATGAGGAATTGTACCTTTTCTAACGGGAACTCTAATTAAATTTTTCTTAGCATCATCAATACCTTTAGCTATAGCTTCAGTTACTTCGTTAGCTTTACCTAAACCGTGTCCTACAACACCATTTTCATCACCAACTACTACAATTGCAGCAAAACTAAAATGTCTACCACCTTTTGTAACTTTTGTAACTCTATTGATACCAACCAAACGATCTTTTAATTCAATTTCGCTTGACTTAACTCTTCTAATATTTCTACCTTTTGCCATAATATATTAAAATTTTAAACCTCCTTCACGAGCACCCTCAGCTAAAGCTTTTACACGACCGTGATATAAATAACCATTTCTATCAAAAACAACATTTTCAATTCCAGCTTTAATAGCCTTCTCTGCTAATGTTTTACCAACAAGCACAGAAGTCTCGATTTTACTTCCTTTGGAATCTGAACTAGTCTCTTTTGAAGAAGCAGACAAAAGTGTTTTACCTGATAAATCATCAATAACCTGAGCATATATCTCTTTGTTACTTCTGAAAACGCTTAATCTTGGCGTATCAGCAGTACCAGAAATTCTTTTTCTGATACTCTTTTTAATACGAACTCTTCTTGTTTCTTTCTTAGTTGCCATAACTATTTATTATTTACCTGCTGATTTTCCAGCTTTACGTCTAATTTGTTCTCCTACAAACTTAATACCTTTACCTTTGTATGGTTCTGGTTTTCTTAAAGATCTTATTTTAGCAGTAACCTGACCTAATAATTGTTTATCAAATGATGATAAAGTTACAACTGGAGGTCTACCTTTAGATTGTTCTGCTGATACAGTTACTTCATCTGGTAATCTAAACACAATATTGTGAGAGAATCCAAGACTCAATTCTAGTTCTTGATTAGTAGTTTTAGCTCTATAACCTACACCAACTAATTCTAATTCATTCTTAAAACCTTCCGAAACACCTTGAATCATATTAGCTATTAATGATCTTGTTAAACCATGTTGAGCATTAGCTTCTTTTGATTCAGTATTTCTTGTTAGAACGATTTGATTGCCTTCTTGCACTATATCTAAAAGTGGAGAATATGATTGAGTTAACTCACCCAATTTCCCTTTAACCTTTACAATATTGTTTGCAATTTCAACAGTTACACCTGCTGTTATTTCAATCGGTAATTTTCCTATTCGTGACATTTGTTAAATCTTAATATATGTAACACAAAACTTCTCCGCCAACGTTTTGTTTGCGTGCTTCCTTATCAGTTATTACACCTTTAGAAGTAGAGATTATAGCTATACCTAAACCATTTAAAACTCTTGGTAAATCACTACCACTCTTATATCTTCGTCCTCCTGGTTTACTAATACGCTCTAAACTTTTAATCGCTGGAACTTTAGTTTCAGGATCATATTTCAAAGCAATTTTTATAGTACCTTGAGGACCATTTTCATCTTCGAATTTAAAATTCAAAATGTATCCTTTATCAAAAAGAATCTTAGTGATTTCTTTTTTGATATTAGAGGCAGGAACTTCAACCACTCTGTGATTTGCCATTACAGCATTCCTTACTCTTGTTAAATAATCTGCTATTGGATCAGTTACCATTATAATATATTTTTTTCTACCAACTTGATTTTTTTACTCCAGGTATTAATCCCTGGTTAGCCATTTCTCTAAATGTAATTCTAGATAAACCAAATTGACGCATATATCCTTTTGGTCTTCCTGTTAATTTACATCTATTATGTAAACGAATAGGATTAGAATTTCTTGGAAGTTTTTGTAAAGCATCGTAGTCACCAGCATCCTTCAAAGCCTGACGCTTTTCTGCATACTTATCTACAAGTTTTTGACGCTTAACCTCCCTTGCTTTCATTGATTCTTTTGCCATTCCTAATTATTTTTAGCGTTTTTGAAAGGTAATCCAAATTCTTTAAGTAACTCATAACCTTCTTCATTTGAAGTAGCTGTAGTTACGAAAGTAATATCCATACCTAATATTTTATCGATTTGATCGATGTTAATTTCAGGAAAGATAATATGTTCTTTAATACCTAAAGTATAATTACCTCTACCGTCTAATTTATCGTTAATACCTTTAAAATCTCTCATCCTAGGCAAAGCAACAGCAACTAATCTTTCTAAAAACTCATACATTTTAGGACCTCTTAAAGTTACTCTAACACCAATTGGCATTGCTTTTCTTAACTTAAAGTTAGAAATATCCTTTGTAGAATAAGTTGCAACAGCCTTTTGACCAGCTATTAGTGTAAGTTGCTTAACAGCATTCTCAATAAGTCTTTTATCAGATACAGCATCACCAATTCCTTGATTAAGAACAATCTTTTCAAGTCTTGGAACCTGCATAGGTGACTTATATCCAAACTTCGATTGTAATTTTTTTACAATCTCATCTTGGTACATTTTTGTTAATGTTGGTACGTATGTTTCCATCAGTCTATAATCTTATCTGTTTTCTTAACATATCTCTTTGTCTTTCCATCTACCACTTTTCTACCTACTCTTGATGGAACATCACCATCTAAAAGCATCACATTTGAAATGTGAATAGGAGCTTCTCTTTCAAGAATACCACCATTAGGGTTAGATGCAGAAGGTTTAACGTGCTTTTTAATCAATTGCACACCTTCAACAGTTACTCTGTTAGATAAAGGGTAAACTTTAAGAACAGCACCTTCAGTACCTTTGTTGTTCCCAGCAATTACCTTAACTTTATCACCTTTTTTAATCTTAAACTTCGCCATCTTATTAATTTTTAAAGCACTTCTGGTGCAAGCGATACAATTTTCATAAAACTATTGTCCCTAAGTTCTCTAGCAACAGGTCCAAAAATACGAGTACCTCTCATTTCACCAGCATTGTTTAACAATACTACTGCATTATCATCGAAACGAATATAAGAGCCATCTTGACGTCTTACTTCTTTCTTGGTTCTAACTACTACCGCTTTCGCTACAGCTCCTTTTTTTACGTTACCTGAAGGTAAAGCACTTTTTACAGAAACTACTATAGTATCCCCAATTGAAGCATACCTTCTACCGGTTCCTCCCAATACACGAATACAAAGTACCTCTTTAGCACCACTGTTATCCGCAACTTTACATCTACTTTCTTGTTGTATCATGATTAAAAGTAAAAAGTTATTACTTAGCTTTTTCTATTATTTCTACTAATCTCCAGCACTTTCTTTTACTCAAAGGACGAGTTTCCATGATTTTCACCAAATCACCTACGTTGCATTCATCTTTTTCGTCGTGTGCTACAAACTTATTGGATTGTTTTACAAACTTACCATATTTTTTGTGAATTTTCTTCAACTCTATGGTAACCACAATAGATTTATTCATTGCGTTACTGGAAACAATTCCTACTCTTTCTTTTCTTAAATTTCTTGTTAACATGACAAAGATTTATTAAAAAGTATTTACCTTTTTTATTTTCTACTATTTAATTCAGTTTTTAATCTTGCTATCAATTTTCTAGTTTCCTTAATCACAACAGGATTATCTAAGGGAGCTACAACATGATTTAGCTTATACTCAGATAACCTTTTGGTTTCCTCAGTAATTTTTTGTCCTAAATCCTCAACTGAGAATTCTTTAATCTCGTTCGCCTTCATAACAATATTAAATTGATTCATTATAATCTCTTCTTACTACAAATTTAGTTGTAACAGGAAGTTTTTGTGCTGCTAATCTCATTGCTTCTTTTGCAACATGTAAAGGTACACCTTCAGCTTCGAATAAAATTCTACCTGGTTTGATAGGAGCAACCCATAATTCTGGGGAACCCTTACCTTTACCCATCCTTACCTCTGCAGGTTTTTTAGTTAAAGGTTTATCAGGGAAAACTCTTATCCAAATTTGTCCTTCTCTTTTCATGTATCTAGTAACTGCAATACGAGCTGCCTCTATTTGTCTACTAGTTAACCAACCTATTTCTAAAGATTTTATAGCAAATGATCCGAATGAAATTTCAGTACCTCTATGGCTTACACCTTTGAAGCTACCTTTACTTTTCTGGACTTTTCTATATTTTACTCTTTTTGGAGCTAACATAACTATATAATTTAAAACTTATATAAACTTCTTTAATTATCTTTTTCTGTTTCCTTTAAACTTACCACCACCTCTTTGAGCTGGTTTCTTTTTAGATTCAACCTCAGGAGATAAATCTACTTTACCGTAGATTTCACCTCTACAAATCCAAACCTTTACACCTAATTTACCATAAGTAGTTTGTGCTTCAGCTTGAAAATAATCAACATCTGCTCTAAAAGTATGTAAAGGAATTCTACCTTCTTTTTTAGTTTCAGTTCTAGCCATTTCAGCTCCATTCAATCTACCAGAAATAGTAACTTTAATACCTTCAGCACCCATTCTTATAGAAGAAGCAATTGCCATCTTAGTAGCTCTTCTAAAAGATACTCTACCTTCAATTTGACGAGCAATACCATCTGCAACTAAACGAGCATCTAATTCAGGACGCTTAATTTCAAAAATGTTAATTTGTACATCCTTATTAGTAATACCTTTTAACTCCTCTTTCAACTTGTCAACTTCTTGACCACCTTTTCCGATGATAATACCTGGTCTAGCAGTATGAATAGTAACACTAATTAATTTTAATGTTCTTTCAATTACAATTTTAGAAACAGAAGCTTTAACTAAACGAGCTCTAACATATTCTCTAATTTTAGAATCTTCTAGTAACTTATCAGCATATTTATTACCTCCGTACCAATTAGAATCCCATCCTCTGATGATTCCAAGTCTATTACCAATAGGGTTTGTTTTTTGTCCCATTTTTTTAATTTTGTGTCCTATTAATTTTGAACTTTTTCAACTACTTTATCAACAAAAATTGTAACATGGTTAGATCTTTTTCTAACTCTATGTGCTCTTCCTTGAGGAGCTGGTTGAATTCTCTTAAGCATTCTAGCAGAATCAACTTTTACTAGCTTTACAAATAAATCACCAGATTCTGGAGAAACACCAGTTTTTGCCTCGTAATTATGAATTGCAGATTTAAGCAACTTCTCCAAACGTACAGAAGCTTCTTTTTTAGAGAATTGTAATAATCCCAAAGCTTTAAAAACTTCGATTCCTCTAATTTGATCAGCAACAAGTCTCATTTTTCGAGGAGAAGTAGGGCAATCATTCAACTTAGCAAAATACATATTTGCTTTAGCTTCGTTGATTGCATTGGCTCTATTTTTCTTTCTTGCACCCATTTTAATTCAATTTATTTTTTACCTTTTTTTCTATCACCTGAATGACCTCTCCAAGTTCTTGTAGGAGCAAATTCTCCTAACTTATGTCCTACCATATTTTCTGTTACGTAAACAGGTATGAACTTATTACCGTTATGAACTGCTACTGTCAATCCAACAAAATCTGGAGTAATTAACGAAGCACGAGACCAAGTTTTAATTACTGATTTCTTTCCTGAATCTTGAGCCTCAAGTACACGCTTTTCAAGCTTATAGTGAACAAAAGGTGGTTTTTTTAATGATCTAGACATAACTAAAATATCTTATTTTTTTCTTCTTTCGATGATGTACTTATTACTTTCTTTCTTTGGTGATCTTGTTTTGTAACCTTTAGCTGGCATACCATTTCTAGATCTTGGATGACCTCCTGAAGATCTACCTTCACCACCACCCATTGGGTGATCAACTGGATTCATAGCAACACCTCTAACACGAGATCTTCTACCTTGCCATCTACTTCTACCTGCTTTACCACTTACGTTTAATTGGTGATCTGAATTAGATACAACACCAACTGTTGCTAAACAAGTAATTAATATTTGACGAGTTTCACCACTTGGTAATTTAATCACGGCATATTTACCATCACGAGCAGCTAACTGAGCACTTGAACCGGCAGTTCTAGCCATCTTAGCACCTTGTCCTGGACGTAATTCAATATTGTGAATTAAAGTTCCTAATGGAATGTCAGATAAATACATTGTATTACCTACATTTGGTTGAACTCCTTTTCCAGAAACTAAATTATCGCCAACTTTTAATCCGTTAGGAGCAATAATATATCTCTTCTCACCATCAGCATAAGCTAATAAAGCAATACGAGCAGTTCTGTTTGGATCGTACTCAATTGTTTTCACAACTGCAGGAACACCAAATTTATCTCTTTTAAAATCAATAATACGGTACTTCTTTTTGTGACCACCACCGATATTTCTGATTGTCATTTTACCAGTTTGATTTCTACCTCCAGATTTTTTGATACTAGCTAGTAACGATTTTTCTGGTGTTGAAGTTGTTACATCATCAAAAGTTACTGCTAACTTGTGACGTTGTCCTGGTGTTATTGGTCTAAATTTTCTTAATGCCATATCTACTAAATATTACTGTAAATATCAATTATTTCACCTGGTTTAACAGTAATGATTGCTTTTTTGTAAGAAGCAGTCCTACCATCGTAAGCCCAAGTTTTTTTATTTCTTTTCGCTTTACCAGCATATCTAATCGTATTAACAGCAGCTACAGAAACGCCATACTTACTTTCGATTGCTTTTTTAATTTCAATTTTGTTTGCTTTTTCATCAACAACAAAACCATACCTTCCAGATTCTTCACCAGAAGAAACTTTTTCGGTTACGATTGGTTTTATAATAATACTCATGACTAAATGCTTAGTTGGTTTTCTAATTCAGTTACTGATCCTTCTGTCAAAATTAACTTTTTACAATTTAATAAATCGTAAGTGTTAATATCTTCAACAGATACTAATTTAAACTTCTGAATATTTCTAGACGAAAGAAATAAATTTTTATCTTTTTCTTTAGTTACTAAAGTTACTCTATGACCTTCTAAACTTAAAGATTTTAATATAGTATCAAATTCCTTTGTTTTTGGTAAGTCAAATTTTAAATCTTCAAGAATAAGTAAGTTATTAACTTTAAGTTGATTTACTAATGCAGATCTTCTTGCGTTTATCTTAACTTTTTTATTCAATTTAAAACCGTAGTTTCTAGGTCTTGGTCCAAAAAATCTACCACCACCTCTAAAAACACCACTTTTTAAACTACCAGCTCTTGCAGTACCAGTTCCTTTTTGTTTCTTAATCTTTCTAGTACTTGCAGTTATCTCACCTTTTTCTTTCGTTTTGTGAGTACCTTGCCTTTGGTTAGCTAAATATTGCTTAACATCTAAGTATATCGCATGTTCATTAGCTTCTGCACCAAAAACACTTTCTGCTAAGGTAACCTTTCTACCCGTAGATTTACCTGTTTTATCTAAAACTTCTAATTCCATCTTATTTTTCGATTAGTACGTATGACCCCTTTGAACCAGGAACACAACCAGATACAACAATTAAATTTTTCTTTGAAAGAATTCTTAAAACTCTTAAGTTTTCAATTTTAACTCTTTCACCACCAGTTCTTCCTGCCATCTTCATTCCTTTATTAACTTTTGCAGGAGTAGAAGCAGCACCAATAGAACCTGGAGCTCTTAATCTATTATGTTGACCGTGAGTTGCTCCACCAACACCAGCAAAACCATGTCTTTTAACTACACCTTGAAAACCCTTACCCTTAGAAGTTCCAACAACATCAACAAATTCACCTTCAACAAATAAGTCAGCAGCAACAGAATCACCTAAAGATAATTCTTGCTCAAAACCCTTGAATTCAACAATTTTATATTTTGGAGTAGTTTTAGCTTTCGCAAAATGACCTAAAAGAGATTTAGATACATTTTTTTCACTTTTTTCATCATAAGCTAATTGAATAGCTTTATAACCATCAGTGTCTACTGTTTTAACTTGCGTTACAACATTTGGACTAACTTCTATAACTGTACACGAATGGTTTTTACCATTAGCATCGTATATGCTAGTCATCCCTATTTTTTTTCCTATTATACCTGACATCGAATAAACTTTAATTTATCTTATCTATTAACTTGATAATTTTTTTAACTATACTTTAATTTCAACTTCTACACCAGAAGGTAATTCTAACTTCATTAATGCATCAACAGTTTTAGATGTAGAACTGTAAATATCCATTAATCTTTTGTAAGAACTTACTTCAAACTGTTCTCTCGCTTTCTTATTAACGTGAGGAGATCTTAATACAGTAAACTTTCTTTTGTGAGTTGGTAATGGAATTGGACCACTTACCACTGCACCAGTACTTTTTACAGTTTTAACAATCTTCTCAGTTGACTTGTCAACTAAGTTATGATCGAAAGATTTTAATTTTATTCTAATTTTCTGACTCATTTTATCAGTGTTGTATTATCAAAAATGTATATTAATTAATTTCCTTTTGCTTTAGCAATAACAGCTTCAGCAATCATTTTAGGTGCTTCAGAGAAGTATGCAAATTCCATTGTAGAAGTTGCTCTACCTGATGTAATAGTTCTTAAAGAAGTAACATATCCAAACATTTCAGATAATGGAACTTTAGCCTTAACTATCTTAGCACCGTTTTTGTCATCCATACCTTCCATTGTACCTCTTCTTCTATTCAAATCGGCAACAACATCACCCATATTTTCCTCTGGAGTAATTACCTCCAATTTCATAATAGGTTCCATTAAAATTGGGTCAGCAAGTGGACAAGCATGACGGTAAGCCATTTTTGCAGCAACTTCAAAAGACAGTTGATCTGAATCCACAGCGTGGAAAGAACCATCTGTTAAAGTAACTTTTAAACTATCAACAGTATAACCTGCTAATACACCAGTTGCCATTGCTTCTTTGAAACCTTTTTCCACTGAAGGAACAAACTCTCTAGGAACATTACCACCTTTAATTGCATTAACAAATAGTAAACCTTCTTCTTTATCATCTCTTGGCTCAATCGTTACAACGATATCCGCAAATTTACCTCTACCACCAGATTGTTTTTTATAAACCTCTCTATGATCAACAGATTTTCTGATAGCTTCTTTGTAGTTAACTTGAGGTTCACCTTGGTTACACTCAACTTTAAATTCTCTTTTTAAACGATCTAAGATGATATCTAAGTGTAACTCACCCATACCACTAATGATTGTTTGTCCTGAGTTTTCATCAGTTTTAACTTGGAATGTTGGATCTTCTTCAGCTAATTTACCTA
>Ga0075493_1018295_pt1 | contig 10579 bp, 10 predicted proteins | sample DEB08_RNA2_14_FD_73466 | JGI IMG/M metagenome (GOLD analysis project Ga0075493, IMG submission 73466) | Aqueous microbial communities from the Delaware River and Bay under freshwater to marine salinity gradient to study organic matter... | ecosystem: Environmental > Aquatic > Marine > Coastal...
CTCAACCAGCTCCTCAAGGAACTCTCCGACACTGTCAAGGAACTTAAGACTCCTTGCCAAAACCTGGAGCAGCTCAAGCAGAACAAGGACAAGTTCTATGAGGTGCGTGAACGCCAGGACCAGATGCACGCCCGCATGGACCCCATCAAGAGAAAGTTCGCCTTCATCACTGAAGACGACAAGGGTAACCAAGGCAACGCTGCTGACGAGCTTACCGAAGAGGACAAGAACGCTCTGGCGAGCCTTGATGATGCCTGGGCCCAGTTTTTGATTGGCATGAACGAAGCCGACTAAATTATCAAGAACTCTTACAACAACCAGAAGCAGGAGATGGACAACATCATCGAAGACTTCAAGAAAGAGGTTGCTGAGAACAAGAAGAACTTCAACAACCTGGCTCCTTACAACATTGACAAGCTTCAGGAACGAGACAACCACCGTGCGTTGGAGAAGCTCAGAGAGTTCCAGACCATCTGCAAGGAGTTGCGCCACAGAGAAGAAGAGATGAAGTTCGGTCTTGACATCTTCTCCTTTGACCCCATCCATTACAAAGACTTGACCCTTGTCGAGAAAGAGAACGAAATGCTCAAGGACATTTGGGCCGTCAAGCAAGACTGGGACAACCAGTGGGCTGCCTGGAAAGACATCAGGTTCAAGGACCTCGACGTCGAGATGATGGAGGAGGCCGCTGAGGACATCCAGTACAAACTCACCCAGAAAGACAAGGAGGTCAAGGCGTGGCCTATCTTCGAGTTCCTCAGAACCAAGATCAAGACCTTCATTGAGACCATGCCTCTCATCACTGACCTCAGAGACGAGTCAATGAGAGACCGTCATTGGAAAGATCTCCGCTACGAAGTCAAGGAGGACTTCAACGAGAACTCCGACTCCTTCAACCTCGAGAGAATCTTCGAGCTCAACCTCCTCAACCATCAGGAGAAGATTGGCGAGCTTACTTACAACGCCCAGAAGCAGCTCAAGATCGAGAAAGCTCTCCAGGAAATCAAAAGAATGTGGGAGGAAGACCCCGCAACCAACCTCGACATCATTCAGGAGCGATCCAAGGCCGACAACGAGCAGTACTACAAGGTACAGCAGGTCGAGAACATCATCTCCCTGATTGAAGACCACTCGGTGCAACTCTCAGGAATGAAGAGTTCACCTTACTACAAGCAGTTTGACGAGAAAATCGACTTCTGGGAAAACAACATCGCCAACATAACTGAAACTCTTGAGCTGCTCATCCAGGTGCAGGGCAAGTGGCAGTACCTTGAGAGCATCTTCCGTGGCCAGCCTGATATTCAGATGCAGATGCCTGGTGAAGAAGCCATGTTCAGATAGATCAACGACCGCTTCAAGCTCCAGATGACCAGAATCAACAAGGACCCCAACTGTTACAGAGCTCTCATCGTCAACGAGCGTGACTTCATCAAGACCCTTGGTGAGCTCAACAAGAAGCTGGAAGCTATTCAGAAGCAGCTCCAGCAGCTCCTCGAGTCCAAGAGAGCTGTCTTCCCCAGATTCTACTTCTTGTCCAACGAGGATCTGCTCGAGATCATTGGCCAGGCCAAGGACCCCGAGCCTATCAACAAGCACATCAAAAAGATCTACGAAGGTATCAACAGACTTCATGCTGACCCATCCGGCACTCGCCAGAACAGGACGTACAACATCAGCAGACTTGAGTCCCCCGAGGGAGAAATCATTCCTCTCGACACCAAGGCCGTCTCCGTCAACGAGAAGGTTGAGAGCTGGCTCCAGAAGCTGACCCTCTCCATGCAGGAGGCTCTCAGAAAACTCTTCTGGTCATACTACTCCGAACATGTGGCCCCCAACAAGAAGCTCCCTGAGAAAAGCAAGATGGGCCAACAAATCAGTTTGGCCAAGGGACAGATCCTGATCACTTGCGCCCAGATTGAGTGGACCAACCAGGTGCAGCAGGCCCTCGACCAGCTGCAGAGTGCTCCCCAGTCGAACCCTCTGAAGAGAGTGAGAACTCTTTACAAGAAGAAGACCGACCTCTACATCGAGTGTGTTGACAAGCCCGGCATCTCTTACGTCGACAGACTGAAGATCATCGCTCTGATTATTATCGAAGAGCACAACAGAGAAGTCATTGACAAAATTATTGGCAACAAGGCTGTGACCAGTGCCAACTCTTTTGAGTGGCTCCAGCAGCTTCGTTTCATTCCCAAGAACGAAGAGGAGGGAGAGCAGCTCTTCATCCAAATCCAACAATTGAACGCTAACTTCGACTACGGGTACGAGTACCAAGGCAACAATGGAAGACTTGTTATCACTCCTCTCACTGATCGTGCCTACATGACTCTGACTAACGCCCTCGACTTGAAGCGTGGTGGTGCTCCTCAGGGACCCGCCGGTACCGGTAAGACCGAGACTGTTAAGGATCTCGGTAAGAACCTGGCCTTCTACGTCGTTATTCAGAATTGTTCCGACCAACTCGACCATATTGCTCTCGGCAAGATCTTCGCTGGTCTGACTCAAGCCGGCGCTTGGGGTTGCTTCGATGAGTTCAATCGTATCCTTTTGGATGTGCTGTCCGTCATCGCCACCCAGATTCACGCCATTCTTGAATGCATCAAGAGAGGCGACAAGCAGCAGTGCGTTATCAACGAGATGAACGTCTGCGTCTCCGAGCACACCGGAATCTTCATCACCATGAACCCCGGTTACGCTGGAAGATCCGAGCTGCCCGACAACTTGGCCAGTCTCTTCAGACCCGTCGCTATGATGGCCCCTGACTTCCTTGCTATTGCCAAGATCACCCTCATGTCCGAAGGTTTCAAAAACAAGGAAGAGCTCGCTAAGAAGGTAGTGACCATTTACGAGCTTATGAAGAAGCAGCTCTCCAAGCCAACTCATTACGATTTCAACATGAGAGCCATCAAATCTGTGCTCAACGCCTCCGGAAGAATAAAGCGTGAGCGCCCCGAGCTGGACGAGACCAGTGTCATCATCAAGGCTATCAGAGACATGAACTTGCCCAAGTTCCTGGCTGAGGATATCATCCTCTTCGATAACCTCTTCATCGATCTCTTCCCCGATCTCGAGGAGCCTGAAGTCGACATGGATGACCTCCAGCTTGCCATCGAGGACTCCTTGATCGCTAAGAACTTGCAGCTCAACGAGAACCTTGTCGTCAAAGTCATGCAGCTCTACGAGTGCAAGAGAACCAGACATGGAAACATGTTGCTCGGTCAAACCAACTCTGGAAAGACCAAGTGCTGGTAGATCTTGGCCGACGCCTTGAACTTGCTCCACGAGAATGAAATCTAGAAACTCGGCGGAAAAGAAAGACTCGCCGAGATGGAAGAGAAGGAGCGCGAGAAGCATCAGTTCCAATACTTGCCCGTCAAGATGGAGTCCATCAACCCTAAGTCCATTACTTTGGACGAACTCTACGGACAGTGGGACGACACGCAGAGTCCCCCTCAGTGGCAAGATGGTGTTTTGTCTCAAGTGCTGAAGTCTATGTGCCAGTCCTCCCGCGAGTACGCCAGATGGATGGTGCTCGACGGCCCCGTTGACACCCTTTGGATCGAGACGATGAACTCGGTGCTTGATGACAACAAGTTGCTCACTCTCGCCAACTCTGATCGTATTGCCCTCTCTCCCAACGTTCGTCTTTTATTCGAAGTCGAGGACCTCGACGAAGCTTCTCCCGCCACTGTTTCCCGTGCCGGTATGGTCTTCATGGACATTGAAGAGCTCGGCTGGAAACCCATTATGGCCATGTGGGTGGCTAGCAAGACCGACAAGGGCGAAGACTTCGTTGCTAACCTCGAGGAAATCGTGCAAAAGTACGTCGCCAAGGTTCTCAACGTCAAGAGACTCCAATGCAAGGAGCTTGTGAAAACATCCGAGTCTGCTTGCATCAACCACATGTGTCGCCTGTTCGATGCCCTCACCGAGAACATCAAGCAGGGCGAAGAGGAAGACCGTAACAGCTACCTGTACTACATTGAAAAGTGGTTCGTGTTCTCCCTCATCTGGGGTGTCGGCTCCACCGTCGATGAAAAGAGCAGACGCGACATCGATAACATCCTCCGTGACATTGAACCTATGTTCCCTCACGCTAACACTGTCTTCGAGTACCAGATCAACACGGAGAAGAAGGACTTCGAGACTTGGGACGCCAAACTCTCCACCTCCAACCTCAAATTCCAGGGCAAAGAGTTCCACGAGATCTACGTTCCCACCGTTGACACGATCAGAAACAGATTCCTCACCCAGACTCTGATGGACTACGGCTCTCAGATTCTTCTCGTCGGCCTGTCCGGTGTCGGAAAGACTGTGCTCGTCGAAGGTCTCTTGATGACTCTTGACGCCTTGACCCTCAACTTCACCATCAATTTCTCCGCTGGAACCAATGCCGGGTCCACCCAGGAGATCATCGAGGCCCAATACGATAGACGTGCCAAGAACAAGTTCGTCCCCAAGAACTCCAAGAAGAAGGCCGTCTGCTTCATTGATGACCTCAACATGCCCCGCAAGGAATAGTTCGGAGCCCAGCCCCCTCTCGAACTCTTGCGTCAGCACATCGACTACGGTTTCTGGTACGATCGCTCCAAGGTTGTGAAGAACTACATTCAGGACTTGCAGCTCGTGTCCGCTATGGGAGAACCCGGTGGTGGTCGTGCTGAGATCTCCACCCGTCTTCTCTCCAAGTTCCACGTCATAAACTACATCGTGCCGAGCAGAGAGAACATGCTGAGAATTTACGACAGAATTGCCGACAACAAATTCGCGCAGTTCTACGAAGAGATCAGGACTCAAACGACCGCTCTCGCCGAAGCCACCATCAACTTGTTCCATACTCTTCAGGAGCAGTTCCTTCCCACACCCGCCAAGAGTCATTACGTCTTCAACATGAGAGATATCTCGAAGGTGTTCCAGGGTCTTTACATGGCTGAGAAGGACAGTTACGAGTCAAAGGAGCAGGTGATCAAGCTGTGGGGTCACGAAATTCTTCGTGTGTTCCACGATCGTCTGATCAGTGAGTCTGACCAGATCAAGCTCAAGCAAATCTTGGATGAGCAGCTCGAGAACTACTTCCAGATGAACTACAAGGAGCACTGCATGACCAACGGAGAACAGGATGCCGTCTTCGTTGACTTCCTCTAAGACATAAACAGCTACGAAGAAGTCACCGACATGGAACTGCTCAGGAACCATCTTGTGCAGCAGCTGGCTGATTACAACGCCACCCCCAAACAGAAGAAGATGGACATTGTGCTCTTCAAGGACGCTCTTATCCACGTCGCGAAGATCTACCGTGTGCTCAACTTGAAGAGAGGTCACGTGCTCCTTGTCGGAGTCGGTGGTAGTGGCCGTCACTCCTTGACTCGTCTTGCCGGTTACATCGCCAAGATGAACGCCGAGCAACTCGAAATCAGAAAGGACTTCGACCTTCGTGCCTTCAGAAAGAGACTCATGGAGATGTACGAGAAGACTGTCTACGGAAAACAGATGCGCAAGACCGTCTTCATTTTCTCCGACAACGATGTCGTTCTCGAGGTCTTCCTCGAAGACATCCAGAACATGTTGAACTCTGGAGTTGTACCCAACATGTACAGCCCAGACGACCTCGCTCGCGTCCGTGACGAGATGAGAAAGGAGTACAAGCGCGCAGGCCAGACCAACGAGTCTGCCGATGCTATGAACGACTTCTTCTTCGGCCGTGTCAAGGACAACATGCATTTGTCCATCTGCATGTCGCCCGTCGGTGAGACATTCAGAAACTACTGCCGTATGTACCCCGCTCTGATCAACAACACCACGATTGATTGGTTCATGGGATGGCCCGAGGAGGCGCTTATTGAAGTCGCCAACAAGTTCTTGTCGAGTGAGACCTACGAGCAGTACGGCCCTGAGATTGTGCAGGGACTTGCCCACTTCGCTGCCTACTCTCACACTGGAACCCAGGAAAGTGCCGAGAAAATGAAGAGAGAACTCAAGAGAATCTTCTACGTCACGCCCACCAACTTCATCGAACTCCTCAAGGGATACGAGAAGATCTTGACCCAGAAGAAGCAGGTCGTTGAAGCGCAGATCAAGAAGCTGACCAACGGTCTCAGCAAGCTTGAGGATGCAAGAGCCGACGTCGAGGTTATGACTGAGGAGTCCGGCATCAAGAGAATTGAAGTCCAGAAGAAGACACAAGAGTGCGAAAAGCTTCAACTCGAAATGAGCAAAGAGCAAAAGGGTGCTGATGAAGCCCAGAAGCACATCCTGATCGAATCTGAGAAGATTGAGAAGGAGACTATCATCACTGAGAGACTCGCGCAGGAAGCCGAGCAAGAACTCCAGAAGGCCATGCCATCTCTCTTGGCTGCCCAGGATGCTGTTAACTCTCTCGAAAAGAAGCATATTTCTGAAATCAAGGCTTATTCGCAGCCACCCGAAATCGTGCTGCTCGTCATGTCTGCAGTCATGATCTGTCTCCAGAAGGAGCCCTCCTGGTAACAGGCTAAGGTTGCCCTCGCTGATCCTAAGTTCGTCGACAAGATCATGGATTACAACAAGGAGTCAATCCCTGCTGCCGTGCTGAAAAGAATTGAGAAATTCACCCAAAAGGCTGAATTCCAGCCTAACCTGGTCACGAACAGATCTTTCGCTGCTGGTGCCCTTTGCCAGTGGGTACGATCCATTGAAGATTACGCCAAGGCTCTCAAGATTGTGAACCCCAAGAAAGAGAAGAAAGCCGCTGCTGAGGCTGAGCTCGCTAGAATGAAGGAATTCTTGGCTAGACTTCAGAGCGAGTATTCCGTTTTGGCCTAAAAGCTCGAAGCTCTCGACAAAGAGTACACGCGCAACAGTGCCGAAATGCTTGTCCACAAGCAAGAGCTCGAAAGCTTGCAATCTAAGATTGAGCGCGGAGAGCAGCTCATCTCCGGACTTGGCGACGAAGAGGAGCGTTGGAAGGTTTCTCTTCTCGACCTCAACGTCGAAAACACTAACCTCACCGGCGATTCCATTTTGGCCGCCGCCTTCATGTCTTACTGTGGACCTTTCTCCTCCGATTACCGTGAAGATCTTGCCAAGGCATGGCTCAAGAAGATCAAGGTCGAGAAGGTGCCTCACACTGAAGACTTTGAGTTCTCTGAATTCTTGGCTGGTAAGGCTGTCGCCAGACAATGGCAAGTTGATGGTCTTCCCACTGACGATTTCTCGACTGAGAACGGTGTCTTCGTCACCAAGGGTCTCCGTTGGGCCCTGAACATCGACCCCCAGACTCAAGCCAACAAATGGATTAAGAAGATGGTGGGTGACTCCCTGCACATTGCCGACGCGAAGGACAAGAACTTCGTGCAAAAGATCGAGCACGCTGTGGTCAAGGGTCAAACTATTCTCCTGCAGGATGTCGAAGAGGACATCGATCCCTCTCTCGACAACATCCTCAACAAGGCTTGGGTGCCCATTCGCCAGGGCTCAAGCAAGTTCACCGTCAAACTCGGTGACCGTGAGATCGAGTACAACAAGCGCTTCCAGTTGTACATCACCACGCGTATGAGCAACCCTCACTACACGCCCGAGGTTTCCACCAAGGTCGCCGTGGTCAATTTCACTGTCAAGGAGTCGGGTCTTGAGGAGCAGTGCCTCGGTATCGTCGTTAAGAGTGAACAACCTAACCTCGAAAACAACAAGAACGACATGGTTAAGAAGATCGCGGACAGCAAGCAGATGCTTATCACGCTCGAAGACGAAATCCTTAAACGTCTCCAGGACTCTGATGTCAACCTTCTCGAAGATGCCACACTGATCTCAAGACTTAACGAGTCAAAGACGACTTCAGACACTGTCAAGACAGCCCTCGATGGAGCCGAAATCGCGATGAAGCGTATCGATGACACTCGTGAGACCTTCCGTCAGTGCGGTCGCAAGGCTGCCACCCTGTTCTTCGTGCTGAACGATCTGAACAAGATTAACCCCATGTACTAGTTCTCCCTCGACTGGTACAAGACTCTCTTCGAGACCTCTATCAGAGAGTCGAAGGAGACTGTGTCGCCGGATCGCATGAAGGCCATCATCACGACGCACACCCTCAACGTCTACAAGGCATCCTGCCGCTCCCTCTTCGAAAGACATAAGCTTCTTCTCTCCCTCCAGATGTGCATCAAGCTCAAGATCGCTGAAGGTGAAGTCGACAAGGACGAGTACACATTCTTCTTGCGTGGAGGTACCGTGCTCGACAGATCCCAGCAGATGCAGAAGCCTCCTTATGATTGGATCACCCAGCAAGCTTGGGATCACATCACTGAGCTCGAGAACTAGCTGCCCGCAACCTTCTCAGGAATCACCTCTGCCATCAACCTCTCCCAGAAGGAATGGCATCATTGGTTCATGTCGGATAAGCCTGAGCCTGAGAACTTCCAGCTTCCAGGAGAGTGGGAGACCAAGTGCGAGGACCGCCTCAAGAAAATGATCGTGCTGAGATGCTTCAGACCTGATCGCGTCAACTTCGCCATCAAGCAGTACGTCTTGCACAACATGAAGAGCCAGGAGTTCATTGTCTCCAAGTCCCCCTCGCTCGCCGATATCTACGAGGAGTCCACTCCCGACCAGCCCATCATCTTTGTGCTCAGTCCCGGAGTCGACCCCACCGAGCAGCTCAGCCGTCTCGCCGAAGAAATGAACATGGGCGTGAGCACGATCTCCCTTGGTAAGGGTCAGAGTGAGAAGGCCATCAGAATTTTGGCTGAAGGTGCCGAGAAAGGAAACTGGTGCTTCCTCTCCAACTGTCACTTGTCAGTTGGCCTGCTCCCCGAGCTCGAGAACAAACTCGACGAGCTCTTCAAGAGGAAGATCAACAAGTCTTTCAGACTTTTCCTCTCCGCCGCTCCCCACGAGAAGTTCCCCATCTCTCTCCTCCAGAGATCCCTCAAAATCACCTCTGAACCTCCTCGGGGTATCAAGAGCAATGTCGTCCGTCTATACAAGAACATGGCCAAGGCATTCACCCCTTGCGAGAACGACACCGGCTTCAGAAAGGCAGTATACGGTCTTTGCTGGTTCCATACCATTCTCATCGAGAGAAAGAAGTTCAAGACACTTGGATGGAATGTCTCATACGCCTTCAATGACTCTGATTACTTGGTGTGCGAGGACACTCTCGCTAACTACATGGGTAGACAGAAGGATGGAGTGACAGCTGAGCACTACGACAAGACGAAGGATGTGCCTTGGGCTGCTGTCCAGTACCTGATCGCCATGGCTAACTATGGTGGTCGTGTTACCGATGACCGCGATAGAAGACTCATCAAGGTGTACGCCGCTGAGATCTTCGAAGCCGATCTGATTGGCATTGAAAGGTGGAGACCGGTCGGCACTGACGAGCTCAACTACCAGTACCCCATGGATGAGGCCAACTTCAAGGGACCTGATCCTCAAAGCATCCTCGTGCCCGAGTACTTCTCCACGATGATCCAGGATCAGATGGAAGAAAACGATATGCCCCAAGCCTACGGCCAGCACACTAACGCCGAAATCACTTCCCAGATCATGGACTCCATGGAGCTTCTCGACTCTATCCTGAGTCTGCAGCCTGCGCAAACCAGCACTGGTAATGAGGGCAGCTCTGATAGCAAGATCTTGAACCTCATCGAGGAACTCAAGGTGAAGGTGCCCGTGTCGATTGACGTGCCCGCCCTCAAGTTCAAGTTCAGAAACGACGACAACCCTCTGAACGTCGTGCTCATGCAGGAAGTGCAGCGTTACAACGCCCTGCTCGAGATCCTGAAGAAGTCCCTCGTCTAGCTCGAAAAGGGTATTCTCGGTTTCAGTGTCATCTCCCCTGACCTCGAACACATGATGCAGAGTCTCAACGACAACAAGGTGCCCACCAAGTGGAGCAACACCTACTTCTCGCTCAAGCCTCTCTCCAACTGGATGGAAGATCTTGAAGATAGATACAACTTCTTCGGTGAGTGGGTCTCGAAGGGCATGCCTTTCGTGTTCCACATCAGTTACTTCACGTACCCCACCGGATTCACGACTTCCCTGCTCCAGCGCTACAGTAGAAAGCAGGGCGCACAGGCCATCGACAAGCTCGAGTTCGAATTCGTTGCTCAGGGCAGACCTAAGAGCGATATCCTCGATCATGCCAAGGAAGGAGCCTTCATCAACGGTCTGTACCTCGAAGGTGCCAAGTGGAACATCGAGAAGGGAAACCTCTGCGAGCCTGAGGTCATGGAGCTCTACGTCCCCATGCCCGTCATCCTCTTCAAACCCACCACGAAGAGAGGAGGAAAAACTGGACATGGCGTGTACTCGTGCCCGACGTACTACTACCCCAAGCGCGAGGGTGTCATCGCAAGAGACTCCTTTATGCTCTACATCGACCTTAAGACGGGTGACGAGTCCCCCGAGCATTGGGTCAAGCGTGGAACCGCTCTCCTCATGTCGCTTGCCAATTGAGACTGAGCCTCCCCGCCATAATTATGAACGAAGCACATTCCGGAATCGTAAGACTTCCGTTGATCTTGTGTACGTGAGCCATGATTAAAAACATGGACGTAGTCATAGACTAACATTATTCCTATAACAACATAAAACCAAA
>Ga0075493_1014990_pt1 | contig 10514 bp, 20 predicted proteins | sample DEB08_RNA2_14_FD_73466 | JGI IMG/M metagenome (GOLD analysis project Ga0075493, IMG submission 73466) | Aqueous microbial communities from the Delaware River and Bay under freshwater to marine salinity gradient to study organic matter... | ecosystem: Environmental > Aquatic > Marine > Coastal...
GCACCCATACTTTTTATGTACGCGAGATATCCACCACCTTGTACTAATGTTATAAATACCGTAAGTAATCTAGTAATTTGCGTAATTTTCTTTCTACCAGATTCTCCTTCTCTTGATTGAAGCCTCTGGAAATATGGTACTGCAAATCCCAATAATTGAATAATAATCGATGCCGTAATATAAGGCATGATACCCAATGCGAATACAGAACCTTGATTAAAAGCTCCTCCTGTAAAAGCATTTATCAATCCTAATATCCCCTCACCTGATGCTGCCGAAGCTTCTAAAGCCTTTGGCACAACGCCAGGAAGTGTTACAAATGATCCGAAACGGTATATTGCTAATATAAGAACAGTAAACAGAATCTTATCTTTAAGCTCTGCTATGCTCCATATATTCTTTAGAGTATCTATAAATTTCATTGCGTATTATTATACAAGATTCACACTACCACCTTGGGCTTCGATTTTCGACTTAGCAGTTTCAGATACTGCATTGGCAGTTACAGAAACTTTCATAGTTATATCTCCACTACCTAGTACTTTGAATACTTCAGTTTTCTTAATGTATCCATTTTTACAAAGTACTTCAGCATTAATATCACTAACACCTAATTTCTCAGCGATTGACTGAAGCTTACTTACGTTTATAGCAACGTATTCAACTCTGTTTGGACTTTTAAAACCCCTTTTAGGAAGTCTCATCTGTAATGGCATCTGGCCACCTTCGAAAGCCCTCTTACTACTATATCCACTTCTAGATTTAGCACCGTTATGACCTCTTCCTGCTGTACCACCTGTACCTGAAGCTTGCCCACGTCCTAATCTCTTTTCCGAGTGAGTTGATCCTTTTGCTGGCTTAAGATTATGTAATTCCATTATTGCTATACTTTTTATATATATATTAAGCTTGTTCTACTATTACAAGGTGAGCGATCTTATTGATCATCCCTTGTATCTGCGGAGTTACTTCCTTTTCCACAGTTTTATTAATACCTCTTAGGCCTAATGCGATAAGAGTATCTTTTTGTTTTTTAGATCTATCGATTGAAGACTTGATCTGCTTGATTTTTACTTTATCCATTGTTATATAGCTTTTACTATCCTTCGTATACTTTTTTAAGAGATACTCCCCTTTGCTTAGCTACTGTTTGAGCATTTCTTAATCTAGATAATGCATCTATAGTTGCCTTTACAACATTATGAGGATTTGAGGACCCCTGTGATTTTGCTAGTACATTATGAATACCTGCAATCTCTAATACTGCTCTCATTGCTCCACCAGCAATTACACCTGTACCATCTGCAGCTGGCTTTATAAGTACTTTTCCAGCACCATATTTTCCTTTCTGCTCGTGAGGTATAGTACCATGAAGTAGAGGCACAGTTATCATATTTTTCTTAGCATCATCAACTGCTTTTGAAATAGATTCTGATACATCCCTAGCTTTACCTAGTCCATGTCCCACTTTACCTTTTCCATCACCAACTACAGCTATTGCTGAGAAACTAAAGGTACGTCCACCTTTATTTACTTTAGTTACACGATTAAGAGATACTAATTTTTCCTTAATATCTGATTCAGGCGCGTTTGATCTATCTTGTCTCTTTGCCATTACTATATTGATTTAGAATTTTAATCCACCTTCTCTAGCACCCTCTGCTAGTGATTTAACTCTTCCGTGGTAAAGATAACCACCTCTATCAAATACTACAGTTGTAATACCTGCCGCAGATGCATTAGTTGCTATTAATTTACCTACTTCCTTAGCTACCTCTACAGAATTACCTGAAAAATTAGCTCCTTTCGATGTTGCTGATGCCAATGTTTGCACATTTAGATCATCTATTAATTGACAGTATATTTCTTTGTTACTTCTGAAGACAGATAACCTTGGCTTGCTTGGCGTACCACTGATTTTCTTTCTGATTCTTCTTTGTATTCTTTTTCTGCCGACTACTTTAGAACTCATAGTATATGAATATTATAGAATATAAATTATTATTAATAATTGACTTAACCTTGGAATAAAATAACCGAGGTTTAATCAATACTGCTATCGATAAGTTAGCAATTACTCTTCATTTACCGATTATATTAACTAGCTGCAGTCTTACCAGCTTTTCTTCTGACCTCTTCCCCTTTATATCTAACTCCCTTTCCTTTGTACGGTTCAGGTTTTCTAAGCTCTCTGATCTTTGAAGCTATCTCACCGATAAGTTGTTTATCGATACCTTCTAATATTACAGCAGGATTAGATCCTTTTTCCATAGCAGTAGTAAGCTTAAGCTCATCTGGTATAGAAAAATATATAGGGTGAGAATAACCTAAAGTCAACTCAAGTAAATTACCTGTGTTACCAGCTCTATAACCAACACCCACAAGTTCTAACTCTTTTTTATAACCGTTAGTTACTCCTTCTACCATATTAGCTATAAGCGATCTGTATAGACCGTGCATAGCTTTATGTCTCTTTTGTTCTGTAGGCCTTTTAACTTCTAGGACACCATCCTGGATATCAATAATCATATCAGCATCTACCTGCTGAGTCAATTCACCCTTTGGTCCCTTTACAGTCACCAGATTACCTTGAGACACTGTAATAGTAACTCCACTGGCAATATCTATTGGCTCTTTTCCTATTCTTGACATAATCTATTTGATTAAGTATTATAATATTTGGTAATAGTTAGATCTAGTATACGTAACAAAGTACCTCTCCACCTACGTTATCTCTTCGTGCTTGCTTATCAGTCATAAGACCTTTAGATGTTGATATAACTGCTATACCAAGACCATTAATAATTCGAGGAAGATCTCTCGCCGGTGCATACTTTCTAAGACCTGGCTTACTAATACGACCCATCTTTCTAATTACTGGTTCGCTAGTAATCGGATCGTACTTAATCGCTATCTTAATAGTTCCTTGAGGACCAGCTTCATCGTCAAATTTATACTTGAGGATGTATCCTTGGTCGTAAAGAATTTCAGTTAATGTCTTCTTGAGATTACTAGCCGGAATGTCTACCGTTCTATGTCTCGCTTTCTGAGCATTTCTGATTCTTGTCAGGTAATCTGCTATTGGATCTGTTACTATCATCTTATTGTAAAATAAGTTTTCTAAATTCGATTTCTTAAATACTACTATCTACCAACTAGCCTTAGTTATACCTGGTATCAAACCATTAAGTGCCATTTCTCTAAATGTTACTCTATTGATACCAAACTTTCTCATATAACCCTTTGGTCTTCCAGTCAACTGACATCTATTATGTAGTCTTACTTTAGAAGAGTTCTTTGGAAGCTTATCTAACTCCTCCCAATTACCTTCCGCTTTAAGCTTAGATCTAAGGTCAGCATACTTTGCTACCATCTTTCTTCTCTTTGCTTCTCTTGCAATAAGTGCTTTTCTAGCCATGACTATATTAGTTTGCTTGTATTTGATTCTTAAATGGCATTCCTAATGCCTTTAGTAGTGCCAATGCTTCTGCATCAGTTTTAGCAGTAGTAACGAATGTAATATCCATACCCGTAATCTTGCTAATCTGATCTAATACCATTTCAGGGAAGATAATTTGTTCTGTTACACCCAGAGTATAATTACCTCTACCGTCAAAACTCTTATCATTGATTCCTCTGAAATCTCTTACACGTGGAAGAGCGATAGATACCAGCCTATCGAGAAATTCATACATTCTCTCGTTTCTAAGTGTAACCTTAGCACCGATTGGCATAAATTCTCTCAACTTAAAGTTAGATACCGACTTCTTAGCCTTCACAGAAACAGCCTTCTGACCAGTGATGGTCGACATTTCTGCTACTGCATTATCCACTAACTTTTTATCTTGCGTTGCTCCACCTACACCCTGGTTTAGACATATCTTAAGTAACTTAGGAACTTCCATGATACTTTTATAGCCAAACTGCTCATTGAGAGCTGGTATAATTTCGCTTCTGTATTTCTTTTTTAGTCTCGTTGTACTCATACTAAACTATTTCTCCAGATTTTTTAGAATATCTAACCATTTTACCATCCACTTCCTTTCTTCCAACTTTTGTCGGCTCTCCAGTTTTAGGATCAACTAGCATTAGATTAGATAAATGTATTGCAGATTCCACCTCTATGATACCACCAGGGTTATCGTTTACAGGTTTAGTGTGCTTTTTTACCATGTTTACTCCTTCTACAATAGCACGGTTCTTATTGATGAAGATCTCTTTGATCTCACCTGTAGATCCTTTAGAAGCTCCAGCGATTACTATCACTTTGTCGCCCTTTTTTACATGTAGCTTTGGTGCAAATCTTTTCATTATTAGATTATTTATCCTTTTGCCGCTTTGCGGCTAAATATTATTCGTATTAAAGTACCTCAGGTGCTAATGACACAATTCTCATGTAATCCATTTCCCTAAGCTCTCTTGCAACAGGTCCAAAGATCCTAGTTCCTCTTGGCTCTTCGTTAGCATTAAGAAGTACAGCCGCATTATCATCAAATCTGATGTACGAACCATCTCTTCTTCGGATCTCCTTCTTCGTCCTTACAATTACAGCTTTTGACACTGTACCTTTCTTCAACGCCCCCGGAGATACATCTTTGACCGTTACTACAATCACGTCACCAACTGATGCGTATCTTCTTTTAGAACCACCTAATACTCGAATACAGAGTACTTCTTTGGCTCCACTATTGTCTGCTATTTTTAATCTAGATTCCTGTTGGATCATCTTATATTAGTTTAAAGCTTATCTCAAAACGATAAGAGTTACTTATTTAGCTCTTTCAAGTATTTCAACTAGTCTCCATCTCTTCTTCTTACTGAGTGGCCTAGTTTCCATGATCTTCACTGTATCGCCCTCGTTACACTCATTCTTCTCATCATGAGCTGTGAATTTCTTAGACTTATTCATAAACTTACCATAGATCGGATGTTTAATCTTTCTCTCAATAAGTACTGTGATGGTCTTATCCATCTTCGTAGAAGTTACTACTCCTACTCTTTGCTTACGTAACTTTCTTCCAGTTTCAGTTTGCTCAGTCATAGTTATTATTTTTTTCTACGTCTTCTAATGTTACTTCTTCCAGCTAATTGCTCTGGGGTCATTTCCAAGATTTCTCTTCTACGTGACTCAGATTTTAATCTTGCTATATCTCTTCTCACTCCTCTAAGCTCAAGTGGATTTTCTAATCCCCTGATTGCATGATCAAGCTTTTGCTTCTTATAATCAGCCACAGCTAGTGTTAGCTCATTAGCTAAATTCTCGTTAGAGAGTTCCTGAAGTTCAATGTATTTCTTAGTTGCCATTTATTATGACTTTTATTAATTGCTATTAGCTAAAATTATTATCTATCGTATCTTACTACCGTCTTAGTCATCACTGGCAACTTCTGTGCTGCTAGTCTAAGTGCTTCTCTTGCAATATCTTCAGATACACCGTCCATCTCGAACATAATCCTACCTGGTTTTACAACAGCCACATAATGATCAAGAGCTCCTTTACCCTTACCCATCCTAACCTCTGCAGGCTTAGACGTAATCGGCTTGTCTGGAAAGATTCTTATCCAAACCTTACCTTGCCTCTGCATATATCTCGTCATCGCAATTCTGGCAGACTCAATTTGCCTGTTAGTAATGTATGCAGAATCCATACTTTTAAGAGCATAAGTTCCGAATGAAATAGTACTTCCTCTTTGGGCAATACCTTTAATTCGGCCTTTCTGCGCCTTTCTATATTTCGTTCTTTTCGGTTGTAACATTTTCCTCTATTATTATTATTTGCATAGGGTGCCAAAAAAGTTTGGCAAAGGTACAATTAATCTATTATTCTATCTTCTATTATCTCCTCCTCTTCCACCTCCACGGTTTCCTCCTCTTCTATCTCCACCTCTGTTTCCTCCTCGACCTCCACGGCCCTTTCCAGAATCAACACCTACATTTGGACTGAGATCTCTTTTTCCTAACACTTCACCTTTACAGATCCATACTTTAATACCAATCTTTCCGTATACAGTCAACGCCTCTTGTAAAGCATAGTCGATATCAGCCCTAAAGGTATGCAATGGAGTTCTACCATCTTTGAACTCCTCACTCCTTGCCATCTCCGCACCATTCAACCTTCCGCTAATTCGTACCTTTATGCCTTCAGCACCTGCCCTCATTGCTGCCTGAATGGCCATCTTGATTGCCCTTCTATAGTTGATTCTAGCCTCAATTTGCTTAGCGACGGATTCACCAACGATATTAGCATCCAGTTCTGGTTTTCTGATCTCAATAATGTTAATTTGAACATCCTTAGATGTAAGCTTCTTAAGCTCTTCTTTAACTCTATCGACTTCAGATCCACCTTTACCAATTATGATACCTGGTCTGCTCGTATGAATAGTAACAGTGATCCTCTTTAGAGTTCTTTCTATTACAATACGTGCTATACCACCTTTAGTGATTCTAGCTTTGAGGTATCTACGTATCTTTTCGTCTTCGACTACTTTAGATGCGAAGTCCTTTCCTCCGTACCAGTTAGAATCCCATCCTCTGATGAGTCCTAATCTATTACCTATCGGGTTTGTCTTCTGGCCCATATATATTGTTTATATAGTATTATTCTTATTCAATTATTAAGCTTCAACACTTTCTTCCATTGCTACTTTATTAGTAACAACTAAAGTCACGTGGCACTGTCTTTTACGGATTCTATGCGCTCTACCATGTGGGGCAGGTCGGAATCTTTTTAATACAGTTGCTTCATCTGCATAAATTTCCTTTACGAAAAGACCGAAATCTTCAGGACTATTACCAGATTTCACTTCCCAGTTAGCCGCTGCAGATAATAACAGCTTTTCTAACCACTCTGATGCTTCTTTATTAGTAAACTTCAGTATGTTCAGCGCTTCATCTAGAGCTTTCCCTCTGATTAAGTCGACTACCAGTCTCATCTTTCGACCAGACATTGGTACATTTTTTAGTTTCGCTACAGCTTCCATTTCGAAGATTGTTTTTTATTATAGCTTTCGCAATTAATTCTTACTTCTTACCGTGACCTTTGTAAGATCTGGTTGGTGAAAATTCACCTAACTTGTGACCTACCATATTTTCTGTCACGAATACAGGTACAAATGTTTTTCCATTATGAACCGCTATTGTCAAACCTACCATTGCAGGGATGATCATAGAAGATCTCGACCATGTCTTTATTACCGACTTCTTAGTTGATTCATTAGCCTTTTGAACCTTAGCCCAAAGCTTATGAAATACGTATGGTCCTTTTTTTAGTGATCTAGCCATATTAGTATCTACCTTTTATTTTTAGATTTTCTCTTTGTTATTATCAGCCTACTAGAAGCTTTATTTACATCTCTAGTTTTCTGTCCTTTTGCCATGATACCAGTCCTTGATCTCGGGTGACCTCCTGAAGATCTACCTTCACCTCCACCCATCGGGTGATCCACTGGATTCATTGCTACACCTCTTGTTCTAGGTCTTCTACCTAACCATCTCTTTCTACCCGCTTTACCAAGTACGGTCAAAGAATGATCTGGATTAGAAGTAGTTCCGATAGTTGCTTTACACGTAAGTAAAACTCTTCTCGTTTCTCCTGAAGGAAGCTTTACTACAGCATATTTCCCTTCTCTACCCATTAGAACACCATAAGTTCCTGCTGACCTTGCAAGAGCAGCCCCTTTACCAGGTGACATCTCTATTGCATGAATTGCAGCTCCTAAAGGAATCTCAGATAAAAACATTGAGTGACCAACATCTGGAGTAGCTTTTACACCAGACATAATCTGTGCACCTACTTCAATCTTATCTGGAGCAATGATATATCTCTTTTCTCCATCTGCATATACCACTAGTGCAATATATGCAGTTCTATTTGGATCATATTCGATAGTAGTAATTTTACCAGGAATACCTTCTTTATCCCTTTTAAAATCTATTACTCTGTACTTCTTCTTGTGCCCTCCACCAATGTGGCGCATAGTCATTTTCCCGTCGTGATTTCTACCACCTGTCCTCCTTTTGCCTGATATTAAGCTCTTTTCAGGCTTATCAGTTGTAAGTTCGGTATAAGCATTTGTTACTTTAAACCTAGAACCTGGAGTTATCGGATTATACTTCTTAACTGGCATCTTTTATATATTTATGCTTGTTATTAGCTTAATTTAGTCTTCTACTTCACCTCCGAAGAAATCAATCACTTCACCTTCACCCAGAGTAACGACAGCTTTCTTATATGAACTCACTGCGCCTCTCTGAACACCTGATCTAGTGTTTCTTACTTTAGCTTTCTTTGGCATCACTGCAGTATTTACTGATGATACACTTACACCTGGAAACATCTCTTCTACAGCTTTAGCAACCTCTAGTTTATTTGCAGCTTTATTTACTACAAAACTATATTTGTTTAGCTTTTCTGTTAGTCCTTCAGACTTTTCAGAGATAATCGGCTTTACTATTATTTGTTTATACATGACTTAGTTATTATAAATGCCTAAGCAAATGTTTCTTTAATTACTGCAATCGCTCCTTCAGTAAGTAGTAGTGTGTTTGCATTAAGGATCTCATATGTATTAAGATCTTTTGCATTTACTACATGCGCATTAGGAATATTACCGCTTGATCTTAGTAGTGCAGAATCATAATCTGCTGTTACTAATATTGATTTCTTATTAGATACTTCCAGATCGCTCATGAAAGCAATATACTCTTTCGTCTTAGGAGCATCAAATGTAAAGTTTTCAACAACTTTGATACTTCCATTAGCAGCTTTGTGTGATAACGCAGAAGCTTTAGCTAGTGCCTTCACTTTTTTGTTAAGCTTAAAACTGTAGTCACGTGGTCTCGGACCGAACATACGTCCTCCCCCTCTGAATACCCCACTTTTTAATGACCCAGCTCTCGCTGTACCAGTACCCTTCTGTTTCTTAATCTTCCTAGTAGAGGCAGTTATTTCGCCTTTCTCTTTAGATTTGTGAGTACCTTGTCTTTGAGCTGCGTTATACTGCTTTACCGCAAGATACACTGCGTGCTCATTTGGCTCTATACCAAATATATCATCTGGAAGATCTGCGCTACGTCCAGCGCTCTGTCCGCTTTTGTTAAGTATGTCTAATTTCATGGCTCTCTTACTTTTCGATGATTACATAAGATCCTTTGTGACCTGGTATAGCACCTTTGATCAACATGATATTCTGATCAGCAAAAACTTTCACGACCTGAAGATTCTGCACAGTAACTCTATCGCCACCCATTCTACCTGCCATACGAGTACCTTTAAATACTCTAGATGGTGTAGAAGATTGACCGATAGAACCTGGAGCTCTAAGTCTATTGTGCTGACCGTGAGTTGCATCACCTACACCCCTAAAGTTGTAGCGCTTTACAACACCTTGAAAACCCTTACCCTTAGAAGTACCAACCGCTCTCACGATATCACCTTCTTCGAATACGTCCGTGATAGCAATTTCTTGCCCCACTTCTTTTGCAATGTCAAAATCTCTAAACTCCATGAGTTTAGCTTTTGGCGAAGCATCCGCTTTTGCATAGTGTCCAAGCATAGCTTTAGAGGTATTCTTCTCTTTGGCTGATCCGTACCCCAATTGGAGTGCGTAATAACCATCTGTATCTGCAGTTTTCACTTGCGTTACTACATTTGGCTTTGCTTCTACTACTGTACATGGTATATTCTTACCAGATTCGTCATAGACGCTGGTCATACCAATTTTTTTACCTATTAGTCCGTTCATCATTTAGAATTTAATCTAAAAGAATATTATTTAAGATCCGCTAAAAGAGCGATATCCGATAATTTATATTAAAAATATTGTGACAGAGATTCTGCTCGACTTACGTCAATTTGACTTGGATGTCAACGCCACTAGGAAGTTCTAGTTTCGAGAGTGCATCTACAGTCTTTTGAGTAGGAGTGAATATCTCTATCAATCGCTTATGTGTGCGTAACTGGAACTGCTCTCGAGATTTCTTGTTTACGTGCGGAGAACGCAGTACCGTAAACTTTTCTTTCTTCGTTGGCAGAGGAATCGGTCCAGAAACCACAGCCCCGCTATTCCTAACGGTCTTTACGATCTTCTCTGTACTCTTATCAACCAAATTATGGTCGTACGAGCGCAGTTTAATCCTGATTTTTTGATTCATAACCTTGTTTATTTACAAGTTGTTTGTCTTAAAGAGCCGCAAAAATACAACTCTTTAATGACTTATTATAATAATTTCAATTAAACTTTTACTTCTCCTTTAGCCTCTGCTATTACAGCTTCTGCAACACTCTTAGGTGCGCTAGAATAGTGTGAGAATTCCATAGAACTATTTGCTCTACCTGAAGTAATTGTTCTTAGTTGCGTAACATAACCGAACATCTCTGATAATGGTACATCAGCTGATATCTGGATTGCTCCACCGGTTCTTGTTTCCTGTCCTTTTGGAAGTCCTCTACGTCTGTTAAGGTCACCAATTACAGATCCTGTATACTCTTCTGGAGTTACAATCTCTAATTTCAT
>Ga0075493_1020851_pt1 | contig 10486 bp, 7 predicted proteins | sample DEB08_RNA2_14_FD_73466 | JGI IMG/M metagenome (GOLD analysis project Ga0075493, IMG submission 73466) | Aqueous microbial communities from the Delaware River and Bay under freshwater to marine salinity gradient to study organic matter... | ecosystem: Environmental > Aquatic > Marine > Coastal...
CTTTTGTTATTGATGCATAAAGGCAAGCTATTGCTAGCGCATGCGGAAATTGGTAGAGCCCAACAAACCGGTGTCGGTGAATACGCTCACCCGGTAGTAACCAGCATCCATTTTGTTTTCCAGTTCGTGGTTGAACGAGATGCGCTGGCTTTCGCCCACGTTTTCGTCCCGTGCTTCTACGGCCATGATATCCTGCGTTTGGCCATTTACGGTTACACTGGTGCGAACGTAGTCTGTCCGTGGGATAGGCGTACCTTTTTCATCGGTGATCACCAAATAGATAGGGCGAACGCCATGAAACTCAGCGGGTACATTAGCCACGTCGAAACTGATGGCTAAGCGACGGGCGCGGCTGGCATTGGTGGTAGGGTTACCACGCTTCACTTCAGGCGTAACCTGAAAGGCCGTGGCCCGGAAATTTTCGTACGTCAGTTGGCGAATCTGGCCTTCCATGTTCGTGGCCATTTCCTTCATCTGTTGGTTCTCGGTCTTTGATTCGGCGAGGTTAATCTCGAGTACGCCCATTTGCTGGCGCAGGTCGGCATTCTGGTCTTCCAGGGCAGAGATCGAATTCGACAACTCGGAGCGAGCCGCCGTCAGGGCTGCGATCTGAGCCCGCAGGTCATTGATTTCGGCCGCAGCACCTTTCTTAGCACGGCTCAGGGCCGACTGTGCGTTGGTCAGTTCTTCGCGGGTTCCGGCCAGTTGGCCATTCAATTCTACATTCTCGGAGGCGAGTACATCGTATTCGCCAGCCAGGCTGTCGACTTCACGGGCCAGGTCATCGCGCAAAGCGGTCATCGCTTCCATGGCTTCTTGTACCTCCGTGTTGTCTTCCTGCAAGTTGGTTGCCTGGGTGTTCTTGTTGAACCCCCAAATGAGCGAGCCGATCAGGGCCAAGGCCAAAATGACGACCGCTGCAGTTAATCCGTTTTTTGAATTTGTTGTTGAACTCATAATTGTGTAGGCAGTTTGAAGATGAGGCTTTTTGCCGAAGCACTTGTCCTCTGGTCCCCCCCCTCAGGCGTAATATTATACGTTAGACCCTAAGGTTGTTTTAAAAGAGTGTTAATGAAGTATTCTTACACAACAAAACGACGTGACACCACGGGAATTGTGTAGCAATGGATAATTTTTTCGGATTTCCAATCGCCGGAACCTGCCTGGTTGCCGGCTTACTTATCCATCAATTGCGTCTTTTCCAACAATTGGCGTCGCCCGGGGCCGATAGATACCATGGTAACGGGTACATCCAGGCGGTTTTCTAACTCGACAATGAATTCCTGCGCCGTGGCAGGTAGCATACCATAAGTAGCTACGCGCTCCAGATCCGTTTGCCAACCGGCAAAGGATTCGTAATGGGGCTGACAGGATTCGTCGCACAAGTCGTAGGGTAGCCGTTGGGTCAATTCGCCGTCCTGTTCGTAGGCCGTGGCCATTTTAATTTCCTCCAGCTTATTGAGCACATCAATTTTGGTGACGACCAGCTGGGTGACGCCATTCAACATAATGGTGTAGCGCAACTGCGGCAGGTCGATCCAGCCACAACGGCGGGGCCGGCCGGTGGTCGCGCCAAATTCTGCACCTTCCTGGCGCAGGAACTCGCCCATATCATCAAATAATTCCGTGGGGAAAGGGCCTGAACCTACCCGGGTACAATACGCCTTGGTGATGCCGATAACTTCCCCTATTTTCTGGGGGCTCACTCCTAAACCGGTGCAAACACCCGCCGTGATGGTATTCGACGACGTCACAAATGGATAAGTCCCGTAGTCAATGTCGAGCATGGAGCCCTGCGCCCCTTCGGCCAGTACGCGCTTGCCATTGCGAAGCGCCTGGTTGATATAATACTCCCCGTCGACCAGGTGGAGCTGGCGTAGTTTCTCGGCAGCCACCAACCACTTGGCTTCTTCTCCCTCGAGGTCAAAGTCGACTGCCGGGTAAATTTGCAGTAATTCCAGGTGCTTGGCTTTGAGATTATCATAGCGTTGCCGAAAATCGGCCGCCTCCAGATCGCCAACCCGCAGGCCGTTCCGACCGGTCTTGTCCATATAAGTCGGGCCAATACCCTTCAGGGTAGAGCCTATTTTCTCCTTGCCTTTGGCGTTTTCACTGGCTTTGTCCAGGTAGCGGTGCGTAGGCAGGATGAGGTGTGCCTTACGTGCAACCAGCAGGCGGTCGGCATAATCGACCCCTACGGCCGTCAGCTCTTCGAGCTCGCGGGCCAGGGTTACGGGGTCAATGACCACCCCATTGCCGATAAGATTCAGTTGTGCTTCGCGAAAAATACCCGAAGGAACCGTATGCAAAACATGCTTTTTGCCCTCAAAAACCAGGGTGTGTCCCGCGTTGGGGCCACCTTGAAAACGGGCAATGATATCGTAACGAGGAGCCAGATAATCAACAATTTTCCCTTTTCCTTCGTCGCCCCACTGCAGGCCTAAAAGTACATCTACCGTCATGCGGAAGTGAATATTTAAAGACAGAAGCAAAAAGATCAACCTGGATCTTCCTGTTTTTTTGTCTTGTTGATCAATAAAAGACCAGCTTTTACCGAATCAGTTAAATGAAACAACGGCTGGAGCTTGGTGATTTCCAGCAATTGTATGATTTTTTTGGAAGCATTGGCAATGACTACCATTCCTTCCCGATCCTGACACCGGGCCTGGAGGGAGATCAAAAAATTAAGACCAACGCTATTGGTGTAGAGCATGCCGTCTAAATCCACGACAAATTTAGTAAACCCTGCATCAATGGCATCTTGTGCTACCGTAAGAATTTCACGATTCTTGTACTCGCTCAACAGGTTATCCACCCGTAGCACATTTATCTTGTTTGATTGAATCAGTTGAAAGGCCTTATCGTCCATGCCGCAAAATTAGCGAACTTCTTCCACTTCTACGACGCTTGGGTTATCCTGTCTGGTCTTTTCACAGGCACCCTGGCACTGGCCGTATAAATTTAGGGAGTGATGGGTAATATTAAAATGGAGCAATTCCCCCATCATGCTCTTGATCTGTTGGATGCGAGGATCGCAAAATTCCAGCACTTTGCTACAATCTACACAAATGATGTGGTCGTGCTGTTTGTAGCCGTAAGATTTTTCGTACTGGGCCAAATTTTTTCCAAACTGGTGTTTGGTCACCAGGTCACAGTTGACCAACAACTCCAGGGTATTGTACACCGTGGCCCGGCTCACCCGGTAGTTTTGGGTCTTCATGTGAATATAGAGCGCTTCGGCATCAAAGTGATCAGTCCGTTTGTAAATTTCCTCCAAAATAGCATAGCGCTCCGGTGTCTTCCGCAGCCCGTGCTTCTCCAGGTAGGAAGAGAAAATATTTTTCACGGCGGTAATAATCTCTATTTTATCGTTTTCCTTTGTCATAATCTTACTTTACTCTATTCTGGTAACAGTTGAAATGTTCGACAAGTTCTTCAACGCTCGGCTAGCCTGGTTCAACTGGTCGGTATTGGAGACGACGAGGCTGAGATCGGCTTCAAAAAAACCTTCGGTACCCGCGATATTGAGGGAGCGGATATTCAATCCCATGAGGGAAAGTTGGTGGGTGAGTCGTTCAATTACCCCGGGGCCATCATCAATGCCTGTAATTTTCAACCGCGTGACAAAATTGGTCTGCGTAACCGTGCTCGACCAGTCGGCTTTCATAATGCGGTAACCGTAATTGACCATGAGGTTAGCGGCATTGGGGCAGTTGATGCGGTGAATTTTAAGGCCAGCATTAGCGGTGAGGTAGGCGAAGATGTTGTCGCCCAACACGGGGTTACAGCAGGTAGCCAGCGCATAATCATACTGCTCTCCGGGCTCTCCGTTGATCATCAGGCGGGGTACCGGGGGCAAGGCGCGCGGCCGCCTGACGGGTTCTTCCTTTTTAGTTTCTACGGGCTTCAGCGTTTCAATGAGCTTCAGGCGGCCGTGTTCGACGTGAAATTTTTTAAATATCTCGGGAATCGTGAGGGTATTCATGGCAATAGCGAAGTACAGATCCACGTGGCTGTTCAAGCGGTAGTGCCGCACCAGCAACTCGATGGCTTCCTCGTAGGCTTGCAGGCGCAGGTTTTTAAATTTCCGGCCCAGTGCTTCTTTTCCCAGTTCCCCTTTGTGGCGCCGCTCTTCCTTCATGGCCGAGCGGATCTTGGCCTTCGCTTTACCCGTGGTCACCAGCTTGAGCCAGTCTTCCGAGGGCTTCTGGCTGTTGTTGGTGATGATCTCTACCCGGTCGCCGTTCTTCAGCATCCGGCCCATCGGTACGATCTGGTTATCGATTTTGATGGCCGTGCAGTGGTAGCCTACATCCGAGTGGATACTGAAAGCAAAATCCAGCGCCGTCGCTCCTTTTGGCAAGACGCGCAAGTCTCCTTTGGGGGTGTAGATATACACCTCTTCGTTGAAAAGGCTGTTGGCTTTGAAACTGTCCAAAAACTCTACGGGGCTTCCTTCAGGGTCTTCGAGTATTTCACGCACGCTGTCCAGCCACCGTTCGAAAACATCGTCGGCATTGTTGACGCCCTTGTATTTCCAGTGCGCCGCAAAACCCCGTTCCGCAATTTCGTCCATGCGCTCGGTACGGATCTGTACTTCCACGAACCGCCCCTGCGACCCTACCACGGTGGTGTGTAACGATTCGTAGCCGTTGGCTTTGGGGGTGGTGATCCAATCTTTCAGTCGTTCCGTAATGGGGCGATGCACATCGGTAACAATACTGTAGGCCTGCCAGCAAAAAAGTTTTTCCTTCTTGGGTGGCACATTCAAAATGATCCGAACCGCAAAGAGGTCATAAATTTCATCAAAAGAGACCGACTTGTTTTTGAGTTTGTTCCAGATGGAATAAATGGACTTGGCCCGCCCAAAAATCCGGTATTTCACATCCATCTCATCCAGTTGCTTCTTGAGTGGCGCAATAAAAGACTGGATATAATCTTCGCGGCTGCGTTTGGTTTCCTGCAGTTTTTTGGCAATCGCCTGGTAGTCTTCCGGATCGGTAATCTTCATACACAGATCCAGAAACTCCGTACGGAAAGCGTACAGGCCGAGCCGGTGGGCCAGCGGGGCGTAAATGTAACTCGTCTCGGCGGCAATTTTAAGTTGCTTGTGCGGCGGCATGGAGCCCAGCGTCCGCATATTGTGCAGGCGATCGGCCATCTTGATGAGCACAATCCGCACGTCTTCCACCAGTGTACTGAGGACTTTTTTGAAATTTTCGGCCTGCGGGCTCTCGGAGTTGTAGGCACCGTCCAATTTGGTCAGCCCATCCACCATTTTGGCGATCTGCACCCCAAACTGCTTTTGGATATCCGTCAGGGTAATATCCGTATCTTCTACGACATCGTGCAGCAAGGCCGCTACGATGGCCGTAGGGCCCAGGCCTATTTCTTCGGCGCAAATGCGTGCTACGGCAATGGGGTGCAGGATGTAAGGTTCTCCCGACTTCCGCCGCTGTGAAGCATGAGCCTCCACTGCCAATTCGTACGCCCGGCGGATGTTTTTCTGATCGGTCTCGTCCATCTCAGACTTGATCGAACGCAGCAACTGCCGGTAGGCGCTCTGAATCAGCTTTTTTTCACCATCCTCTACGTGGGTTATTTCCGTTATCATGTTTAGCTGTCCCGCTATATTTTCAATAAACTACAATGGGTTAGGCAGTAGCCCAACCCATTATAACAAATATAACAAAGGAAAAGATTAACCGCACTTTTTTTACTTAAGTATTACTCTCCGCGGTCATATTTTGTTTTAAACTTACGGTACAGCGCTGCCTGTTTGTTGTCGAGGTCAATCTGCCGTCCGGCGATGAAGGCTACCTCTACCGTACTGGTGCGCATGTCCAGGGCATCACCCGAAGTGATGAGGAGAGAAGCATCTTTACCCGTCTCCAGGGATCCCAACCGATCAGCTACCCCCAGGATTCGGGCGGCATCCAGGGTAATGGCCTGCACGGCGCGTTCGTAAGGCAAGCCGTAGGCCACGGCTGTACCCGCCTGAAAAGGCAGGTTGCGCTGCTCCCAGTACCCCTCGTGGCTCAGACAAAATTGCACCCCTGCGGCCGCCAGTTGGGCCGGTGTTTTGTAGGGTTGGTCTACGTCGCTGTCCAGGGTAGCCGGCAAGGCATGCGTGGAGCCCAGGATTACCGGCACGTTAGCCGTTTTCAACAAATCGGTGATCAGGTAGCTTTCGCCAGCACCAACCAGGACCAGCTGCAACCCGAATTGTTGGCCCAACAGGATGGCCTGCTCCATGTCTTTTGCCAGGTCAGCGTGGACGAACAGGCGCTGCTGACCACTGAAGAGGCCACAGGTAGCTGCCAGGCGGAGGTTGTGCTCCTTGCGGTTGGTAGTTGCGCAGTAGGCCCGACTCTGTTCCAGAAAATCCGCAATTTCCCGCACCTGGGCATCGTAGCTTTCGTTTTTAGTCCATTCTCCCTGGCGCCAGTTATAGGAGCGGCGGCGCGGCCATTCCAGGTGCAAACCGTCGTCGGCAAGCACGGCAGCGTCTTCCCAATTCCAGGCATCCAGTTGCACGATACTCGAAGAACCCGACAAGCGGCCACCCTGGGGGGTCGTCTGGGCGTAAAGGACGCCGCGCGAACGCACCGTAGGCGTCACCTGGGAGTCCGTATTGTAAGCGATCAACGCCCGGGTATTGGGGTTAAAATCACCCGTTTCGGCTTCGTCGTGGGTCGCATTTACGGCACCAATTTCTACGAGGCCCAACTGAGTATTGGCAGCAATGAAGCCCGGGTAAATGTGCTTACCGGTAGCATCTATTTTGGTGAAACCACTCAGGTCGATTTTGGCCGAAGCCTGGTCAACCCGGGTAATTTTCCCCGCCTCTAAGGTGATCAGCGCATTTTCAACAACTTGTCCGTTGCCCAGGTGCGCCGTGCCACCCACGATCGCAATCGGCCCCGCCTGGGCCGCCGCCGGCACGGGGCTCTGGGCCGCCAGCGTCCAACTCGTGAGCGCCATAATGGCAATGAAGATTATCTTTTGCATGTTTTTTTATATTGTAAAACCCCACCGGGTTCTTTTTGAATATTAATTTTCAACTTCCCACTTCCCACTTCCGATTTCCGATTTCAGATCCCCCCTTACCCTTCATCATCCTCCGTATCGCAATGGTACTGCCGCTTACCCCGACCACCGCTGGCCTGCGTTTTTGCACCACCGTCCTTGGCTTGCAACATCTTCTGGATCAGTGCATGGCGTTCGGCCTGCAAGCTTTGCTGGAGCACTTTGTCGGCTTCGATATCAAAGAATTTGATACCATCGACGTAGGTCTGTTGCGCCCGGGCGTAAACGGACAAGGGATTATCGGTCCACAGTACGATATCGGCATCTTTACCCACTTTGAGGCTACCAACGCGGTCGTCGACATGGAGCAATTTAGCCGGGTTGAGTGTGACAAACTTGAGTGCCTCCACTTCGGATACCCCGCCGAACAAGACGGCTTTGCCTGCCTCCTGGTTCAGGCGTCGGGCCATTTCGGCGTCGTCCGAATTGAAAGCGACGGTTACCCCTTGTTCGTGCATGAGTGCACCGTTGTAGGGAATAGCTTCCACCACCTCGTACTTGTAGGCCCACCAGTCGGAGAACGAAGAAGCGCCAACGCCGTGTTTGGCCATTTTATCGGCCACTTTGTAACCTTCCAGGATGTGGGTAAAGGTATTGACCCGGAAACCAAAGCGGTCGGCGACCTTCATCAGCATGTTGATTTCTCCCTGTTGGTAAGAGTGACAGGTAATAAATCGCTTGCCTTCCAAAATTTCCAGGAGTGTTTCCAGGTCCAGATCGCGCCGCACCGTTGCGCCCCGCTTAAGGGCCTCGCCGTACTGGCGGGCTTCGGTGAAATAGTTTTCAAAAACCTGCTCTACCCCCATCCGGGTTTGTGGATAGCGGCTACCGGCATTGCTGCGGTTCGACTGCTTCACGTTCTCACCCAAGGCAAACTTGATGAAACCGGGCGCACCGGCAAATTTCATCTGCTCGGGGCTGGATCCCCAGCGCAGCTTGATCAGCGCACTCTGCCCACCAATCGGATTAGCAGAACCATGCAGAAGCTGGGAAGTGGTAACACCACCAGCCAACTGGCGGTAAATATCAACGTCCGTCGCATCGACAACGTCGCCAATGCGTACTTCCGCGGTACTTTCCTGGGAGCCTTCGTTGACCCCCCGGCTGATGGCAATATGGCTGTGCTCGTCAATGATACCCGGGGTGACGTGCATGCCCGTGCCATCAACTTCAACCGCCCCACGCGGCCCGCGGATACTACCGCCAACCTGTGCAATTTTGCCGTTTTGCAGCATAATATCCCCCTTGGGTAGGATGCCTTCGGCTTCGTTTGTCCAGAGGGTTGCATTGCGAATGATTACTGTTTCGGCCTGGGGGCGTTCGGTCCAGCCGAATGCACCATAAGGGTAGGTCATTTGGCTGACCATCGCTGCTTTTTCGGGTTCGGCAGGTGTTTCAGCAGGCTTTTCTTCGGCCACTACTGCGCCGAGGTATTCCGCTTGCCAATCGATCCAATTGCCCGTGGCATCCTGGCCACGCCCGCCCAGATTCTGCCCCTGGCGAAGGCCCGATAAGCGCACGAGATCTCCGCCTTTGTCTGCCGGGAAGGACATGCTGATCAGGCCGTCCTGGTAGCTGTATTTTACCTCGAGGTTGGTGTCTTCATCGATATTGATCTTCCCGCCTTTATCGTTGATGACCAGGTTGTAGGCCCGTGCGCCGGCCAGCAGGTTGTAGCGGCCTTGCAGTTCGGCATCGGGGATGGCTTCAATAATATAGGGCTTGCCTTGCACCCAGTTGTGGTGAATTTTAGTGTCTTTGGCAAACAGCGGTTGGGAAGTAACCATGAAGTTGGCCCACTTGCCAGCTTCCAGGGTACCTGCGTCCTTGGCAATGCCCAGGATGCCAGCGGGGGTCTCGGTGAAAGCCCGCAGGGCATCCGTTTCACTGAGCCCATTGGCAATGGCCTGGTTGAGCGCCGTAAAAAAGTCTTTCGGCTTACTGAAGCCATCGGTGGTAAGGGCGAAGGGAATATTCGCTTTAGCGACCTGGCCGGCATTGGCGGGAGCCATTTCCCAGTGCCGCAATTGGTCGATCGTAAGTTGATTGGCATCATACGGATCACTCACATCATAAGCCTCGGGGAATACCAGGGGCAAGATGAAGGTGGACCCCATGCTTTTGAGGTCGCCCAGCCGCTGGTATTCGTCACCACTCCCTTTGATGATGTACCGCTGGCCAAATTCCTGGGCGATCTTACCAGCCCGCAGGGCTTCCTGCCAGTTGCCCACGGCAAATATTTGGGGCAATGCCTGCACCTGGTTCCAGGCGGCGAGCGAAAAGTTGGTCTCTTCCTGCTGGTTTTTGTACCAGTTGCCGTCCAGGTAGGTTTGGCGCAGCAGCGCGATAATGCCCATGAGGGAATTGGGGTAAGCCTGGGTAGAAATACCTTTCTGAAACGACAGGTAATGAGCGCCCTGTTCCTTGACGATAAGCTCATTGGCGCGGTCTCCACCGAGGGTAACAACGGTTGAGGTACCTCGGCTAATGCCATCTTGCTGGTGGGCAGAAATAATTCCAATGCCCATGGCCCGTAAATTTTCAGCTGCCTTTGCGTCGGGTTCGAAATGCTCGTGGGCCCGAAACTCGGGTTTGAGGGCCTCATTCCAGCCGTAAGCCCCTTCTTTGTTGCTGATCATTTGTGGTTGCTCGCGCGACCGCTCCCCCGTCGGGGTAGCTTTGGGCAACCCGTACGCTGCGTACAGATCGATCATTGATGGATAAACGTACTTGCCCGTTGCGTCGATCTCGACGGCGCCGGTGGGTACCGCTCCACCTGCAGTGAGGCTCACAACACGGCCCGCCTTGATGACCAGGGTTGCATTGGCCAACTCTTCACCTGCCCGTGGTATCACCGTAGCGTGGGTAATGGCATACCATCCATCGCGCTGGTCTTTCACGCCGTTGTAGGGAAAGGTTGCTTGCGCCCACGTGGTGAGGGCAAACAACATCATCGCCGCCAGCAGCAGCATACTCCGTTTTTTCATACTAGCTATTTTTTAATTGATCAAGCTCTGGGCTGTGAAAGTAAGTAAGGTTTGGAAAACACGCCTACCTTTATTGCAACTTTACCAAATAATAAGCAGGTTTTAAACACCCTGCCTTGGTTTTGGTTCTTTGTTTTCTTGCTAAAATAGATTTCTATTCGGAGAATGCATGAAAGCTGGTTACGCCTGCTGGTTAAGGGCTGCTACCAGGGCCGTTACGCGTTGCATATCCAGTTCGTTGGCCCAGTGCCCCTGGTATTTCAGATCGGAACCTACGATAAATCCATCGGCAACAGACCGGTAAGCAGCAACATTACCAGCCGTAATGCCGGAGCCCACCAGCAGCGGCAGGCCGGGGCAGGCGGCACGTACGGCTTGTAGATCGGCCATTTGAGCCGGTGCTCCCGTAG
>Ga0075493_1000652_pt1 | contig 10407 bp, 15 predicted proteins | sample DEB08_RNA2_14_FD_73466 | JGI IMG/M metagenome (GOLD analysis project Ga0075493, IMG submission 73466) | Aqueous microbial communities from the Delaware River and Bay under freshwater to marine salinity gradient to study organic matter... | ecosystem: Environmental > Aquatic > Marine > Coastal...
AAAAAAAGTAAATGGAAAGTATTCCCTCTACTGATCTCAAAACTCAGGTTACGAGACAAAGACAATGGGTGACTGGTGATACCACCATAGCCATAAGAACTTACGACGCCCTCACTTATGCTGAAAGTGAGCGTTTCCACAACGGTATGGATTGGACTTGCATCCACGCAACCAACTGTCCTACCATCGAGCCCAGCACTGACGACACCGTCTGGATTTCCAAACCCCAGAATCCTTCTGATCAGGTCATGCCCTTCTCCATGAGGGTGCATACTAAACTTACAGATCTTGCCGACATCCCCCTTGTACGAAGCCACGCCAAGTTTTAAGTCCAAACCAACAAATTCTTAAATGGAGGCTACCAAGCTAACCGTGTTACTGGTGCCGGGACAGTTCTCAGTTCTACTACCTCCAACTGGAGAGGAACCGGTACAGTTGGTGGTGAAATTGACGATAAAGACACAACATCCCTAACAACACATTCTTTCAAGATCGATAATTTTGGAGCCCTTGGTGGTGTCAGATGGTGCCACAAAGGTTGGGTCAGAGGCTACTAATACCGTGATTTCGATTTGATCTGCACAGACCTCAGCGTATCTCCTAAAATTCCAACAGCTGCTAGCGGCGATGATGCTCTACTCGTGTTCAGATAGTTCGAAGACACTAAATGGATCGGTAGTTTTGACTATGGTGAAACAGGTCAGAATGTTCCTTTCTATTCCCAAACAATCTCCGCCGACACAAATGTTGATTAACGCGTTATGTACAACTTCTAGAGGTAGGGTAAACCTAGCGCCACTAATAACATTTCCTTCTTCGATACACCTGCTGCTGGTACAAATTCCCAACAAAATAATGTGGGAATGATGGGTCCTTAGTACTCTGCAAGGTTAGAGCAAAGTAGTTAGCTCTATAACTCTGCAGATGCTGCAACAACTTTTGTGGCCTATGACCATAAAAATGGATTCGTTGCTCTTGAAAATGCTTAGTTGAGTGCTGAAGAAAGCTCAACATACGATGCCAACTATAACGACATGAAATGGCTTGAATTCAGCTCCAGTATCGGTCTCGACAATGCCTACGATATTGTCGGTATCTACAACTCTTCCACTAATGTCAGAACAAACGGTCAAGGTCCTCAACATGCCTACCTCTGGCAAGAAGGTTACCAATACAGACCTGGAACTCTTGTCTCTGACGTGCATCAGGCCTATAAGTGCAAGAAATGGAACGAAGGTGGCGAATAATGTGACACCGTCAGACCCTCCAGCTTCGACTACTCTACCGCTTGGGAAGCTATGACTTCCATCGCCATGACCGAGCTCCCCTATAGTGAAGATAGATTCTAGGTCTTCAAATTTGATAGTACTGTAGATTACGATTTCTCAATGGACGCCGATATAAATGCAGTAGCCTTGACGGTTGCGAATTATATCCCAAGTTCTGCCAATGAGACCTCCAACAATCCTCACTTTGACCCAATGTTCTTCAAACCTATTGCTATTCAACAGTACACAGCAACTCCTAATCCTATGCTTTAGTCTGTCAACTGGGCCGAATACACCTAACAAAAGACAATAATAGGAGGCACTACTTATTATACGTCCTGGGCTTAACTAGTCTACAGAGACTACGCAAAGATCCATAACGACCTCGTTTACACCTGCGAATACCATGATTCAAATGCCTGCAACTGGTTTGTCCCTGGCTCCGAAGGTTCTGACATGAACAACGTGTGGCGTCTTACTCGCACTAAGGCTTCAATCATTGAATTCCAAGTCAAGGCCGTTGAATGGCAACTTGGTTTCAGATTCTACCCTGATGAGTACTCCTTCGATTCCACTAACGTCTACAAGTGCACAGAATGGCCCCGTAGTGAGAACTGTCAGGCTTACTAGCCAGGTGAAACTGCACCTAACAATCTCTTCTGGGAAAAGACAGCTTTGTTGAAGAGTCAAACTTCTCAAACCGCTAAACCAACAAATAATTGGGGTCTCGAAGTTTCCTTTACTAACGTTGTCTTCGATGTTTCTAGCGATCCTAGTTCCGGAAACTATTTGATGCCTACATGGTTGTGGGGAAGTGATTAAGTCGTAGGAACTCCTTCTTCTGATAAATACAGCGCTTTCGAAGATGAAAGATACTATAACATGCATGAAGCTGATTTCACAGATGCCGACTCAATTGCAGAGACAAAGAGGCACATGTACGAAGTTCAGTGCCGTGACTACGAAGATCACATTGACAATGAACAGTTCTTCAAGATTGGTGCCTACGCCTGTCAGACAAAAGATTTCACAGCCATTGCTAGTGGTACCGATAATGATAACTCTACCCGTGCCTTCGAATGCATCAGTGATAAATGCTCCTACAACGAGCCTGTCTGGACCGAGGTTGACAATGCTCATTGGCGTCTGTCTCGTGCTCTCCCTGTTGTTGTCCCAAGAACGGAAGAGCTTGAGACCAGAGACTGTGACACATGGATGGAAGGTTACCCTTACCTCCATGGTTCTTTCGTCTGTAACGACAACATGGTGTGGATGTGCTTCTTGGCAAACAAGGAGACTGATGAGGCGATCAGATCAAACCTTGCCGTCTACAATAATTAGAATTTTACCTTTGAATACCAAGATAAAACTGGCCTTTGCAGAAACCTTAAGCCCCAATGGCAATCTTCTGGATCGCTTCATCAAATGTGGCGCCCTGTCAAGTATGCACCCAACAAGATTGAAAGACCTGATGCCGAGTTCGTCGATTGCGTTGATTTAGAGCATTGGCGCTTGGATGTCTAAGTTGACAAGACTAACTATCAAGCCGAAAAGGATGGAGTCTACTTCTACAACTTCACCAAGGGAAGCTATGCCTTCCATCGTGGTCTTGTCTTTGAGTGCCAAAACGCTTACTCATGCAATTCTAAAGCAGATGCTGATGCATAACTTGCATATAACTAAGTTTGGGAAACTGACAAGCAAGAAGATCTCGACCATGATTTCGCTTGGAAGATTACTAATTTCTTGCCTAGAATTAGAACACCTAAAGAAATGGCTGAGATCCAAGGAAAAAGGATTGTTGAATGTGATATTACCAGTGTATCAGATGAGATCTTTGTTTTCTACGACGATGAGGACAACCTTGTCGGTCAATGGCATACTACATTCAATGAAGATTACGGTCACCGTTACGTTCCTGGTGACACTGTCTGTGAATATGATGAATCTTCTGGTGCCTACAACGTTTGGACTTGCCCCCCTGCTCCCGAAGGAAACTGGTGTTGCACTGTCAATCAAGACCCAAGTTTTACCGATACCGCTTTAAATACTATTAAAGATGTGGAAGGAACTGCTTTTTATAGACCTGAATGTGTCGCCTCCTACAAAGGATATGACGGCGCATTTATTGATTATACTGAGGTCTTGGGAGTCAAGAAAAACAAGAATGACGTAGATTTCTAAGCAGCGACCTTAGCTGACTACGAGAAGAAGAATTCTGCTGATGGTACTGACGCCCCCAGAAGATTCGACCCCACCTATCAAAAATGGCTTGATATCACTAATGAAGTCATTGCCGTTCCCACTCACGATCTTAGAAATAAAGGTGAAGGAGCAAAAGGATGGTTTGGTAGACACGCTTACGACAATCATGCCGTTTTATGTCACGAGTGGTCTTTGGTAGCTGGACGCGAGCAAACTGATCCTCGTTACGCTCCTTACGCCTATGTCTTCGGAGACTACGCTTGCTAATACGATCGTGTCTACGAATGCTTGCAGCCAGAGCTTTGTGTTATGACTGACCCATCCTAAAACGATGGTTCTATCTGGAAAATCACTCATTGGTACAGTCAATGGAAGCAAGATACTTCTTCTCCAGTTACCAGCGTTGACGCGATCTGGGGTTAAACTTCTGATAAAACATACACCCAAAAGCCTAGAGACTTCAAGATTAGTGATACTGATTGTGATCCTCAATGGTGTTACTACTGGGAAGCAGGTATTGCTTGGATGCCCAATGACTACGCCTGCGATGCCTCTGGTCAGCTCTGGCAATGCAATGGACGTCAAGATTTGGCTGCCAAGTGTACTATCACTGCACCAATCTATGACTCACCTGACGACAAAGAGACCGTCCTTATCTGGTCTCGTGTCGACAAACCTTCAATGCCTGCAGCAGCCCCTGCTCAGAAAAAGAAGGACTGCATGGTCCTTGACACGTCTAACTCAAACTTCAAGTATTTCTGGTAGGTTGGTGATATTGCTTGCGAGGTTTCTACAAGTTCAACTTACACTGCCCGTACCTGGACATGTTTGAATGAAGAACGCTGCAATGCTGCTACCTTGATGCCATGGACTGATGATATGATTGACAACGTACTTCTCAATGGTGACGTAAACTTCGATGATGTCGATGGTAAACAGCCAACCTGGAAGTTGACAAACTATTTGGCCCAACCCTTGACTTTACCTTCTTACAGCTGCATCACATACCCTAGCACATGGGAATATGATCAGCACTTCCTCATGGATGACTGTGTAGTCACCACTACTTAGATTATTGGATCACAGGCAACCGCTTCAGATGTTGTTTGGGTCTGCAAACGTCCAGAAATCTGCTCTCTCATCAACCCTGCAATGAGAATGTTTAACAATGATGATCTCCAAACTAACCTTCTCGCTAGATACGGAATTGGTGTTTGGGAGCCTAGACATCACGATAGCACCAAGGTATCAAACACTGCCATGGCTACTTACACCGTAACTCCTGATAATGGTTGCTTCCGTGGCGACTCCTTCCCTCCTAACTCACCCTTCGTCACTGGAGATAAGGTTTGCGTCCAGCCCCAGTCTTATGGCCCCTATCGTCATGATTCAAAGTATGGCGAAGACTCAGCTCACGCAAACCTTATCAGTTTCAAATGGGATGGCTCTGCAGCCACCAGAACTGATAACAATGGTTTCAGACGTGTCTTCCAATGTGTTGGAGGAGATCTTTGCAACAAGATCTACCCACTTGAAGATTTGTACCGTCATGAGATGAACTTGGAGACTGGCATGCTTGACTTTGTTGGTCTTGACATGAACTATTACACTATTGAGACTTACGAAATGACCGAAGAGGAACAGATTTTGACTGGAGACAAGTCAGAGACTGTTTGGAAACTCCTCAGAGACTCATTCCCTCTCTTCACAGCCGAGAGAACCGCTTGGTTTATTGAGTACGATACTTTGGATACTACTGCAGTTGATGCTCTCTACCAGTTTGATTACTCTGGTTACACTACAGACATGGCAACCACGGTTGCTACAAACGAAATCACTCAGATGACCCAACCTATCATCAATAGTCCTTAGTCAGACAAAATCTTCCATGACAAGCCTAACTGGTGGCCTAAATACTCAAGAAATGTCTCTTTGTACACTCTTGGACACCCTTACCTCTATGGAGATTTCGTTTTCGACCAAAGCTCAGGCTGGAGTGACTCCACCACTGACCACAAGTTTGCTGACAAGATTGTCTGGATGTGTATTTTGCCATGGGCTTGCTCCACTTAAGGACCTGCAGCTTTCTTCGACGCTGATTAGAAATCTGGGGCTGGAGAAACTTTTGATTATAGTATCGCAGCTTCTGCTACAAACTTAGATGAAGCCTTATCTATTTCCTATAAAGATGCAGCTGGAGCTTCTTTAACAAGAGTTTTCTCTCTTAATGAAGTTTGGGAACGTAGACCTCAGGAAGAGATTGGCACCACGCTTTCTCTTACCACCGTATAAAAGGACGCTTACAATTGGGACGGTCCTTCAGGTGGTCTTGACGACGGCGTATCAGGCTACATGAAAAACTTCGATTTCAAGAAGGGAGACCATGTCTGCTTCAATGCCGATGCTTCAATTACAGTGCGTGTTTTCGAATGCACTCATGAGACTGACTGCAAAGACTTCTCACCTTATGAAATTCGTCAGGATACTTACAGAGAAAACAAAGATAACACCCACAAGGATAAAGTCCAATTCGCAAACTGGGCCAAGAACTACCCCGCCATCAACCGTGGAAACCCATGGAAGATCACTGCCAACACTTGCAATTCCGTGAACCCTATCATCCAGGCCACTTACTACGATTACAACAATCACTACCTTCCTGGAGATTTCGTTACCGTTGCTCAGACTGGTGCCTCTATCATTTATGTCTGTGTTTCAGATTGTGACAGAAATACATTAGCCGACGTAGCGGATTCTAGTGATAATGACTTTATCGAACTTAAGGGTTCTTACACCGTCGAGATGATTGACTACGTTTAATGGCCCACAAAATCCTGCCATCCTCTTTCTGCTGATTACTTCCCATCCCCTAACATCACTCCTCGTGATTTGGATAACGAAATCGTTGGAACTTATGGTTGCTTCGATGGTTACGTCTTTGAATGTGTCCATGAGTCCTGCAATGACCCAGAAAGATGGATTATTAATGGCGATACAGCTTACTAAGCCGAAACTGCTGCTAACAAGTTAACTCACATCGAGCGCTTTATCTTCTTGGCTTCACCTTCTTCTGGTAGCGGAGATACTAACTACGCCAAACATTTCCGTTTCAAGGATACCTAAGATTTATTCTGGGAACAAGTTAAGGCTATCGCTCCCGTTGGTTAAAACGTTCCTTCCGAAAAGTGTACTCCTTGGAAAAAGGATCGCGTTTATGGAAAGTATGACCTTACTTGCACCAGAAACTAGGTCTATGAGTGTGCTGATCCTAAAAAGTGCTCCATTACCGATCCCCGTACTCTTGATACATACACAATCTGGACCAAGAGAACTAGTATTCCTCTCCTCCAGACTATTGCTATTCAGCCAACCATTGACTGCATTGATTTCACTGATGAGAGAGGCACTACTTCAGCCGCCGACGTTAAACTCGGTCTTCCACAGAATGACTGGTACTCTGATGTTAGGGAAAATGCTCCTCTTTAAAACATTAAGACCACAAAATCTACTGAATTAAGTAATGACCGTGTCACTACTGTGGGAACACTTGGAACAAATATGGATAACCAAAAAAGTGAATATTAAGCAGGCTCTTTGGGTGGTACTTATTCAAAGTATGATCAAACCCTCGGACAGAGTCATTTGAACCATATTGCTGAAGATAGAGCTGCTGTTTCCGTTTCAAAATAAAGAGTTGATATCAAGACTGGTGTCAGTTTGTATATCAAGCACGGAGATTATGTCTGCTATGATAGTCATGTTTACAGGTATCGCCAAGATCTCTTAAACATTGGTCAAAAAGCAAACTCAGGGGATTTATCTCCAGGAATCTTCACCACCAAGAACGGCTATGGTGCTCTTTGGGATGGTATTTCTCAACCAGAGCAGTTTGGACAAACCTGGGAATTGGTTAGAGCTTACCCTAACCCATTGGTCAATGAAAGACGCGAGTTGCCAGAGGTCAATTGCACTTACTGGGAGCCTAACCGTGTTTACATGAGAGGTGATATTGTTTGCCGTTTCGACGAAGAACATTACTCCATGAACAACAGGGCTAATTCTTACAATTTGAATGCATACATGTGCAGAAATGAGATTACTAAAGCAGCAATGTCTGTAAAGAATATTGACTGGCAAGCAAGAATTCAGGATGCTTTCCCTGCCATTCATACTGAGGAGTCAGGTAACTTCGAATATTTCACCGACGCTACCGATTAGAAAAACAATTAGGATGTCAGACTCCTTAACTATTTAGGAATTCAAGGCACCTGCTCAGGCCAGTTATGGAATGACCAATATGCCTATAGGGCAGCTAACGGTCCTGAAGATGACTATTCTAGTCAAGATGGCTCTATAGATTTGAACATCAATGGTGTCCTTTCCTACTGGATCCCTATTCAAGCCACTCCTATCCTCACCACTGAGAGAGTTTACACTCCCTACCAGGAGTGCATTGAGACTTCCAATTATGACTCTAGTAATACGAGAAGACGTGAAATGGCTATTACTGCAGCTGGTGACTTCTATGATTTCTCTGATTACTCATCCACAACAGCTGATTATGCTATCAAAGCTAACATTGCTCACTTGAGAGATAATGGTTTCCTGTACCAACCAGTCTTTTTGACTCCCTCCATTTGGGATCACATGGATTCCGCTACCGATGGCGTTACTGCTAATTCTGCCGATCCCGAGTTGTGTTACACCACCACCTCCCGTTTGTATATGATGGATCAGATGTCATTCACATCTGTTCCTAACTATGATCTCCTCTGTTTGAGTGACGATGCAAGTGATATGACTGTCAAGTATGATCACGCTTTGGATTAATATGCATTCCCCAAGTTTATCAGCCCATTCAGAAACAAGTTCAACGGAGACCATACCCCTCAACTCTGCTCAAATGGCCGTGTCTATGCTTGTACTAGCAGCTAAGACTGTCTTATCTCCGCTCAAATCACCGGCGAGTATCAGCAATCTTATTCAGCAGCTGCTCAATAAGAAGGTTATGACAATGAGCTTTCTCAGTCTTACGAGCCCTGGGTCGATACCTCTGCTCAATATCTCCTTGGAAATTTCATCTATGGAACCAGCTACGCTTTTGGTACTAATGATAATGTTCAACATTTCAACCACACCCCAACCTTGGTGTAGACAAGGTACAAGCCTTTCTACAACCACTGGAACAAGAACTTAATTTCAACTTTGTTTGCTACCACTCCTACCGCGCCCACTACATCAACATAGAATGCTAATATCCAGGCCCAGTAAGGTTTCCCAACCGCTCCAAAAATCTCCTCCATCGCATTTACTAACGGTGGTTCTGCAACTTTAACAGAAAAGCAGACTACCGCTGAACTGACAATCAACTTTGCTGATGCCGTTCATGACATGGCAATAGAGACTTCTTCTGCCAGAGATCAAGCTGCAACCAGTACAAATACCGATTTCGCGGGATTGATTTATGTTTTTGAAGGCCCAAAACTCAAAGAAGTGAAGGCACTCGCCAATACTGCGTTAGATCCTTCTACTGCCGTAGTCTTCTCAGCCTTGTCAGGTGGATTTGACTACAACTTTGTTGCTGTTCTTGTCGATACAAAATGTCATGCTTTCAAGGATGATACAGTTTTCTTAACTGGCTCAGGATATAACGATAATTATTGTTACTCCATGCCATCTGATCCATTCCATTGGAAGACTTATCCTGAATTCTCAGCAATCACTACTCAATCAACTTTAGAAGGAGCTGTATCTGCTAGGACACATGAATATACAACAACAGGCTTTGCAGACATGTCTTCCCCTAGTGCTTCTACAGCATGGATTAAGATTCAATGGGAAAGGCCCACCGTGAACAGAATTATTCCCTCTTCTTATAAGGTTCACTACCTTGTCAGTTCTGCAGGAAATGCCGACACGGAACTTGCTGCATCTTCTACTGTTTTAGAATTGACTGAAGCAACTCACCCTGAGGAATGGGCTAGAGAAGGCAAATATATGTACGCCACGATTACAGGTCTGACTTCAAACAAACTATACAACTTCGTTGTTGCCCCTACGTACAAAAGCGAGGATGGCTCTACCACTCTTGAGCCTCTTAATACAGCTGTAGACGATGACGCCACATAATAAGCCAAGATCTTCTCTTACAAGACCATGGGTCTTCCTTCCAGTCTTACTTGTCTTGCTGATGCATCTACTTTGCATGAAGTCGACGTCACTCCCACCGCAGCATCTGATGCTGTTGCAAGTGATGAATACTTAATCGAATACGCTGCACCTGTTGATACTCTAAAATTGACCAGTCACGTCATCAACGCCCCATATTACAGTCAGCAGAGCCCCGAAAACATTCCTGAAGATGCTTGGAGTGCTGCTAAAATGGGTTCTGTTACAGCAGCAGCAGCAGGTACTCCCGCCGTTGACAATTATACCTTCCCAAATGATGACAATTCTGACTCAGTTTAGGATTATAAAAATACTCACCCAATGTTACAGCTCACATTCAGAATTCAGACTAATGCGGTCGCTGTCTCTGGTACTGGTGGTAATAGTGCTACTGCTACAGATACCCCAAAAATTTACTCGCCCATGGCTTACACATCCTATGACGGTACCTGTAGGCTTGCTCTCATTGAGTGAGTAACTCAGGTCTACGACCAACCAAATCAATCTCCATTCGCAAGAATCGGTTTTGTTTTAGCCTCTACGCGCCGCCAAGCTTCGAACCTAGCGCCAGAATTTGTGCGATGTTCGATATTGCAAGCTGCCCCTGCTTGGAGGCTTGAATGAGATCCCTTCTCACTGATGAAGACAAGACGCCCCGAGGAAGTTCATTGTCAGAGACCACGAGAAACTACTTTTTGAAGGTCTGACTCTCAAGCTTACGCTCTCTTCCTGTGTTTGAACCAGTTAAGGTAATTCTTGCTTAAAT